>Ga0180220_1000410_pt1 | contig 50176 bp, 49 predicted proteins | sample eDN5th37CBELigBY_FD_151335 | JGI IMG/M metagenome (GOLD analysis project Ga0180220, IMG submission 151335) | Enriched backyard soil microbial communities from Emeryville, California, USA - eDNA 5th pass 37_C BE-Lig BY (version 2) (version 2) | ecosystem: Environmental > Terrestrial > Soil >...
ATGACGTCGCACGGATTGTCGGGCCGCGCCTTAAACAAGGCTATACCGCGCAGCACCTGGGCAATATGAGGCAGCGCGGCCACGAAATCTCGTTGTGGAAACTGAGCTTCAAGGACGGCGGGGACGACTTGCTCGCCACCCTGAATATCCAGGGCGGCAGAGTGGGCGGGTTCTTCCTGCGGTGACGCATCGGAAGAACCCGCCGCGGCCTGAAGCGGCCGCAGCCGGACCTCGAGCTTATTCCACCAGCTTCCAGTCGCCGCTCTTGACCTGAACCAGGGCGCTGGCACGCTCGTCCAGGCCGGTGTGGTCGGTGGGCGACATGTTGTAGACACCGTGGGTGCCGACGACTTCTTTGCTGTTTTCGAGCGCGTCGCGCACGGCGTCGCGGAATTCCTTCGTGCCCGGCTGCGCCTTCTCGAGGGCGGCCTTGACCGCGTTATCGGCCAGCAGGTAGGCGTCCCATGAATAGGCCGCGAAAGCGTTGCGCGTGCCCTGGCCGAACTTGCCTTCGTAAGCCTGGGTGAATTCGAGCGCGACCTTCTTGATGGGATTGCTGTCGGGCAGCTGTTCGGCCACCATGACCGGCCCGGTGGGAGCATAAGCGTCTTCGAGCGCCTTGCCGCCCACGCGCAGGAAGTCTTTATTGATGACGCCGTGATTGTGGTAGATGGGGCCTTTGTAGCCGCGCTCGCGCAGCGTGACCTGCGGCAGCGCGCCCGGCGTGCCGGAACCGCCCAGGACGACGGCGTCCGGCTTGGCGGCGATGAGTTTGAGCACCTGGCCCGACACGCTGGTGTCGACGCGGCCATAGCGCTCTTCGGCCACGATGTCGATGCCGGCGTCCTTGGTGGTGGCTTTCAGGCCCGAAAGCACCAGTTCGCCCCAGGAGTCCGAGAAGCCCAGGTAGCCGACCGTCTTGACGCCGTGCTGCTTCATGTGCTGCACCTGCGATCCCATCATGATGTTGATGGGCTGCGGCACGGCGAACGACCAGGGGTTGTCCTGGGCCTTGATGGGCGTGGGCGAGAGCGATATCTGGGGTGTTTTCAACTCGGAAGCCACTTCGGCGACCGCAATCGCGGCGGGCACGCTGCTGGAACCGATGATCAGGTCGACCTTGTCTTCTTCGATCAGCTTGCGGGCCAGCTTGACCGCCGTGGTGGTGTCGGTGGCATCGTCGACAATGACATAGCGCACCGGTTCGCCGCCCAGGGTGTCGGGCACGACGGAGAACGTGTTCTTGTAGGGTATGCCCAGCGAGGCGCCCGGCCCGGTGGCGCCCGTGATGACGCCCACCTTTACCTCGGCGCCCGCCGAGAAGGGAATCGCCGCGGCGAGAGCCAGTGCAAAAAGCTGTTTTTTCATTGTGTGTCTCCGAATAGGCCAATGGATGGCTTGATTTATAGGCGGCTGGCCTTGTCGCCCAGGGGTGAAGCAAGGTGACGCAGGCGCGACAGGCAGCATCGTTCTCGTGCTCGTTAAACGATCTTTTAAACTATATGCATTAAGTTGCACGAAAAGACAACTTTAAGAAACCCCGTACTTACCCTCAGAAACCGAGCTGGCGCGCCACCAGCAGGCGCATGATGTCGCTGGTGCCGCCGCCCACCAAGGGAAAGTACGCATCGCGCAAGAAGCGCTGCACCGGGTACTCGTTCATCAGTCCATAGCCGCCGAAGAGGGACATGGCCATCTGGCAGACCTCGTTGCAGCCATCGCCGGCCACGATCTTGGACAAGGCCGCCTCGGTCGTGATGGGCTCGCCGCGGTCCGCCAGCTCGGCCGCATGATAGGTGTACAGTCGCGCCTGCTCCAGGCGCGCCAGCATGTCGACCAGCTTGAACTGCACCGCCTGGAACTTGCCGATGGGCTGGCCGAATTGCGACCGCTCTTTGGCATACGCCAGGGAGGCGTCATAGGCCGCCCGTCCGTTGCCCAAAGCCAGCGCAGCCGTGAAAATGCGGTCCACCGTCAGCGACTTGTACGCATTCAGGAAGCCGGAGGCCTGTCCATCGTTCAAGTGATGATCATGGGGTACGAAGACGTCGTCGAAGACCAGCTCGGCCGTGTCCGAGGCCCGCACCGAGAATTTGTCCAGCTTGCGGCCCACCGAAAAGCCCGGCGAGTCGGCAGGCACCAGGAACAGATCCAGCCCTTTCAGCCCTTTCGACGGGTCAGTGGTGGCCACCACGGTGATGAAGTCGGCCACCGTGCCATTGGTGGTGAATATCTTCGAGCCGTTCAGCCTATGACCGCCATCGCAGGCGGTGGCGCGCGTGCGCAGCGACGCCGCATCCGACCCCGAGTTGGGCTCCGTAATGGCGAAAGCGCCGATCTTCTCGCCCCGCAGGGCCGGCCCGAGGTAATGTTCATGCAGCGCGGCGCCGCCCCATTTGAAGATGGTGTGCGTGGCGGTGGAGCCCTGCATGCACACCGAGGCCGCGAACGACACCGAGCCGCGCGCCAGTTCTTCGCACAGCACCGTGAAGCAGGTATAGGGGTAGGCCAGGCCGCTGCCGCCCGCGCTTTCGGGATACATGGCGCCGTAGTATCCCAGCCCGCCCAGTTCGCGGAACAGTTCATGGCCGAAATCGCCTTCCTCGTCCAGCCGCGCCGCCTGGGGCGCCAGGCGCTCGTCCACCCAGCGCGCCACGTGGCGCCGGAATTCGTCCGCCTCGGCGCGCATCTCGTTCACGTCGAACGTCTTTGTCTTCTCGCTCACCAAAATCTCCTTCTGTCCCGGGGCGCAGCTTTCAGCCTGCGTTGCAATACCGCTGCCCCTCCGGGCCGGCCCGCGGCCCGCCGCCCACTCGGCGGGCCCAGCCGCCGCCTCTTTCGATCCGGCGCAGCGCCGCCGGCGTCCGCTCAGCCGCGCCGCACCTTGTCGGCCTTGCGCTCCAGGAAATCGCGCAGGCGCGTCTTGGCCTCTTCATCTCCTTGCGCCACGCCGACCATGAGCATTTCGGTGAACAGGCCCGCCTGCGGATCCTGCTCGACGATGCGCGGGATGGACTGGATGATGGCGAAGTTGGCCAGGGGCGCGTTGCGCGCGATTCTGCCGGCCAGCTCGACGCCTTTTCCGAGCCCCTGGCCCGGTCCCACCAGGTACTGGCTCAGGCGCAGGATCGCATGGGCCTCTTGCGCCTCGTACACCCGTCCCGACAGCATCATGTCCATGACCGCCGCCGCGCCGATGAGGCGGGGCAGACGCACTGATCCGCCCGAACCCAGGAAGATGCCCCGGGTGCCCTCGGGCAGTGCATAGTAGGCCGACTCCTCGGCGATGCGAATGTGGGCGGATGCCGCCAGCTCCAGGCCGCCGCCGATCACCGCGCCGTGCAGCACGGCAATGACCGGCACTTTGCAGAACTGGATGGTGTCGTTCAGCCTCTGGCCGATGATCGATGTCTCGAAGCTTTCGGCCGTGGTGGTTTCCTTCAGTTCATTCAGGTCGAGGCCGGCGCAGAAGTCGTCTCCGGCGCCATGCATGACCACGCCCTGCACATCGGCGGGAATGCTGGAAAAGAAAGTCTGCATGCCCAGCACCAGTTCGTCGCTGAGCGCGTTGCGCTTGGCGGCGCGGTTCAGCGTCAGGACGGCGATGGCGCCCCGGCGGGACACGCTCAGGCATGCCGGCAACGGCATGGGCCAGGAATCGCCGGGCGAAGGGCTTGAAGTGTCGTTCATGACGATAAATCCTTTTTCTCACTGGCACCGCCGGCGGCGCCCGGCGCCGATGATTCCATCTTGTGTTGCAGGTTCAGCACATCGACCAGCGACCGGTCGCGCCATCGGACCCAATCGGCCACCGGACGGCCGTCCGAGACCTCTTGCGCCGCATCGACCAGCCGCCGGACCACCTCGGGCGTGAGCCGAGGCTCGGGAGCGGGCTGCCACCACTGCTGTATGGCGGCCCCCGCGTGATCGAGTATGCCCCGCATGCCCCCCGGGCCGCCTGCCAGATGCAGGGTCATGAGGCCGCCCATCAGGGCCCAGCGCGGCGCGAGGCCCCAGCGTACGGCCGCATCGATGTCGCGGGCGCTGGCCACCCCTTCGACCAGGCAGGCAATCGCTTCGCGCACCAGGGCGAACTGCAGGCGGTTGGTCATGTGTCCGCTGGCCTCGGTGTGAAGCCGGATGGGATGCTTGCCCAGGTGCCGCGCAAATTCCATGGCCCACTGGACCACTTCGGGAGAAGTATGCTCGCCTCCCACCACCTCGACCAGCGGGATCAGGTGGGCGGGATTGAAGGGATGCATCACCACCAGGCGCTCCGGATGCCTGCAGCTCGCCTGCATGCGAGTGGGCGGGATACCGCCCGTGCTCGACAGCACGATCTTGTGGGGCGCGGCCGCCGCATCGACCTCGGCCAGCACCGACGCCTTCAACTCGGGCTTTTCGGGAATGTTCTCTTGAATCACCTGCGCCTCGCGGGCCGCCCGCGCCGCCGAGTCGGCAAAGCGCAGCCGCGCCCAATCCGGCTCGGGCAGCGTCGTTCTTCCCAGCTCGATCAAGGCGGGCCAGGCCTGGCGGATGAAATCGCGCGCCCGCTGCTCGGCGCCGGGCGCCGGATCGTGCGCCACCACCTCCAGCCCGCCGGCCAGAAACAGCGCCGCCCAGCTGGCGCCCACCGAGCCCATGCCGAGCACCGCTATGCGCTCGACGCGATCGGGCGAGGGCAAATCACTATCGTTTTCAGAGGTCATCGATCCAGTGTACGTAGACGCCCGCCCTCCGCATAGCACCATTTTTCTATAGTGGTTAATCATTTGACGCATAACTCGCCCCCTCCGCGCGCAGGATGCCGCTGCCATGGCGAAACCAGTCCCCGCCTCAGCGCCGGCTCGCATACAATTCGCCAAACAACACGCGAGGGGAATCCATGACACGACCCACGAGGCTGACGCACTATCTCTTCGCGCTGGTTCTATTCCTGGTGGGATCGGCCCTTGCCAGGGCGGACATCGCCCCGCCTAGCCTGCACGAACCCACGGTCATCCATACTTATCTGTATCTGGAAGACATCAACGACATAAAACTGGGCACCGGCACCTACGACATCACCGCCCTGCTCGTCCAACGCTGGAAGGACGCCCGCCTGGCCCATGGCCGCCCCGGCCGCGACCAAGCGCCGCAGATATGGATGGGCCAGCGCGCCGAAAAATATCTGGAGACCCTGTGGCATCCCATTCTCGACGTCACCGGCGAGAAAGGCCTGACGGCCAGCGACGTGCATTCATTGGCGATCCATCCGGACGGAACGGTGGTGCTGCGGCAGAAATTCACGGGAACCCCCCGCTTCAAGGGCGAATTGACCAACTTCCCTTTCGGCCGCCTCAGTCTCGAACTGAATATCTCGAGCGTCGCCGTGGACGACCGCCAGATGCGGTTCGAACTCGAGCACCTCAGCCCCAGCGACGACATGCAGCAGCTCGACGATGTCCTGCACGGCAACTGGTATCCGCGCAGCATCGCGTGGAACACCTCCTCCGGCTCTCGCCCCGACACGCCCGGGCAGCGCTTTCCCCGGATCGATCTGCAGATCGTGGTCGAACATGATTTCGTCGACGGCGTGCACAAGATATTCCTGCCGCTGACGGTGATCGCCCTGGCGTCCTGGAGCCTGCTCTGGTTGAACGTGGTCAGCCAGTCTTCCTACGCATCGCCCCGGATCGGCGGCATGGTGACGCTGATCCTGACAACCATCGCGCTGAAGTTCGTGCTGGACCGGGAATTGCCCGTCGTTCACTACCTGACGCTTTCCGACGTGCTGTTCAACGGCACCATCATCATGCTCAGTCTCGCCCTGCTGGCTTCCTGCACGGTGGCGGCCCTGTACACCGGATATGGGGCGGCCCGGGCGCAGGCGTTCAACACCGGCGTGCGCAGGCTTTATCCCTTGCTTTACCTGCTGGTGATGCTGCTGGGCTACTTCACCATGCTGGATTGATGCCGAGGCAACGGCCGGCGCCGCCCAGGCCTGAAGGGAACCAAGCCGCAAGATGGCGGTCTGCGATAGATGCCTGTTGCGCGATAATCGATTCGGCACGACCCATAACGCTTCTTATCCGAGGTTTTCACATGTCCATCCAGCAGCTGTTGCAGCAAGTCCTTCAATCCGGCCAGGGACTGGTGCAGGACGCCACGTCCGCCACCAATCAGAATGCGGGCCTTGCCTCGAAGCTCGGCGGGTTCGGCGGAGGCGCGCTGGCAGGCGGAGCGCTCGGACTGCTGCTGGGCAATAAGAAGTTCCGAAAAATGGGCGGCAAGTTCGCCGCCTATGGCGGCGCCGCGGCGCTCGGAGCGCTGGCGCTCAAAACCTACCAGGACTGGCAACAGAAGTCCGCCGCCCAGGCGGCCGCCGGCGCGCCCGCCGCCGCAGGGCCGAATGTGTCGGCCGCTGCTCACACTCCGTCTGCAGCTCCTGCCCTGCCCGCGGGCCAGCTGGAAGAGCATTCGCGCATCATCCTGGCGGCCATGATTGCGGCGGCCAAGGCCGACGGCCACATCGGCGCCGAGGAGCGCCAGCTGCTCGATCAGGAAGTCGCCAAGCTCACCAGCCACTCCGAAGACCTCTCCTGGTTCGACGCTCAATTGGCCAATCCCGTCGACCCGGCCGGCGTCGCCGCGCTGGCGACCACGCCGGAGACCGCGGCCGAGGTGTATCTGGCCAGCTTGCTCGTCGTCGACGAGCAAAGCTATATGGAAAAAGCCTATCTGGACGAACTTGCCCGCCGGCTTCCGCTGCCCGAAGGGTTGAAGATCGAGCTCAAATCCAAGGTGCGCAGCCTGGCCTAGCGCCCATCCACATTGAAAGTTAAAGGCTAGAGCGCGCGCCGCCGCGCTAGGAACCCAGGGCGCCCAGGCCCGCGCGCAGCGCATCGGCATCGACCTCGCCCAGCCCGGCTTCGATCTCGGCATGCGTCTCGCGCCAGATGGGCATGGCCCGGGCCAATAGGGCGTGACCCTTGTCGGTCAGTTTCAACAGGCGGCTGCGCCGGTCGGCGGGGTCCGCTTCGATGCCGACCAGGCCGTCGCGCTGCAGCGGTTTCAGGGCCGCAGTCAATGTGGTGCGGTCCATGGCCAGCAATTGGGCGACCGGCGCAATGGCCGGCGGCTGCGGCCTGTTCAGGGACATCAACAAGGAAAACTGGCCGTTCGTCAGGCCCACTGGCCGCAATGCCTCGTCGAAGCGACGGCCCAGCGCCCGCGCCGCGCGCTGGGCATGCAGGCACAGGCAGGTATCTCGTACCTGCAAAGTTGTATCAAATGAAATTCTCTTTGACATGGCTATCTTATTATGTTGATATCAACGTTAATCGTCAAGCGACGATACAGGGCGCCCGCCCACCAACCAACAAGGAGACCCATATGAATTACGTGGAAGGATTCGTCGTGGCGGTGCCGGCCGCCAACAAAGAAGCCTATCTGGATCTGGCCCGCAAGGCGGCGCCGCTGTTCAAGGAATTCGGCGTGAGCCGCGTCGTCGAGTGCTGGGAAGACGACGTCCCCGACGGCAAACTGACCGATTTCCGCCGCGCCGTTCAAGCCAAGGAAGACGAAAAAGTGGTCTTCAGCTGGTTCGAATACCCGTCCAAGGAAGTCCGCAGCTCCGTGCAGGAAAAAATGATGAACGATCCACGCATGAAGGAAATGGGCGACCAAATGAGTTTCGACGGAAAGCGCATGATCTTCGGCGGTTTCGTACCCATACTCGACGAGTGACTGTCAGGGCAGCCGCCGGCTGCTCGCCCACTGCACCAGCAGGATGCTCGCCAGCACGGCCACCATGCCGACCATGGACAGGCCCTTGATGCTCTGCCCCAGCAATGCCCAGCCCAGCACCACCGCCGTCAACGGGCTGAGCAGGTTCAACGAGGACACCGCCACCGGCGACAGGCGGGCGACGCCGCGAAACCACAGGAAATAAGCCAGCAGAGCGCCGCCCAGCGACAGGTAGGCATAGCCCGATACCTGCAGCACCGTCACCGATCGCAGCGGGGGGTCGAACAGCAGGGCCACCGGCATGATCATGATGCCGGCGATGAACAGCTGCCAGCCGGTAAAGGCCAGGATGGGCAGGCTGGTGCTCCAGCGGCGTGTCAGATAGGTGCCGACGGACATGCCGAAGGCGCCGGCCGCCGCGGCCGCCACGCCGACCGGATCCCATGTCGAACCCGGCGACAGCAGCAGCGCCCCCATGCCCGCCACGCCCATGACCGCCGCCCACACCGCCAGCCGCGCCGGCCGTATGCTGTCGACCGCCCAGACGATGCCCATGATGAGCAGCGGCTGAATCGCGCCCAATACCGAAGCCAGGCCGCCCGGCAGCCGATAGGCCGATACGAACAGCATGGCCTGGAAAAAGCCCAGGTTCAGCGCCGCCAGGATCAGCATGCGGCCCCATTCGCTGCGCGGCGGAACGAGACGGGTATACAGAATGAGGATGAGGCCGGCGGGCATGATGCGCAGCACAGCGGCGGTAAAGGGCCGGTCCGGAGGCAGGATCTCGGTGGTGACGATATAGGTCGACCCCCACAGTATCGGACCCAGCGAAGTAACGAGAACGTCCCACCAAAGGGTGGAGAACCGCGATGAAGACATGTATCTACCTTGAAAACGAGATGATACCGCCCTAGGAGAAAGAAAGCTCGGCCGCCTGCCGGCTCAACAAAGGGACCGCCGCCGCGCCAAACTGGAAGCCCGGCGCTGACCTTATAAGCTCGCGGCATGTGATTTGCTGCGCACCCGGCCCCGCCGCCTGTTGCGGCCCGAATCCGAAAAAGGTGCGCCATGCGCGAGAACAAGATACAAACCTATTGGGAAGCCGTCGCGGGCGGTGCGCCCACCCACTACCCCGGTCTGGCGGACGATGCGCGCGCCGACGTCGTCATCGTCGGCGCCGGCATCGTGGGCCTGACGGCCGCCTACGAACTGGCGCGGGCCGGAAAGAAAGTCATCGTGCTCGAGGCCTTGCGCGCGGCGTCGCAGGTGACGGCCCGCTCCACCGCCAAGGTCACTTCCCAGCATGGCTTGATCTATGGACGCCTGATCCGCGACTTCGGCGAGGACAACGCCAGGCTGTATGCGCAGGCCAACCAGGACGCCGTCGAACGCATCGCCGCCGTGGTCGATAAAGAACGCATCGACTGCGGCTTCGAGCGCAAGTCGGCCTACGTCTATGCCGAAAGCATAGACACCGCCTCCGAAGTCGACGACGAGGCCATGGCCGCCTCCATGCTGGGCCTGCCCGCCCGCCTGGTGAAGGACATACCCGCGCCGGTCGAGTGTACGGGAGCGCTGTGCTTCGATGACCAGGCGCAGTTCAATCCCGTGCTGTATCTGGCGGGCCTGGCGCGGGCCGTGGCCGCCACGGCGCAGCTGTATGAAATGAGCCGGGTCGTGGGGGTGGAGCAGGACGGCGAGATACAGCATGTCAAGACCGAGGCCGGCCACACCGTCACGGCCAAGCATGTCGTCATCGCGTCCCACCTGCCCGTCGTGCCGGAAGGAAAGTTCTACGCCAAGGCCTTCACCTTCAGCCACACCGTCGCCGCCGCGCCACTGGCCCCCGACTGCGAACTCGACGGCATGTTCATCTCGTCGGGCGAGCCCACTTATTCATTTCGCACCGACAGTTCGGGCGGCGCCCGGCACATCATCGCGGTCGGCCCCGAGTACAAGACCGGCGTGCCCGAAGACCTGTCCCAAAGCTTTGCCGACCTCGAAGTCTTCCTGCACGAAAATTTTTCCATCGGCCAGCCCGCCTACCGTTGGACCAACGAAGACTTCCGCTCCATGGACGGCATGCCCTTTGTCGGCAGGGCGTCCACTTCGACGCCCCAGCTCTACGTCGCCACCGGCTTCGATGCCTGGGGCATCACCAATGGCGTCGCCGCCGCGCGCATCATCGCCGACCTGATAATGCGGCGTGAGAACCCCTGTACCGAGCTCTTCGACGCAACCAGAATCAAGCCCCTGGTCGGCGGCACGGAATTCGTCAAAGAAAATCTCAAGTCGGCCAAACAGTTCGTCGTCGACCGCCTGGTTCCCGATTCGTCCGACGGCGACGCCCACCTTGCCCTGGGCCAGGCCCGCGTCATACGCGAGAACGGATCGAGCATCGCCCGCTATCGCGATATGGACGGCAAGCTGCATGAACTCTCCGCTTCCTGTACCCACATGGGCTGCCTGGTCGAATGGAACGACGTCGACCTGACCTGGGACTGTCCCTGCCACGGTTCGCGCTTCGACTACGACGGCACGGTGCTGCACGGCCCGGCCAGTTCCCCGCTCGAAAAGCCCGAACCGTCCAGCTGAAGCCGCGGTTCGCTCTCCGATGCGCAAGGCACGGGGCTTGCCTGCTCAATCCCAGCCCATCAGCCACTTTTGTATCCAGGAGTTGAAGATGACCACAGGTAAACACGACGACGATCGCGCCCGAGCCGAGCAGACCGCCCAGAAGCAGCGTCGTCTGCAGGACGAACAGGACCGGCTCGACAGCCGGAAGGGCGGTTCGTCCGGAGGCGGCCAGCAGGACGCCGCGCAGACCGGCGCGCGCGAACATCCCGAACCGCCCATGCCGGGCCAGAAGCTGGAAAAGCCCGGTGAAGAAAGCCAGCTAGACCCCCGGCCGCAATTCATGGCCCCCGACTACCAGGGCAGCGAAAAGCTGCGCGGCATGTCCGCCATCGTCACGGGAGGCGACTCGGGCATAGGCCGCGCGGTGGCCGTGCTGTTTGCGCGCGAGGGCGCCAATGTATCCATCATCTATTTGAACGAGCACGAAGACGCCAAGGAAACCTGCCGCCACATCGAGGCGGAAGGACGACGCGCCATCTGCATCCCGGGCGACGTCAAGAACCCGACCTTCTGCCGGGACGCCGTCAGGCAGACCATCGAGGCTTTCGGCCAGTTGGACATCCTCGTCAACAACGCCGCCTTCCAGGAGCATGCCGCATCGCTCGAGGACATCAGCGACGAACGCTTCGACGAGACCATGCGCACCAATATCTATGGCTATTTCTACATGGCCCGCGCCGCCCTGCCCCATCTCAAGCCGGGCTCCAGCATCATCAACACGGGCTCCGTGACGGGCCTTCGTGGCCAGGGCGAGCTGCTGGACTACTCGACCACCAAGGGCGCCATCCACGCTTTCACCATGTCGCTGGCCTCCAACCTGGCCAAGAAGGAAATACGCGTCAACGCCGTGGCCCCCGGTCCGGTCTGGACGCCGCTGAACCCCGCCGACCGCCAGCCGGAACAGCTTGAATCGTTCGGCAAGAGCGCCGAGCTGGGCCGCCCCGCCCAGCCCGAAGAACTCTCGCCGGCCTATGTCTTCCTGGCCTCGCCCGTATGCTCCAGCTACATCACCGGGATCGTGCTGCCTGTGACGGGCACACCGGGGTAGAGCAGCAGAGTAGTCAACGCTTTGTGCCCTTAAGTACTGGCGTGGACTTATTGAGACGCTTTTGTTGGGTCCTTAAACGCCGCCGGAGGGTACAGTGCCTGCGCCGGGCGGTCGGGCGGTCCGAGGCAGCGCCCTCCAACGCCCGTCGCAGGCACTTTATCCTCCGACGGCTCATGTTTGGGCAAGCCATGCAAGCCGGCGTTCTGCTGCCTGATGTGGTGATGTGGAATATCGAAGAAGCCTCGGAAGTTACCGGATCGGAGATGCCTAGGAAGTTACCGGCGCCTCCATCACAGTCGTGGCCGGCCGCCAATGCAAGCCGTCGTGGACGAGGCCCATTTAGGCCGGGCGTTGGAGGGCGCTGCCTCGGACCGCCCGACCGCCCGGACTAAATGGGTCTCGTCCACGACGGCGCTTAAAAACCCAATCTGGTACCTAATCTAGAATCCGATCTAGAGCCTGATCCAGCGCCCGACCTAGCATCCAATCGAGATACCAAGTACGACGCCATCCCTATATCCCAAACGCGTATCTACCTCAGCTTCAACAAGACAGCAACCAACGACAATCCTCAAGAATGCGACAGTATCTTCGAAAGAAACTGCTTCGCCCGCTCGGACCGTCCCTCCGGATCGCCAAAGAACTCCTCCTTCAGGCAGTCCTCCACAATCGCCCCCTCGTCCATGAACACCACCCGGTCCGCCACCTTGCGCGCAAACCCCATCTCGTGCGTCACCACCATCATCGTCATGCCCTCGCGCGCCAGGTCCACCATCACATCCAGCACCTCGTTCACCATCTCGGGATCGAGCGCCGAGGTAGGCTCGTCGAACAGCATCGCCACCGGGTCCATCGCCAGCGCCCGGGCGATCGCCACCCGCTGCTGCTGGCCGCCCGACAACTGCCCCGGAAACTTGTCCACGTGCGCGCTCAGCCCCACCCGCTCGAGCAGCTCGCGGCCCCGCCGCTGCGCCTCGGCCTCCTTGCGGCCCAGCACCTTCACCTGGGCCAGCGTCAGATTGCGCATCACCGACAGATGCGGGAACAGTTCGAAGTGCTGAAACACCATGCCGATCTGAGAGCGCAGCTTGGGCAGATTGGTATCGCGCGCGCCCACCGACACCCCGTTGATCCAGATCTCGCCCTCTTGAAACGGCTCCAGCCCATTCGCCGTCTTGATCAAGGTCGACTTGCCCGAACCCGACGGGCCGCACACCACCACCACCTCGCCTTTTTCCACCGAGGTCGAGCAGTTCTTCAGCACCTGGAAGGAACCGTACCACTTGCTGACATTCTTGAATTCAATCACTGCAAAACTCCTTGCACCTTAACGAGCGATCGCCATGCGCCGTTCGACCACTTTGACGAGGCGCGACGCGGTGTACGAAATAATGAAATAGACCACGGCCGCGAAAACGAACATCTCCACCAGCCTCCCGTCGCGCTGCGCCACGTTGTTGGCCGCCCCGAGAAAATCCGTGAGCGACAGCACATAGACCAGCGACGTGTCCTGGAACACCACGATCATCTGCGTCAGCAGCAGCGGCGTCATGTTGCGGAAAGCCTGCGGCAGCACGATCTTGCCCATCACCTGCCAGTAGTTCAGGCCCAGCGCATAGCCCGCGCCCGCCTGTCCGCTGGGAATCGACTGTATGCCTGCACGCATGATCTCGCAGAAGTAGGCCGCCTCGAACAAGATGAAGGTGATGAGCGCCGACGTGAAGCCGCCCACCGCAATCGGCCGGCCCGCCTGCGTGACCCAGCCCACGATGTAGGGCACCAGGAAATAGAACCAGAAAATAATGAGGATCAACGGCAGCGCCCGCATCAGGTTCACATAAGCGCCCGCCACGCCCGAGAGCAACCTGCTGGACGACAGGCGCATCATGGCCAGCAGCGTGCCCAGTACGATGGCGCCCGCGGTCGACAGAACCGTCAGCTTCAAGGTAAAGGCCAGGCCCACCTTGAACAGGTAGGGCGCCGTGCGGACAATGGTGTCGAAATCGAATCCCGTCATGTGCGCCCCTTACCTTGCCGCGCCCAGGTAGCCGGGCACCTGCAGGCGTCGCTCGATGCAGCGCATGCCCGCCACGACCAATATATTGATGACCAGGTACAGCACCGTCGCCGCCGCGAAGGATTCGAAGATCTGGAAGGTGAATTCCTGCATGGCCCGCGCGGCCCCGGTCAGCTCGAGCAGGCCGATGGTGAACGCCACGGATGAGTTCTTGATGAGGTTCAAGGCCTCGGACGCCAGGGGCGGCATGATGATGCGCGCCGTCATGGGCAGCAGCACGTAGCGGTAAGACTGCGGGCGCGTCAGGCCCAGCGCCGTCGCCGCCATGCTTTGCCCCCGCGGCAGCGATTCGATGCCCGCCCGTATCTGCTCGGCGATGCGCGCCGACGTGAACAGGCCCAGGGCGACCACTGCAGTCCAGAACGTGCTCCAGGTAGGGTCGGCGGCCTTGATGGCCTGGCCCAGCGGCTCGGGCACCACCTCGGGCATGACGAAGTACCACAGGAATATCTGCACCAGCAGCGGCACGTTGCGAAACAGCTCTACATAGCCTGCGCACAGGCGCTCGAGCCAGCCGATGCGGCTGGTGCGCAGCACGCCCACCACCACTCCGAAGACAAGCGCAATGACCCATGCAGCGGCCGATGCCCCCAGCGTCCAATAGACTCCGCGAATCAGCGTATAGAGATAGGTGCCCGTGCCGTCCGGCGACGGGTCCCAGAAAACCATCCAGTTCCAGTTGTAATTCATGACGATGCTTCAAGCCCGGTTTTGGAATGCCGTGCATTCCGGATCATACGTATCGTAAAGACATTCACTTCAATCGCCCAGCACTTTGCCTTCGCGCCGCGGGTCGGCGCCTCCCGACAGGCCATGCTCGTCGATGACGATGCCCTGCAGGCCGCTGGGAAATTCGTGCACGCTGACGTCGTGGTCCATGGCCCGAAGCGGCTGCGCCAGCTTTTCCAGCGGCGTGCCCCGCTCCAGCTCGGTCTGCTTGTTGCGGCTTCCGTAGTGCGGCAGAGAGACAGCCTGCTGTATGTCCAGCTTCCAATCGATCACGCCGACCAGCGTCTGGGCCACGTAGTTCATGATGGCGCTTCCGCCCGGCGAGCCAATCGCCATATAGGGCTTTGCGTCGCGAAACACGATGATCGGCGCCATCGTGCTGCGCGGGCGCTTTCCGCCTTCGACACGGTTGGCCACCAGGCGTCCCTGGGCATCGACGGGATTGTGTGAAAAATCGGTGAGCTGATTGTTCAGCAGAAAGCCATGCACGAAGATCTTGCTGCCGAAGGCGGACTCTATCGTGGTGGTCATGGACAGCATGTCGCCCTCGGCGTCCACGACGACGATATGGCTGGTGGAGGGGATCTCCAGCGCGTTGTCACGCCCCAGCGACGCGAGGCGCGACACCGGATCGCCCGGCGGCGCAACGCCCATGCTGCGGTCAGGGTCGATGAGCGCCGCCCTGGCCTGGAGATACGCCGGATCGATCAACGCCTTGGCCGGCACATCGACGAAGTCCGGGTCGGCGACGTAGAAGTCCCGATCCGCATACGCCAGCCGTCCCGCTTCCGAAAAATAGTGCACCGCCTCGAGACCGAGGGGAGCAAACTGCGACATCGGAAATTGTTCGAGCATGCCCAACATCTGCAGGACGCCCAACACGCCCGCGCTGGGCGGCGGCACGCCGCAAACGCGATACAAGCGGTACGTGCCGCATAAGGGCTCCCGTTCCTTTGCCCGGTAACGCGACAGATCGGCCAGCGTCATGTCGCCCGGCGTCTCGTGCGCCCGCACCGCCGCAACGATGTCGCGGGCGATGGCGCCCGTGTAGAACACATCGGCGCCCTGCTGTGCCACCCGGCGCAAGACCTCTGCAAAGTCGGGATTCTTCAACACATGACCCACCGGCCAGGGCCGGCCCCGTTCGTCGAGAAAGTAGGCGGCCGCGGCGCCCTGGCTTGCCAGCGCCTTGTTTTCAGAGACGAGCTTATGCAGCCGGGGCGACACCCGGAAGCCCTGCTCCGCGAGCCGGATCGCAGGCTGGAACAGCTCAGACCAAGGCAGTTTGCCCTGCCGTTTGTGGGCCAGCTCCATGGCCCGCAAAACACCGGGCACCCCTACCGACAACCCGCTATTGACCGCGGCGCCGTATGACAGGGTCCGGCCGTCGCGCATGAACCGGGCGGGCTGCGCCGAGGACGGCGCGGTTTCACGGCCGTCGTAGACCTTGAGCTGCTGCGTCGCGCTGTCGTAGTACACGATGAAGGCTCCGCCGCCTATGCCGGACGATTGGGGTTCGGTCAGATTCAGCACCAGCTGGGTGGCGATGGCGGCGTCGATGGCGCTGCCCCCTTGGCGCAGCATGTCGTAGCCCGCTTCCGAAGCCAGGGGGTTTGCGCTCGCGACCATGAAGCGCTCGGCGCGCACCAGCGGCTTTTCCGCGTAGCCGCTGCTTCCTTCGGGATTCCTGTGTTCGTCGGCCGGCGACGCGGGCGGCGCGCCGCAGGCCGCCATGGCCATCCCGCACGCCAGCGCCGCCCAAGCCGCCACGCATCGCTTCGCTCTGATCCGCATCTCAATCAAAAAAACGTTCCTCCTCGAATGCCAATATAGTGCATGGCCTTTCACAATCTGTACGAACTCTGACTTTTTCCGCCTTGGCCGAAACACAAAAGTTACCAAACACCCCGTATCGAGGCGAATTGGTTTCAGTCCGCTGCAAAACGGCTTTTGTCGCTTGCGCGCCCCATAGCCCGTGGCTACGCTTCAACCATCATGCAACAGGAATGGAGCCTCACATGAAAACGCGATCCAGTCTTGCCCGTCTCACAGTCATAGGCTTATTGGCTTTCGCCATGGCCGGCTGCGCAAACGCTCGAGACAGAAAGACCGACAACACCTTGATCGGCGCGGGCCTGGGCGCGGCCGCCGGCGCCGTCATTTCACAGGGCGACCCGCTCTACACGATAGGCGGCGCGGCCGCCGGGGGCCTGCTGGGCAATATTCTGACGGAAGAACCCCGCTATCGTTCGCGCGGCTGGGACAGAGGCCGCCACTATCACCCCGCGCCTCATCGCCATGTACACAAGCGCTATTACAAAGGCCCCAAGCACCATCATCGCCACCACCGCCGCCATCGCTGAGCCGCCCTGTCCGGCAGGCAATGCGTGCCATTGCGCCAACCACATTCCGAACACTCAATATCGAACCGGCGGCTCGCCATGATTGCATGGCGAGCCGCTTCCTTATGTGCTTCTTTCATGCGACGCGCCGTTGGGATCCCGTAAAAATACCGGCAAGACAAAGCACACTGAATATGACAAAATGAATTAGGACCTGTGCAATTATTTTTTCTCCGGTCATAATTTCAGTGATGTAGAAAAATGCTAGGTCCATCCGCCCATGGATGGCGCACAATAGCTAACAACCTGTGGAGAAGACACAATGAAACGCCTTTTGAAGACCGTGCTGGCGACGGGCATTCTGGCCGCCGCTACATCCGTTCAGGCAGCCGAGCCTTTCAAGATCGGGCTCATCCTGCCCATGACCGGCCCCTTCGCCTCGACCGGCAAGCAGATCGACGCCGCAACGCGCCTGTACGTGCAGCAGCACGGCGACACGGTCGCGGGCCGCAAGATCCAGATCATTCTCAAAGACGACACCGGCCTGGCCCCGGAAGTCACCAAGCGCCTGGCCCAGGAACTGGTCGTACAAGAAAAAGTCAACGTGCTGGCCGGCTTCGGCCTGACGCCGCTGGCCTTCGCCGCCGCGCCGGTGGCCACGCAGTCCAAGACGCCCATGGTCGTCATGGCCGCCGCCACCTCGTCCATCATGGAAAAATCGCCCTACATCGTCCGCACCTCGCAGACGGTGCCGCAGATCGTCACGCCCATGGCGCAGTGGTCGGCCCGCCCCGAGTCCGGCATCAAGAAGGTCATCACCCTCATCTCCGACTACGGTCCGGGCCATGATTCCGAAAAAGTCTTCGTCAAGGAATACACCAAGCAGGGCGGTGAAATCCTCGACTCGCTGCGTGTTCCCTTGCAGAATCCCGATTTCGCTCCCTTCATCCAGCGCGTAAAAGACGCCAAGCCCGACGCGGTCTTCATCTTCGTGCCCTCGGGCGCGGGCACCGCCCTCATGAAGCAGTTCGCCGAAAAAGGCCTGAAGAAGGCCGGCATCCAGCTCATCGGCACGGGCGACGTGCTCGACGACGACCTGCTGCCCAGCATGGGCTCCGAAGCGCTCGACATCGTCACCTCGCAGCACTATTCGGCCGCCCACGATTCGCCCGAGAACAAAGAGTACGTGGCTGCCTTCCGCAAGCTCACCAACAACTCCATGCGCCCCAACTTCATGTCGGTGGGCGGCTATGACGGCATGCACCTGATCTACGCCGCGCTCGAGAAAGCCGGCGCCGATGCCACCGGCGACCAGCTCGTCGAAGCCATGAAGGGCATGAGCTGGACCAGCCCGCGCGGCCCCGTCTCCATCGACCCCGAAACCCGCGACATCGTTCAGAACGTCTACATCCGCCGTTCCGAAATGGTCGACGGCCAGATCTACAACGTCGAGTTCGAAACCTTCAAAGACGTGAAAGACCCCGGCCTGTAAGCCTTGCCCTCGGCGCCGCATGCTCTCGTGCGGCACAGTCCCTCTGCCGGCCGCTCCAGCGCAAATCAAGACGCGCCGCAGCGGCCGGATCCATTCCGGGGCTGATACCGCCCATGCGCCAACCCGCCCGGGGAAGGCGCGTTGACGACATAGTCAGGCGGTATTACCATGTTTTCCCATTGCCAGGCGCCGCCCGCGGCGCACCGGCATCACACGTAAACCGAGAAGGAAGCAACATGGACCAGGAGTTTCAGCACCGGCTGCAGATTGCCGAAGTCGTACAGAACTGGGCGGTATGGCGCGACGCCGGTTTCTGGGAGCGCTTTGCAACCGTATGGCATGACGACGGCTGGATGTCGGCCACCTGGTTCCAGGGTCCGGCGTCGCAATTCATCGAAGTCAGCCGCCGCGGCTTCGAGAACGGCGTTTCCATCCTGCATTTCCTGGGCGGCTCCAGCGTCGACGTCAAGGGAAGGCGCGCCATCGCGCAAACCAAGATGACGATCAGCCAGCGTGCCGAGGTCGATGGACAACGTGTCGACGTGCTGTGCACCGGCCGCTTCTACGATTTCTTCGAGCAGCGCAGCATTGAGGGCAAGGACGAATGGCGCATCGTGCGGCGCCAGCCCATTTACGAGAAAGACCGCATGGACCCGCTCGACCCGGCCGGCCGCCTCGAGCTCGACCAGAGGCTGCTGCATCAGTTTCCCCAAGGCTATCGCCACCTTGCCTATCTGCAGTCGCGGCTGGGATTCAAGATCAAGCCCGACATGCCCGAACTTACCGGCCCCATCGTCCAGGCCCTGTATCAGCGCGGCCGCAAGTGGCTCGACGGCGCCGACTCCGCCTTCGACGAACCCCCCGCTCCCAGCGGCATATAACAAAACCCTCCCGCCGTCCAAAGACGGCGGTACGGCACATGAACTTCGGCCCCTTGCGGGCCAGCCTCCCGATGCCCACCACCAGAAACAGCAAACCCAAGACCCGCGCCGCGGCTTCCCGCAATGCTTCTGAGCTCGCGCGGCCGCATGCCGCCGATCCGGGCTGGCGCCGCGAGAACGTCGGCCGCCTTCTCAATGACGCCATCGACCGCTTCGAAAGCGGCATTCTGCAGCAGATGGAAGACGCGGGCTACCACGGCTTCTCGCTGAGCCACATCACCGTGACGCGCAATCTCGACCTGGCCGGCACCCGCGCCACCGAGCTGGCGCGGCGGGCCGGCATCACCAAGCAGTCGATGAGCGAGCTGATCCATCAGCTGGAAGCCAGCGGCATCGTCGAGCGACAGCCAGACCCCGCGGACGGCCGGGCCAAGATCGTCTACTTCTCTAAAGCGGGCCTGGCCTGGCTGGAGGCCTTCGGCTCGGCGCTGCACAACGCCGAGCAGGAAATGGCCGGCGAGCTGGGCGCGGACACGTTCGCGGCGCTGAAACGGGCCCTCTCCGCTTACGCTTACGCGCAGCGCGCCGACGAAGGCTGAACGGCCATTGACAAACTGGTCAGGCATCCTTACTATTATTGGCATGGATCCCACTACCCGAGACACTCCCATGCTTCCTGATCGTTCCAGCCAGTGCGCATTTCCTAATCAGATAAAAGCAACGCGGGCCACAGCAACGCATACGACGGCTTCCGTCGCCATCATAGGCGGCGGCCCCTGCGGCCTCATGCTCGCCAACGAGCTGGGCCGGCGCGGCATCACCGCCGTGCTCGTCGACGACAAACCCAGCACCGCCTTCAACCCGCAAGCCAACGCCACCCAGGCGCGCACCATGGAGCACTACCGGCGCCTGGGCTTCGCCGATGAAATCCGCGACCTGGGCCTGCCCAACGACTTTCCCACCGACATCGCCTACTTCACGCGCTTTGCCCGCCACGAACTGGCGCGCTTCAGCCTGCCCTCGGCGGCCGAGGCCAAGACGCGCATCCACTCGCTGTCCGGCTCGTGGAGCGCGGCCGAACTGCCCCACCGGGTATCGCAGAAATATGTCGAGCAGGTGCTGCGCAAGCATGCCCAGAAGCTGCCCGGCATCAGCATCCATTACGGCTGGCGCATGACGGCTTTCCACGATGCCGGCGATAAAGTCGTCATCGACGTCGAAGACGTCGAGAGCGGCCGCCCGCATCGCATCGAAGCCGCCTACATGGTGGGCGCCGACGGTCCGCGCAGCATGACGCGCGAGCAGCTCGGCTTCCGCTATACCGGCGAAACCGGCATCAAGCGCGATTTCATGGGCGGCCGCATGTATGCGGTCTATGCCCGCGCGCCCGCCTTTTACGAGGCCGTGCCGCACGCGCGCGCCTGGATGAACGTCTGCGTCAACCCCGAGCGGCGCGCCTTCATGGCCACGGTCGACGGCAAGGGCGAGTTCGCCTTCCATACCCAGCTGAAAGAAGGCGAAGACGAAAGCCGGCTCACGGCCGATGACGCGCGCCGGATGTTCCAGGCGGGCGTCGGCGTCGACATCCCCGTCGAGGTGCTGTCCCACGGCACCTGGACGGCCGGCCACTCCCTCGTTTCCGACGGTTTTCAAAAGGGCCGCGTCTTCCTGGGCGGCGATGCCGCCCACCTGTTCACTCCCACGGGCGGCCTGGGCTACAACACCGCAGTCGAAGACGCCGTCAACCTGGGCTGGAAACTGGCCGCCGTCCTGAAAGGCCAGGCCGGCCCCGCCCTGCTCGACTCCTACCAGGCCGAACGCCAGCCCCTGGCCATACGCAACACCGGCTACGCGCGCGTCTTCGCCGACTCGCTGGGGCTGTTCAGGCCCGCCCCCGAAATCGAGGAAGACAGCCCCGCCGGCGAAGCCGCGCGGCGCGAGGCGGGCGAACACATGGCGGCCCACGGCCGTGCCGAATTCAACATTCCGGGCATCACCTTCGGGGGACGCTACGACGGCTCGCCCGCCATCATTTCCGATGGCAGCGCACCGCCGCCCGACAAAGCCAACGAGTACACGGCCACCGCCTGCCCCGGCGGGCGGCCGCCGCACATGTGGCTGGATGACAGCCGCTCGTTGTACGATGCCTTCGGGTTCGAATGGACGCTGCTGTGCATGGGCGCGGATAATGAAGGCCGGCCATTCCAGGACGCGGCCCGCGCAAAAGGCCTGGACCTGGCCGTGGTGCACGAGCCGCGGGCACGCGGTCTGTACGAGGCCGATTTCGCGCTGATACGGCCCGACCAGATCGTCGCCTGGCGGGGCGATTCCTGCCGCGACGCCGCACGCATATTCGACACATTGCTGGGCGCCGGTAAACAGGTTCCCAGCCTCGACACACTTCGGGGCGGCCCGGCAGCAAAAAAACAACCGCATAATAGGAGACCCAGATGCGCGACCTGAACGAGCACACGCTTACCGACGAAGTCATCTCACGCTTCGCAAACAGTAAAAGCCCCCGCATCAAGCAGATCAGTGAAGCGCTGGTGCGCCATTTGCACGACTTCGTGCGCGAGATCGAACCGACCCAGGAAGAATGGGAATTCGCCATCGACTTCCTGACCCGCACCGGCCATATGTGCGACGACAAGCGCCAGGAGTTCATCCTGCTGTCCGACGCGCTGGGCGTGTCCATGCTGGTGGACGCCATCAATCACCGCATGCCCGAAGGCGTCACCGAAACCACCGTCTTCGGTCCCTTCTATGTCGAAGGCGCCAAGCAGTACGAACTGGGCGGCGACATCACCGAAGGCGTGTCCGGCACGCCCATGCTGATCACCGGCACCGTCTCGGACCAGGACGGCAAGCCGCTGGCGGGCGCCACCGTCAACCTGTGGCAATCGGACACCGAGGGCTTCTACGACGTGCAGCGCCTCGACTCGCTGGCCTTGCGCGGCGTCCTGCATACCAATGACCGGGGCGAATTCAGCTGTTGGACGGTGCGCCCTTCGGCCTACCCCATTCCCGACGACGGCCCGGTCGGCCAGATGCTCGAGGCCCAGGGCCGCCATCCCTACCGGCCCGCCCACGTGCACTTCATGATCGAAGCACCGGGGTTCCAGAAGCTCGTGACCCACGTCTTTGCCGACGGCGACACCTATCTGGACAGCGACGTGGTGTTCGGCGTCAAGAACTCGCTGATCCGCGAGTACGAAATGCGCGAGCCCGGCCAGGCGCCGGACGGCCGCGACGTGACCGAGCCCTACGCCTACCTGCACTACGATTTCCGGCTAAAGCGGGCTTGAATCAAGCAACGGCATCCAACCAGCGAGACCGCACATGGACCATGAATTCATCTACGAAGCGCTGCCGACCCGTGTCGTGTTCGGCGACGGCAAGCTCGCGGCCCTGCCCGCGGAAATCGACAAGCTCGGCGCGCGCCGTGCATTGGTGTTGAGCACGTCGGCCCAGGCCGGCTGGGCCGGCCAGGTGGCCAAAGTGCTGGGCGAAAAATGCGTCGGCATCTTCAGCGAAGCGGCCATGCATACGCCCGTCGAAGTCACCGGGCAGGCGATGCAGCAGGTAAAGGACCTGGCCGCGGACTGCGTCGTGGGACTGGGCGGCGGCTCGACCATCGGCCTGGGCAAGGCCATCGCCCTGCGCACCGGCTTGCCGCAGATCGCCGTGCCCACCACCTATGCCGGCTCTGAAATGACGCCCATCCTGGGCCAGACCGAAAAGGGCGTCAAGACCACCCTGCGCGACGCGCTGGTGCTGCCCAAGACCGTCATCTACGATGTCTCGCTGACCCTGTCGCTGCCGCCGGCCCTGTCGGCCACCAGCGGGCTGAACGCCATGGCCCATGCCGTCGAGGCCCTGTACGCGCAAGACCGCAATCCCATCGTCTCGCTGATGGCCGAGGAAGGCATCGCCGCGCTGGCCCAGGCGCTGCCCGGCGTCATCGCCGACCCGCAAGACCGCGACGCCCGCGCCCGCGCGCAATACGGCGCCTGGCTGTGCGGCATCTGCCTGGGTTCGGCCGGCATGGCCCTGCACCACAAGCTGTGCCACGTGCTGGGCGGCACCTTCGACCTGCCCCACGCCGAAACCCACGCCATCATGCTGCCCCACACCGCCGCCTACAACGCGCCCGGGGCGCCCGAGGCCATGCGCCGCGCCGCCCGCGCCCTGAAGGCCGACAGCGCGGCCGAAGGCTTGTGGTCGCTCGCAGGGCGCATCAAGGCCCCGCGCGCGCTCAAGGACATCGGCATGCCTGAATCCGGCATAGCCAAGGCGACCGAACTGGCCATGAAGAATCCCTATTGGAACCCCCGCCCATTGGCCGAGAAAGACATCGAGGCGCTGATCCGCCGCGCCTGGGCCGGCGAGGCGCCGCAAGCCTGACACTTCATGCAACAAGGGGCCCACAAGGGCCCCTTGTTGAAAGGGATACGGCCGCCGCGCGTCCATGCGGAAAAAGCGGCGGCCCGGACGGCCTACAACTGCGCGCTGAGACGCGTCTGATGGCTGGCCAGTTCGGCCGGCAGGTGGTCGCGCAGCTTGTCGAACAGCTCGGCATGCAGGTCCAGCTCTTTGCGCCAGGCCTCGGCGTCGATGGCGGTGATGGCCTGAAATTGCTCGCTGGTGAAATCCAGCCCGTCCCAGGTGATGTCCTCGTAGCGCGGCGACACGCCGAAGAGGTTCTCCCGGCCCTGGGCCGTTCCTTCGATGCGTTCCAGCATCCATTTCAGCACCCGCATGTTCTCGCCGAAACCGGGCCAGATGAACCTGCCGTCGGCGTCGGTCTGGAACCAGTTGACGTAGAAGATGCGCGGCAGCGTCGCGCCCGACTGCTCGAGCCGCTTGCCCAGGGCGAGCCAATGCGCGAAGTACGCCCCCATGCTGTAGCCGCAGAAAGGCAGCATGGCAAAGGGGTCGCGGCGCACCACGCCCTGCTTGCCCGCCGCCGCGGCCGTGGTTTCCGAGCCCTGCGTGGCGGCCATGTACACCCCTTCCACCCAGTTGCGCGCCTCGGTGACCAGCGGCACGGTGTCGGAGCGCCGGCCGCCGAAAATGAAGGCGTCGATCGGAACGCCCGCGGGATTGTCCCACTCGGGATCGATGACGGGATTCTGGTCGGCGGCCACCGTGAAGCGCGCATTGGGATGGGCCGCCTTGCGGCCCGAATCGGGCGTCCAGTCTTTGCCCTGCCAGTCGATGCAATGAGCGGGCGCCGGCCCCATGCCCTCCCACCATACGTCGCCGTCGTCTGTCAGGGCCACATTGGTGAACAGCACGTTCTCGCGCAGCGACGCCATGCAGTTGTAGTTGGTCTTTTCGTTGGTGCCCGGCGCCACGCCGAAATAGCCCGCCTCGGGGTTGATGGCATACAGGCGGCCGTCGGCGCCCGGCTTGATCCAGGCGATGTCGTCGCCGATGGTGGTGACCTTCCAGCCCGCCAGCGTCCGGGGCGGGATCAGCATGGCGAAATTGGTTTTGCCGCAGGCCGAGGGAAAGGCCGCCGCCACGTGCATCTTCTTGCCCTGGGGCGACGTGACGCCGAGAATCAGCATGTGCTCGGCCATCCAGCCCTCGTCGCGTCCCATGCTGGAAGCAATGCGCAGGGCGAAGCACTTCTTGCCCAGCAGGGCGTTGCCCCCGTAGCCCGAGCCGAACGACCAGATTTCGCGGGTTTCGGGATAGTGAACGATGTATTTGGTCTCGTTGCAGGGCCAGCGAACGTCTTTCTGCCCCGGCTGCAGGGGCATGCCGACAGAATGCACGCAGGGCACGAAAGCGCCATCGGGCCCCAGCACGTCGTACACCTTGCGACCCATGCGCGTCATGATGCGCATATTGGCCACCACGTAGGGCGAATCGGTAAGCTCCACGCCGATATGCGCGATGGGCGAGCCCAGCGGCCCCATCGAGAACGGAATCACATACATGGTGCGGCCGCGCATGCAGCCCGCGAACAGGCCTCCCAGCGTCTGGCGCATGCTCTCCGGATCGACCCAGTTGTTGGTGGGGCCGGCGTCTTCCTGCTTTTGCGAACAGATGAAGGTGCGGTCTTCGACCCGCGCGACGTCCGAGGGATCGGACCACGCCAGGTAGGAATTGGGCCGTTTTTCAGGGTTGAGGCGGCGCAAGGTGCCGGCCTGCACCATCATCTCGCACAGCCTGTCGTATTCTTCCTGGGAACCATCGCACCATTCGATGCGGTCCGGCTGGGTCAACTCGGCGATCTGTCCCACCCACTGCTTGAGAGCGGAATGCCTGACCCAGTCGGGCGCATTGACATTGGGGGCGGGATCGGGCACTGCTGCGGCGTTCATACGCGGGTCTCCTTGATGTGAGCCTGATGTTCAGTTCACTTTATATATCGTCTCGCCCCGGCCATAAAGCCCGGCGGGGCAACGAAACGAGTCTGCGGTTACAGAGTTTTGGTTTCGGGCGGAATCACGGTAGAGGCCCACGATGCCAGCAGCCACCGGCCGTCGCGCTCGACCCACACCGATTGGAAGAGGTTGTTGAGGTCCTTTTTCTTGCCCCCGCTTTCGATCTGCATGATGACATGGCCGTGCATGACCGCCACTGGGCCATACAGCCGAACCTGGGCGCTTTGCCGTTGCGCCGCCAGATAACGGGTCCGGCCCTCGCGCAGGGACTGCAGATATTGTTCTTTGGTGTCGACCACGGCCGAGGAATGCGTGTAGACGACATCGTCGGCCAGCACGCGCGCCAGGGCGTCCAGATCGTGGGCCAGCATGGCCCGGCAACGCTCGTCGTCGGCCTCGAACAGGCGGCGCTCGGCATCGGATTGCATGTTCATGTCTTGTCTCCTTTGAAGCCTAAAGATACTGCGACGCGGCGAGTATTACCAGCGCTCAGTACACAAAGCATGTCGATTATCCCCTCCCGGAAGGTTTCCAGGGGGGCAAATCGGCACGGGCGCACGCCATCCGCGCGCCCAGGGACACGATTTTCGCAGAGTGCGGGCTTGCCAGCCCGCGGCGGTCAATGCTTCAGACCTTGGATCCAGCGCGCATAGGCCTTGCGCAGCATGGCGTGCATGGCGGCCGTGCGCCGGTCCAGGTCGGCCTCGATTTCTTCGCGCGTATTGACGGCGGCGGCGCCCTTGGCCAACTCGCGGTCCATCACCTTGCCGTTGGCGCGCACGTAGACGTCCACCAGTTCGGGGGTCATTTCCAGATGGAACTGCATGGCCAGATGGCGATCGTCCAGCACGAAGGCCTGGTTGGGGTACTGCGCACTGGCGGCCAGCCGGCGCGACCCGTCGGGCAGGCTGAAGGCGTCGCCGTGCCACTGAAAGACTTCGCCCGCGCCCTCGCCGAACCACTCGGCCGCTTCGGGAACGGGTTCCAGATCGACGTTCTGCCAGCCGATCTCCATGGACGGCCCGCGCTCGACCTTGCCGCCGAAGGCGGCCGCCATCACCTGGCTGCCCAGGCAGTGGCCCGCCACCGGTATGCCCTGCCGGCGGGCTCGCTCGACCAGGCGGATCTCGTCGTCGATCCAGGAAAGGCCATCGTTGACCCCCATGGAGCCGCCCATCAGGATAATGCCGCTGAAGACGGACGGGTCATCGGGAATGGGCGCGCCGTCCATCACCGGCACCAGCACCCAGGGGACCCCCAGCTCGTTCAATACCGTGATGACGGCGCCGGGCCGACCGACGTGGGTGTGCTGGAAAATCGCGATGGGTTTCATTGAAAGTGTGTCTCCCTGGGCGACGAATCGCCGGTAAAAGTCAGAACAGGCCGAAATACTCCCGATGCTCCCATTCGGTGACAGCCTGGTTGAAACGGGACAGCTCGGCCTCTTTGATGTGGCAGTAATAGTTCACGAACAGGGGGGTCAGCTGCTCGCACAGGTACTCGTCCTGGCGCAAGGCGCGCAAGGCGTCGGGCAGCGAACGGGGCAGCGGCTCGGTCGTGTCTTCATAAGGCACGTCGGCGCTGGGACAAGGCTCCAGCTTGCGGCGTATGCCGTCCAGCCCCGAAAACACCTGCGAGGCCATATACAGATAGGGGTTGGCCGTGGGTTCACCCACCCGGTTCTCGATGCGGGTCGCCGCCTCGCCAACCCCGCCGAGCACGCGCAGCATGGCGCCGCGGTTGTCCCGGCCCCAGCTTGCCCGGTCGGGAGCCAGCGAGAATGAACGATAGCGGCGGTAGCCGTTGATGGTGGGCGTGGACAAGGCCGCCGCGCCGCCGGCATGGGCCAGCAGGCCGGCCAGATACTGGCGGCCCAGCTCGGAAAGATCCTGCCCCTGCTGCTCGGGAATGAACAGATTGCGGCCGGTGGCGGCATCGCACAGCGACTGGTGCAAATGCCAGCCGCTGGACATCACGTTCGGAATGCGCGGGCGGCACATGAACGTGGCGTGATAGCCGTTGCGCTGGCACACCTGCTTGACCGCGCTGCGCACCAGCACCATTGCGTCGGCGGCCAGCAGGCCCGGCATGGGTCCGAAGGTGAGTTCGAACTGGCTCGGGCCGAACTCGATCTCCATCGAATGAACCGGCAGCTTCAGGCCCTGCATGGTGGTACGCAGCAGCTCCATGAGCTCTTCGCTGGCGTCATAGCGCTGTTCGGTCAGATACTGGTAGCCATGGCTCAGCAGCGAAACCTCGGGGGGAATCCCCGGCTGGCCCGGGGCGCTGCCGTCATGCAGGCCCATTCTCGGGTCTTCGACCCGGAACACATGGAACTCGACTTCGAGGCCGGCCACCAGGGCCATGCCCCGCTCCTCGAGCTCCGCCAGCGCGCGGCGCAGGATGCTGCGCGTCTCCAGCGGCGCGGGGCGGCCGTCGGTCATATAGGCGTCGCACAGCACCCAGCCGGTACGCGGCGACCACGGCAAGATGCGGAAGGTGGACGGGTCGGCCACCATGACGAAGTCGGCGGCGCCCTGCATGCCGTCGAAATTGAAGCCGCCGCCCGCCGAGAACACCGGAAACACAGTGAGGTGGGACGTGTCCTTGGCGAACAGCGTGGTCGTCATATTGACCCCGCCCCGCAAGGCGCCTACCGCCTCGGACGCCACCAGCGTCTTGCCGCGCAAAATGCCGTGCTGGTCGGGAAAGGCAAAGCGCACCACGTCCACTTCGCCGGACTCCAGGCGGCGCGCCAGCTCTTCCGCCGCGCCCGCCTGTTCAGGCGTCCAGGCGTCGTACTTCTCGACAAAACTTGCCATGTTCCGTCCTTAGGCGCTAAGCCGCTGAGATGCCCAATCGGATTCCTGGCGGCGCTTCAGATCGGCTTCCACCCAGTAGTTCTTTTCCTGGTTGCGCGGCCCGATGCCGTCGATGGACGCCGGGCCGGTCACCTCGCGGGCCTCTTCGTCGCTGAGCAGCATCGGCGCCTTGCCCTCGCCGGCCAGCGTGGCCTCGATGGCCTTGACCAGCATGCGGCGGTAGGTATAGATGCATTTGTCGCTGGCCGCAAGATGCTCGCGGGTGCGATCCTGGATCGGGCCCTGCGACTCGACCGCCCACTGGTCGTGCACGTTGATGTCGTGCCCCATGCCCGTGTAGGTTTCAGTCATCTGCTCGTTGGCGTCGAAGCCGTAGTGGTTGCTCTTGTTCTTGCGCGAGGTGTAGCCGGGCAGCTCGTACAGTTCGAGGCGCTGGGCCCGCATCTGCTCTTTGTTCACCGGCTCGGTGAAGCTGGTGAAAATGGCATACCAGTAGCAATGCGTGTCGTCGACGGGCACGTGCCATTGCGAGATCGTCATTTCGGAGCTCATGGGAATGACGATGGCTTGCGGAAACACCAGATTGGTGACGCGGACGTGGGTGAACTCTTCGCTGAGTTCGCGCAGCGACGTCATGCGCATGCCGTAGTTGGTGGGCTCCACATTGATGGTCGGGCGGCCGTATTCGCGCAGCACCTTGGTGATGGCCATCTCGGAGTCGGACGATGCGCCGCGGAACTGCTTGCCGTAGCTGGCCGAGGTGTCTTCGTCCTCGAAGAAGCGGTGCAGGTACGAAGCGTGCGCCGGGTCGATGCCCACCTCGAGCGCCTGCAGCCAGTTGCATTCCCACAGGCCCTTGAAGGCGAATGTGTGCGTGCCGGGCGCCACGAAACAGTCCATGTCCGGAAACGCGGGCGGCTCGCCTTCGCCCAGATAAGCGAAGATCACGCCGCTTCGCTCGACCACCGGATACGCGCCCTGCTGGATGGTTGTGTGGAACTTGCTGCTGGCCGGCTCGGCCGGGGTTTCCATGCACTGGCCCTTGACGTTGAACAGCCAGCCATGGAAGGCACATCGGATGCCGCCGTGTTCGAGGCGGCCGAAGGCCAGGTCGGCGCCGCGGTGCGGACAGTCCCGGTCAAGCAGGCCCAATTCGCCGTTGTCGTCGCGGAACAGGACCATGTCCTGCCCAAGCAGCTTGACGGCCTTCAGCGGCCGGGGGCCGTCCAGTTCCTCGGCCAGGGCGACGGGTTGCCAGTAGCGGCGCAGCAGCTTGCCGGCCGGGGCGTCCGGACCCACCCGGGTCATGAAATCGTTCTGTTCTGCAGTAAGCATGGGAGTTCCTCGCAATGCGGTTGGACCAACACGAGGGGGCCGCGTGCGTCGCCCGCAAGCGATGTGGCACCCCGTTCTATTGCATACAGTTTTACGATTTCCGGGTCGTCTGTCAAATGGCCGGCCAATTCTTGGGAATTATCTTCACCCGCCTCTTCCATGCATCAATGCCAGCCGATAATAAAATTATACTCTTTATTATCAATATATTAATGATAAAAAATAAACCCGGCGGGCATTCTGGAGCGGAGTGCGCCGGATACACCTAATTAGGGAAAACTCTAGGACGAAATCACTCGATTGCATGCAATGAGCCGGGTACAGTAGAATCCATGGCAGCAAACGGAGTCGTCATGAAGCCCATCGCCGAATCGCAACAGTCGCGCGTACTGATCCAGCTGCGCGACCTCATCCTGAAAGGCGCCTTCGCTCCGGGCGAGCGCCTGGCCGAGATCCCCCTTGCCGAAAGGCTCGAAGCCTCTCGCACGCCGGTGCGCCTGGCGCTTACCACCCTCGAATACGAAGGCCTCATCGAAGCCATGTCCAGCGGCGGCTACCGCATGCGCGGCTTCACCGCCACCGAGGTCTCGCACGCCATCCAGACGCGCGGCGTGCTCGAAGGCTACGCCGCCCGGCTGCTGACCGAGAACGGCCCCTCCAAGCAGCTGCTGCGCCAGCTGCACGAATGCCTGGACGACATCGACGAAGCCGTCAACAAACCTCAGATGAGCTTCGACGATTACGCCGCCTATGTGGAGCTCAATGCGCGCTTCCATGCGCTGATTCTCGAGGGCAGCGGCAACCGCACCCTGCAGCGCATGATGGACATGCTGAACGGCCAGCCCTTTGCCGCGCCCAGCGCCATGCTGCCCATGCAGTCCTCGCATGAAGAAGGCACCCGGGCCATGCAGATGGCCCAGCTGCAGCACCACGCCCTCGTGCAGGCCATCGAGCGCGGCCAGGGCGCCCGCGCCCAGGCCCTGGGCGAAGAGCACGTCGAGATCGCCCGCATGAACGTCGAATACGCCACCAGCAACCCCGAACTGGCCGCCGAGGTCATGCCCGGCATCAGGCTGGTGACCCGGGCCGGATAGAGGCCTTTCATGTCAAACACCCAGGTACAAGTCATCGTCCTTGGCGGCACCATTACGATGACTTCAACGCCCGAGGGCGGCGTCGCGCCTTCTCTCGCGGGAGAGGCTTTGATGCAGTGTCTTCCGGCCTTGCGCCAGATTGCCGACGTGACGGTCGAGACCCCGTTTCTCAAGCCGGGGGCTTCTTTGACCTACGAAGAGTTGAAAGGCGTGGTGCAGTCGGCCCGGGCTGCGGCGCAGCGCGGCTTTGCGGGCACTGTGGTCGTCCAAGGAACGGACACCATCGACGAAAGCAGCTTCTTCTGCGACCTTCTGCATGAAGGCGAGGAGCCCATCGTGTTCACCGGTGCGATGCGCAACGCGTCGTCGGCCGGCGCGGACGGGCCGGCCAATCTCCTTGCGGCCATCAGCGTCGCGGCGGCGCCCCGGGCCCGGGGCATGGGCGTACTGGTGACGCTCAATGACGAAATCCATCTTGCTCGCGCTGTCGAGAAGATGCACAAAGGCCTCCCATCCGCCTTTCAGACGCTGGACGGAGGGCCGGTGGGCTATTTCAATGAATCGACTGTGGAGATCCTGCGGCGGCCGGTACAGCGTTTCCATCTTCCCGCTCCCGAGGGCGCATTGCCGCCGGTCGCCGTCATCAAGGTGGGCATGGACGATTCCACGGCCTTGCTCGAGGCCGCAGCCGATCTGGGCTACGCCGGCCTGGTGGTGGAGGCCATGGGCGCCGGGCACGTGCCCGCGCATTTCGTCGAACCGCTAGGCCGCCTGGCCGGCAGGATGCCGGTCGTCCTGGCGTCCAGGGTGGCCGGGGGCCGGATCTTCCGCAATACGTACCACTTCCCCGGCTCTGAGATGGGCCTGATCGAGCAAGGGCTGATTCCGGCCGGCTGGCTTTCGCCGCACAAGGCCCGCATCCTGCTGGGCGCCTGCGCGGCGTGCGGCCTGGACCGGACCGCCATCGTCCAGGCCTTCGGCCGCTATTCATGATGGAGGTCCCGTCCGGCGTCAGCTCATCGCGCACTCGCCGGCGTACGAATCAGGCTGGTTCTTGAGCACGTCCTTGGCGATCGTCTTGAACTGCGCCTTGCCGTCTTCGCCCTTGACGATCTCGAACACGTGGTAGCTCTGCACCGGGTAGTTGTTGTTGCCGAAGCGGAAATCGCCGCGCAGCGACTCGAACTTGGCGTTCTTGATGGCCGCGTTGAAGGCTTTCTTGTCGGAAACGTCGCCGTTCAGTGACGCAACCGCCGCATCCAGCAGCATCGCGGCGTCATAGGTAAACGCTGCATAGGCCGACGGCAGGCGGCCGTACTTCTTCTCGTAGGCGGCGACGAATTCTTTGGAGCGCTGGGTCTCGATGCCCGGGGTCCAGGTGTCGACCACGATGGAGCCGAACACCGCGTCGCCCATGGCCGCCACCCCCGCGCCCTCGATGGAGTTGGCCGAGTAAAGCGGGTACTTGTCGGCCAGGCCGGCTTGGCGGTATTGCCGCACAAAGCTGATGGCCAGCGCGCCCGGATAGAACATGAAGACCGCGTCGGGGTTGGACGAAGACACTTGCGTGAGTTCGGCCGAAAAGTCCAGCTGATTCAGGGGTGTATAGATTTCGTCGGCCACCTCGCCCTTGTAGGTCTGCTTGAAGCCGGCCAGCTTGTCCTTGCCGCCCACGAAATTGGGAGTCAGCAGGCTTACCCGCTTCACGTTCTGGTCTTGCAGGTACTTGCCCATGGCCTCGGCGGGCGTATCGCTTTGCCATGAGGTAATGAAGAGATTGGGCTTGCACAATTTACCGGCCGTGGGCGAGGGCCCGGCCACCGTGCCGATGAAGGGCACATCGGTCTCGGCGATCTTGGGCTGCAGGGCCATCAGCACGTGAGCGAAGGTCAGGCCGGTCACCACGTCGACGTTCTCGCGCTCGATCAGCCGCGCTGCGCCGTTCAGGGCGGTGTCGGGCTTCTGGTGGTCGTCTTCGATGATCAGCGTGGCGGGCACGCCGCCCAGCTTGCCTCCGAGCTGTTCGAGCGCCAGCTGGAAGCCATCGAGCTGATCCTGCCCGACGGCGGCCGAAGGCCCCGACAAGGTCGCCATGAAGCCCACCTTGACATCCGCCGCCGCGGCGGCGGGCAAGGCGCCGGCAAGGGTAAGCGCCAAAGCGGCCAGCTTGAATTGTGTTTTCATGATTTGTCTCCCGTTCTTTCTGATAGTGTTTTAAGTGCCTTCCGGCCTGCCCCGCTGCGTCGGCCTGACGCGGCCGGATCAGACGATGCGTGTTTCGAGTTCGCCCAATCCTTCTATCCACACCCGCATCACGTCCCCGCGCTGCAAGAACACGCCCGATTCCATGCCGACGCCGGCGGGCGTGCCGGTCAGCAGGATGTCGCCCGGCAGCAGATCCAGCCTGTGGCTCAGGTAGCTGATCTGCTCGGCCACGCTGTACAGGTGGTTGCTCGTATTGGAGTCCTGCTTCAGTTCATCGTTGAGCCACAACTTGATGTCAAGGTCTTCGGGCGTGTCCACGAACTCGGCGGGCGTGATGAAGGGGCCGATGGGGCACGCACCCTTGAAGCATTTGTGACCGATCCAGTCGAACTTGAACGGCGAACCGGCATCGACGGCATCACGCTTGAGATTGTCGCGGGCGGACAGGTCGTTGGCGCACGAATACCCCGCCACGTGCTGCAGCGCCTGCTCGAGCGGCACGCGGGACGCCCGGCGTCCGATCACGACGGCGAGTTCGGCCTCCCAATCGAGCCGGGCGGTGTGGCCCGGCATGGCGACGTCTTCTTTATGCGCGGCCAGGGTGGCCTGGCCCGCCTTGATGAAGTGCCAGGGTTCGATGCCCTGGGATTTCGGGTCGGTGACCAGGTTCATGTTCATCGCCCGCGCCATGGCTTCGACGTGATCCCGATAATTGGCGCCGGCCGCATAGACCACGCCGCAGCGCGTCAGGGGCGCCAGAAAGGTCGGACCGTCCAGAGCGGCGGCACAATGCGGGGCCGGATCGGCCGCGATGCCGCCGGCCAACTCTCGCAGGGAGCGGGATGCCCGGTCCCAGTCGGACAGCAACTCGTCCACCGACGCCCAGCGGGCGCCATCGCCCAAGGCCGTGCGCAGATCGTACAGACGGTCCTGGACCGCGATGCCCGGACGCGCCTCGCCCGCGGCGCCCAGATAGGTGAACAACTGGTATTTCATAAAAGCGTCCCGCGTTTCAACGAAGCAGATAGGATTGGTCGGAAAAGCGGAAGGTGACGGTGACGCCGCCTTCCATCAACAGCCATTTCTTGATGTCGGCCGCGTACACGCCCTGCTGGATGAAAGGGTCGCCCGAAAGAATGCGCTCGACCTCGGCCACGGAATCGGCGCGAAAAATGGACATGCCGCCCGCCGTCCCCGGAGCGCCGCCTTCCTGCACGAAGGGGCCGGACGCGAAGAGCTCGCCCCGCTTCTCGCACTGCACCGCCCATTCGAGATGCGCCGGCAGCAGCTCGTTGATGCGGGACAGGTCGACGGGCGTGCGCAGCACCACATACAGCGGCTTCTTGAGCATGCCCTGCATCAGCGCTTGTGCTTGCGATGGGCTGTTCATGGGGCCTCCTCGAAATTGACAATGAAGTCTTCGGGCGGCGGCGTGGCCGACCAGACCGCGATGACGTCCTTGGGCGACTCGGCAACCAGGGGCTGCCAATCGCTGTCGTCCTCGGGTATGACGTCGATGTCCCAGAAATATTCGGCCAGGCTGCCCCAGGGGTCGCGAATGTAGTGGAAATAGTTCGACCCGCCTATGTGCCGGCCCAGGCCGAAGGCATCCCGGTATCCGGCGCGCAGCAGGGTCTGGGCGCCGATCTCGATCTCGTCCAGGTCGGCCACTTCGAAGCTGACATGATGCAGGCCGGTATGCGTGCTTTTGGCGAAGGCGACCATGTGGTGGTCGCCGCCCGCCGAGCCGCGCAAGAAGGCGATGACGTCCGCGGCTTGATCCGACACCTTCATGCCCAGCAGTTCGGTGTAGAACTGGATGGAGCGGGGTACGTCGGGCGAGAACTTGATCAAATGCCCCAGCCGCAAGGGCTTGGCCTTCTTGTGGCGGGTTTCCACCCGACATGCGCGTCCCACGCGGCGATATCGCCCGTGAGCATTGATTTCGGGAGGCAGGTTGGCGGTGCAGGCCGGCGCGGGCTCGGCCACCTGCACGTTGAGCCAATCGCCGTGCGGATCCTGGAACCAGATGCCGCCAAAGGGGACGTCGAAGGGCGCCCCTTGTATGGCCACGCCCGCCTGCCGAAGCTTGCCGGTCAGCGCCGCCATGCCGGCCTCGTTGGTGCCCAGCGAGGTATAGGCCAGTTTCTTGGGAGAACCCTGCATGAGGCGGATCTGGTCCTGGTCGCGGCCCTGGCAGCGAAACACCAGGTCGTTTCCGCAGGCCCGCGCCTGCAGGCCGAACAATTCATAGAAGGCGCGCCCCACCTCGAGATCGGGCACGACCATGCCCACGTGTAGCAGCGAACGTATCATCGTATAACCTCTTGTCGTTTCTGAATGGCCTGGGTCCTCGCGCTGGAGGCGCCATGCCGATTGCTAGCTTTGGCCGCCCTGCCCCGGCCTGGAGTCGGCCTCGATCAACTTGATGAGGGCGGCAATGTCTTCGTCTCGCAGGCCGCCGCCCAGCGCCCGCTGGTAATAAGGCTCGGCGGCGGAAAACAATGGCGTCGCGCAGCCGAGTTCGTCGGCCATGGAGCGCCCCAGTTCAAGATATTTTTCGAGGGTGGTGAAAGGCCCGGGAGCCGGGCTGAATGCGCGCTTGGCCATCATGGGCGCGCGCACGCCGAACATGGCCGAGCCTCCCGCGCCCTGCTGGATGACCTCGGCCACGACATTCGGGTCGAATCCCGCCCGGACGCCCATGTTCATGGCTTCGGCCGCCGCCAGCGTATGGATGGCCAGCAGGTAGTTGGCGATGAGTTTCATGGACACGGCGGCGCCGTAGTCGCCCAGGTGAAACACCGAGGGACTGATGGCTTCGAGGAGGGGCCGGCACTGCTCCACCAGCTCGGCCTCGCCGCCCACATACAGCGCCGCCTTGCGGGCCTTGACCATGGGCGGCGAACCGCTGACCTCGGCTTCGAGCACCCGCGCGCCCAGCCGCGCGAGCCTGTCGGCCTGCTGCAGCTTGAAGGCCTTGCGGTAGGTGCCGGTCTCGATCACGATCTGGTCCGGCCGAAGCGCCGCCAAGAGCCCCTCGGGGCCGTCGAACACTTGCCGGGATGCGGCCTCGTTGGGCAGGCACAGCAGCACAACGTCGGATTCGCGCGCCACCTGCGCGGGCGACTCGAGCGCCCGGCCGCCCAGCGCCGTGAATGCCTGCATGCTGCTGCGGCGAAAGCCCGCCACCTTGAAACCCGCCTGAATCAGATTGCCGGCCACCGGCAGGCCGAGCTGCCCGATGCCGATCATTCCCACGGTTTGAGAATGCGTCGCCATGGTCTTGTCTCCTTGTTATATACGAGGATTCTATCGGTGCCCCGGAGCTTAAACCATAGCGATTCGTTGATTACTATGTATTAATGAAATTTATACTTCTAGATCGTAGGACGTGCGGGCGATGAGATCGCGCAGCCACTGGTTGGCCGAGTCGCGATGGAAGCGGTCATGCCAATACAGGGCGATCTCGAACGAAGGCAGGGAAATCGGCACCGGCTTGAGCACCAGCGGGTAGTGCTGGGCCAGCCTCTGGGCCAGGGATTCAGGCGCGCACCATACGAGATCGGTCGTCATGATGAAATGCGGCGCAGACAGATACTGCGGCAGCCGGATGCGGATCTGGTTGCGCAGCCCGGCATCGACCAGGGCCCGCTCGATGACCAGGTGGCCGCTGCCCGAGTACTCCACCAGCAGGTGGTCCTGGGCGCAGAACAGTTCGCGGGTCAGGTCGGCGTGCTCCAGCGGATGCCCCTTGCGCAGCACGCAGACATAATGCTGCGAAAACAGCGGGCGCCGGTGGATGCCGGTTTCGAGCGAGGGCAGAAAGCCGATGGCCAGGTCGATGCGGCCGCTGGCCAGGCCGGCCAGGGTGTCCTCGATGGGCTGGAAAGTGGTGCGCAGCCGTATCGAGGGCGCTGTGCGGGAAAGTTCCTGCAGTATCTTGGGAAAGCACACCACCTCGCCCACGTCGCGCGTGCGTATGGTGAACTGGCGGCGCGAGGACGAAGGGTCGAAAGGCGCGCGGCGGTTGGAGGCCTTGCGGATCATGTCGAGCGCCGTGAGCAGCTGCTGCGACGCCTGCACCGCGTAGGGCGTGGGCTCCATGCGCCGGCCCACCAGGGTGAACATCTTGTCGCCGTGCTCTTGGCGCAGGCGCTTGAGGGCGCTGCTGACCGCCGCCTGGGTCAGGCCCAGGTTCTCGGCGGCCAGCGTGACCGAGCGGTCGCGCCACATGGCTTCGAACACATACAGCAGGTTCAGGTCTTTCATGCCCTGTGCTCCGTGCCGTCGCGCCGGGCCCTCGCCCCGCCGCCCCGCGGGCGTGCGGAAAGAAGGCGTCCGGCCTCAAACCCCCAGATACTGCTGGACGATGGCGCTGTTCTGGCGCAGGTCGTCCGAGCTGCCGCTCCAGACCACCTTGCCTTTTTCCAGCACATAGTGGCGGTCGGCGAACGGCAGCAGCGCGCCCACGTTCTTGTCGATGACGATCTGCGACATGCCCTGCCCCTTGAGCGCGGTCAGCGCCTGCCAGATCTCGGCCCGGATGATGGGCGCCAGGCCCTCGGTGGCCTCGTCCAGCACCAGCAGGCGCGGATTGGTCATGAGCGCCCGGCCGATGGCCAGCATCTGCTGCTCGCCCCCCGAAAGGTGCCCGCCCAGATTGCCGCTGCGCTCTTGCAGGCGCGGGAAAAAATCGTACACCCGCTTGAGCGTCCATTCGGACGTGCCGCCGTGGCGGGCCGCGGCGCGCGCCGTGGCCACCAGGTTCTCTTCGACCGTCAGGTTGGGAAACACCTGGCGCCCCTCGGGCACCAGGCCCAGCCCCAGGCGCGCAATGCCGTACGAGGGCATGGCGCTGGCCACCTTGTCGCAGAAGATGATCTCGCCTTGCGTGACCGGCAGCAGGCCGAACAGGCATTTGATGGTGGTGGAGCGGCCCATGCCGTTGCGGCCCAGCAAGGTGACGACTTCGCCGGCCTTGACGTCGAACGAGACGCCGAACAGGGCCTGCGCATGGCCGTACGAGGCGTGGATATCGCGAACTTCGAGTAATGTCGTCATGTTTCTTATCCTATTGCCTCGTCGCCCAGGTACACCGCCTTGACCTCCGGATGCTGGCGGATTTCTTCGGGCGTGCCCGAGAACATGGCCTTGCCGTACACCAGCACGGTGATGCGGTCGGCCAGGGCGAACACGGCGTCCATGTCGTGCTCGATGAGCAGGATGGTGTGCGAGCCCTTGAGCCGCTTGAGCAGAGCCACCACGCCGGCCGACTCCTGCGCGCTCATGCCGGCCATGGGCTCGTCCAGCAGCAGCACCTTGGGCTGGGCCGCCAGCGCCATGGCCAGTTCGAGCTGGCGCCGCTGGCCGTAGGCCAGTTCGGCCGCCGGCGTGTCGGCCAGGTGCTCCAGGCTGGTGACTTCAAGCGCCTGGCGGGCGATGTCGACCAGGTCTTGGCGGGCCAGCATGGGCTTCCAGAAGCGAAAGGCGTGTTCTTTGGCGCCCATGGCCGCAAATACCGTGTTTTCGAGCACGGTAAAGCCCTCGAAAATGGACGTGATCTGGTACGAGCGCAGCAGCCCGCGCCGCGCCCGCTGGTGGATGCCCAGGGCCGTGACGTTTTCGCCGGCAAACAGCACGCTGCCCGAATTGGCCGCCAGTTCGCCCGAGAGCTGGTTGATGAGGGTGGTCTTGCCCGCGCCGTTGGGGCCGATGATGGCGTGCAGCTCGCCGGGGCGCACGTCGATGGAGACCGAATCGGTGACCAGCAGGCCGCCAAAGCGCTTGACCAGCGATTCGGTACGCAGCAGATAGTCGCTCATGCCTTGGCTCCTTTGGCCTGTTTGACGCCGCCCTGGGCCGCGCCCGCCTTGCGGCGGCTGAATGAATCCAGGAAACCGGCAATGCCGGCCTTGCCCAGCAGGCCGATGAACACGATGACCAGGCCGAACACGGCCAGCCAGTGGTCGGTGAACATCTTGAGGATTTCTTCCAGGCCCAGGAAGGCCAGCGCGCCCAGCATCGGCCCGAAGACCGTGCCGATGCCGCCCAGCACCAGCATCACGACCAGATCGCCGGAGATGATCCAGGACAGCGTGCTGGGCGAGGCGAAGGCATTGAGGTTGGCCAGCAGCAGCCCGGCCACGCCGCACAGCATGGCCGACAGCACGTAGGAAGCCAGCAGGTAGTGGTTGGCCGGGAAGCCCACCGCGCGCACGCGCCGGGCGTTTTGCCGGGCCCCGCGCAGCACCATGCCGAACGGCGCCACGCGCAGGCGCGCCGTCCACCAGGTCGCCAGCACCAGCAGGATCAGGGACACGATGTAGACCTGGTAGACCCCGCCCAGGTCCAGCCCGAAGAACTGGCTGGTGTTGGAGATGCTGGTGCCGTCGTCGCCCCCGTATTGCTTCAGGCTCACGAACAGGAAGTAGCCCATCTGGGCAAAGGCCAGCGTGATCATGATGAAGCCGATGCCCGAGGTGCGCAGGCTGATGGCCCCGGTGATGAGCCCGGCCACGCCGCAGCTGAACAGGCAGATGAACAGGTGGATCCAGCCGTTGTCGATGCCGTAGAAGGCCGGCAGCGCCACACTGTACGCCCCCAGCCCCATGAACAGGGCGTGCCCCAGGCTGACCAGGCCGCCGAAGCCCAGCGCCAGGTTCAGCGCCACCACGGCAATCGCGTAGATGAGGATGCGCGCGAAATAGGCGACGTAGAAAGTATGGTCGGTGACGTGCCCCCACACCGGCACCAGGATGAACAGCAGAAAGATGGCCAGGGGCACGATGGTGCCGGCCTTCCAGATATTGCTTTGATTCGTGGACATTATTTCTTGGCTCCCGCAAACAGCCCTTGCGGACGGATGGCCAGCACCACCGCCATCAAGACGTAGATCAGCATGGACGCAATGGCCGGCCCGGCGGCATTGGCGATGTCGCGCGCCATGACCTCGCGCAGCAGCATGGGCAGGAAGGCCCGGCCCAGGGTGTCGACAATGCCCACCACCAGGGCGGCGTAGAAGGCGCCGCTGACCGAACCGATGCCGCCGATGACGATGACCACCAGCGTGGTGATCAGCACCGGCTCGCCCATGCCCGACTGCACCGACAGAATGGGACCGGCCATGACGCCGGCCAGGCCGGCCAGCGCCGCGCCCACGCCGAACAGCAGCGCGTTCAGGAACTTGATGTTGATGCCCAGCGCCCCGATCATCTGCGGGTTGACCGACCCGGCGCGGATCAGCATGCCCAGGCGCGTTTTATGGATGAGCCAGTACGAGCCCACCGCGGCCAGCAGGCCGGCCACGATGATGGCGAAGCGGTACGACGGGTAGGTGATGCCGAACAGGTTGACCGTGCTGTCCAGCCACGCGGGCACGGGCAGGAAGTACGGCTGGGTGCCCCAGATGATCTGCGCCATTTCGTTGAAGAACAGCAGCAGGCCGAAGGTGACCAGCACGTGGTCCAGGTGGTCTCGCGAGTACAGGCGCGAGACCGCCGTCCGTTCGAGAATGAACCCGACGATGATGCACCCGCCCACCGCCGCCACAATGGCCAGCAGGAAGGAATCGGTATGGTTATAGGCGGTGGCGCCGAAGTAGGCCCCCAGCATGTACAGCGAGCCGTGCGTCAGGTTCACGAAGCTCATGATGCCGAAAACCAGCGTCAGGCCCGCAGCCAGCAAAAACAACAGCACGCCGTACTGCACGCCGTTGAGCAGCTGCGATAAAACAAGTGTAGTCATCCATTGCCCTCTATCTTTGGGTGTCGTATATAGGATTTTTGTTTTTATTGCCCGTTCTGAAAGAAAGGCCTCCAACAGGGCCTTCCACCAGGCGGTCAATCAATTTCGACCCATACTCTACCTTCTTCTATCTTGACTGGATATACTCGAATATCCTGAGTAAGGGGTTCGCACAGGGCTTTTCCGGTACGCACGTCGAACCTGCCCTGATGCAGCGGGCACTCGATTTCATGATCTTCCAGAAATCCGTCGCACAGGCGCGCATGCCCGTGCGTACAGATGTTGTCGGTGGCGTATATCTCGCCTTCCACGTCGTACAACGCCAGCTGCCGCCCCTGCGCCTCGACCCCCACCACGTCGTCTTCAGGCACGTCTTCACGCGCCAATACATCGATCCAGTTCGCCATTGGCTCTATTCCTTCTACCTTTTCGCCTGATCTAAAAAAGTGCTCATTAAATCGGATATATGATCGAGTTGGCAATCATTTCCGAATCGTAAACGCAGTAGCGGGACTTGAATTTCAGTCCGTCGTCGCCCACCCGGACGCGGTCGATGTAGCGGCCCACATTGAAAACCGTCGACGCCCCGTCATATTTGGTGCGGAACACCGCGTAGTTGGCCTCGGCCTCGATGATGCCGTTCTCGAAGCGGACGATGCGCGGCGCGCCGACCACGTGACGCTGGTAATAGGGGTCGTGGAACAGCGTTTCGCGTATGCCATAGACGCGGTCCTCGAGCATGTTGCGGCTGATGAACCACATGGTCGAGAGCGGGAAGCCGCGCTCGTGATTTTCGCGCGGCTGCACCTTGTACTCGCACTCCTCGTCGAAAAAACTGACCCATTTCTCCCAGTCCTCGGCATCCACCGCCGCCGCGTACTCGGCGTACAGATTGGTCAAGTCGATATATGTCTGCATGTCCATCTTCGTTCAAACCTCCATGACCTTGCGCCAGTATTCGTACATGCCGCGTATCAGTGTTTCCGTCACCATGTGCTCGGTGTCCTCGACCCCGTAGCCGCCCAGTTCGGCCACCGCGCGATGGTAGGGCTTCTGCTCGAAGCCGCTTTGCGAGAACTCGATGACCTCGCCGTCGTCGGCCGAGACGAAGCCGGCCGGCCCGAACAGATTGGCCTGCACCAGGCGCCGCTGGGTCATTTCGGGGGTGTCGTCCTCGAAGCCGAAGTGCGTCCAGACGAAATCGAAGGCATCCGGGCCGCTGGGCTGGATGTGGCGCGTGGACACGCTGTTGACCTGCTGCTGGAAGATCACGCTGGGGAAGATCGTCATCATGACGGCGGTGGGCTCACCCCACCACGGCTCGTGCACGATGTCGAGCAGGCGCTTGTCCTTGATCTCCATGCTTTCCTTGAAGCTGGTGACGCCGGTGGTGACCTCGTTCTTGGCCTGGGCATTGCCGCGGGTGGAGATCATGGCGGCGTGGCGGTGCCTGTCGTCCATGCGCAGCGACGACTTATTGTCGGCGCGCCACAGGCCATAGGTGATGAACCAGGTGTGCAGCAGGCCCGGGTGGTAGGGGTCCTTGATGTTTTCCTGCATCAGCTTCCAGTTGCCCGGGATGCGCTGTCGGTTGTAGCCCAGGATCGTCAGCTTGCGGCCGTTGAACAGGCGGTCGAAGTAGCCCAGTATCTCGGGGCCGAGAAAATCCTCGAAGCTTTCGACGTCGTGGTTGAACGAGGCGAACACCACGCCGCCGCGGGTGGCCACGCGCAGCTTGTTCAGGTTGTTTTCCTTGGTCTTGAACTCTTTGGGCATGCCGCCCTGCACCTGGCCGTCGCGCTTGACGCCGCGCAGGAAGGGCACCCCCTGCAGGTCGCCCTTGAGGCTGTAGTTCCATTGGTGATAGGGGCAGACGAGCTCTTTCTTGTTGCCCGAGCGCTCGCGACAGAACTGCATGCCGCGATGGGCGCAGACGTTCTCGATGACGTTGATTCCGCCGTCCAGGTCGCGCGTCATGATCACCGAACGCTCGCCGATCACCGTGCGCTTGAAGTCGCCCGGCTCGGGCACTTCGGCCTCCAGGCCCACGTAGCACCAGTGGTTGTCGTAGAAAAAGCGTTCGAGCTCCTTCTTGTAAAGCGCCTCGTCGGTGTACGCCCAGAAAGGAATGCGGCTCGAGCCGTCGCCCTGCCAGACAGGGTCTTCGGGGAAAACTGCAGGCATGTTGTTCATGGAAGTCTCCTTGCAGAAGCTGAGGGCCCCACATCCCGGCACGCCGGGGGTGGACGCCCGGTGAGTCAATCGCCGCTCGCGTAGAACGCGTCGGCGTAGATATGTTCGATGCCCAGGCCCTTGCGCGTGAACATCAGCGTGGCGGCCTCGACCATGGGCGGCGCGCCGCATACATAGGCCCGGAACCCGTCGAGCCGGGCCCAGTCTTGCTCGACCGCCTCGGTGACCAGGCCCTGGCGCCAGGCCGAACCCGCTTCGCCGCCCGCGGTAAGAACGATGTGCACTGTCAGATTGTCGTGTTCACGCGCCAGCTGTTCAAGCACATCGGCCTTGTAGACATCGATGGGCGAACGCACGCCGAAGTAGACATGAATGGGATTGCGCATGCCGCGGGCCAACGCGCCGCGCACGATGGACAGCACCGGCGCCAGGCCCGTGCCGCCGGCCACGCAGAGAATGGGGCCCTCGTGCTTGACGCGCAAATAGGCGGTGCCCAGGGGGCCGCTGACGCGCACGGCGTCGCCCACCTTGAGCTGGTTGGCGACATAGCCGCTGACCCGGCCGCCCGGCACCACGCGCACGTGGAATTCCAGGGTATCGTCCTCGGCCAGGCCCGCCATGGAGTAGGGACGGACGTGCTCGGGGGTGAACTGCAGGGTGGCGTACTGGCCAGGCGAAAATTCCAGCGGCTTGGAGGCCTTGAGCCGTAGGCCCTTGATGTCGTGCGCCAGGTCTTCGATGGCCGCAACCTTGGCCTTGAGAATCTTGGCCGGATGGGTCACGACCTCGTCCGGCTCGGGGATTTCTATGGTGCAGCTTTCGGTCAGCACGCTCATGCAGGCCAGCACGTAGCGCCCGTCGTTCAGGCCGGTAAGCTTGAACTCGCGGCCCGACTCGAGCACCTGGCCCTCGATGACCTTGCAGCGACAGGTGCCGCAGCGGCCGGACATGCAGCTGTAGGACACCGGCACATTATGGTCGCGCAGCGCCTGCAGCAGGTTGGCCCCCGACTCGAACGGCAGGGCCTGGTCCAGTGGTTGTACTAGCAGTTCCATCAATCAACCCGTGTTGGCGCGCCATGCCGGCATGCATGCGTGGCCCGCAGCGCGGCGCGTCGTATCGTCGTGAGTGCTTGTCTCGATGCAGCTTCGCCGTTTTTAGTGGGTGACGCTGTGGCGCCCGCGAAGTCTGCCTGGATGCTTTTGGCTGGGTGGCCATGCAAGATGGCCGCGGCGAAGCGCTTGTGGCGCTGTTGCAAGAAGTATAAATAGCCCTTAACAATAAATATATAGAATATGGTGAATGGAGCGAATTCATAACCTGAATAACACAGGGTCTGCCATGGATCTCAAAGACATCGATCTCAATCTGCTCGTCGTCTTCAACCGCCTGCTGATGGAGCGCAGCGTTTCCGCCGCCGCCGACAAGCTGGGGCTGACGCAGCCCGCGGTCAGCAACGCCCTCAGGCGCCTGCGCGTGCTGCTCAACGACGAGCTCTTCCTGCGCACCACGCGCGGCATGGAGCCCACGCCCTACGCCCTGCAGCTGGCCGAACCCATCGCCTACGCGCTCAGCACCATCCAGAACACGCTGTCGCACCAGACGGTCTTCGACCCGGCCACCAGCGACCGCCGCTTCACGCTGGCCATGACCGACCTGGGCGAAATCGAATTGCTGCCCCCGCTGATGGACCGCCTTGAAGCGCTGGCGCCCGGCGTCACCGTCAGCACGGTACGCAACGCCGACCGGCTGCGCGACGACATGGAGGCCGGCCACGTCGACCTGGCCATCGGCCTGCTGCCCGGCCTGAAGACCAACTTCTTCCAGCAGCGGCTCTTCATGCAGCGCTATGTCTGCCTGTTCCGCCGCGGCCATGCGCTGGACAAGCGGCGCGTGACCCGGCGCGAGTTCTACGCCGCGGATCACGTGGTGGTGGTGTCGGCCGGCACGGGGCACGCGAAGATGGACGAGATCATAGAAAGCGCGGAAGAAACGCGCCGCGTGCGGCTGCTGGTGCCGCACTTCGTGGCGATCGGCCACATTCTGGCGTCGACGGACATGATCGCGACGGTGCCGGAACGCTATGCGCGGCGCTGCGCGGAGCCGTTCGGACTACGCTATGTGGACCACCCGGTGGAGCTGCCCCGGATCGGCATCAATCTGTTCTGGCACGCGAAGTTTCACAAAGAACCGGGGAACCAGTGGCTGCGGCAGCTTATTTTCGAGCTGTTCTCCACTTCGCTGAACGTGCCGGAGCGGGGGAGCTAGCCCGCCGCCCGGCCGGCCTTCGCACCCGGGTTCTTGAGCGGAAACTGCTCGTCGATGATCTTCACCCACTCTTTCAGCAGCGTCTGGTAGTAGCGGTCGTCGTGTTGCCACATGCGATTGACGGCCATGCCGCGCGTCATGTTCAGGGTGAGATTCAGGATGGTGCGCGCCTGCCTGGGCGTATAGCCGGCTTTCTTGAAGACGTCCAGCCATAGGGCGTTGGTGGTCTGGCGGTAATGCTCCATGACGGGCTTGATGCGGCTCATGAGTTCGTCGTCGGTGCGCGCCACCATGATGACCTCCAGCGCAGCCAGGAAGGGCCAGTCGAAGTACACGCTCAGGCTGTCCGAAATGAATCCCTCCAGAGGCTTCTTCACGGCCTCGGCTGTGCGGGCGATGCGTTGGCCGCGCACGATGCACTCGTCGTAGACGGCGGTGGTGGCGGCCATGACGAGCTCGGCCTTGTTGGCGTAGTGATGCATCAGCGCGCCGTTGGACAGCCCCGCCGTGCTGGCCACTTCCTTGGTGGTCAGCCCGTTGTAGCCGCGGCGCATCAGGACGTCGATGGTGGCGCCCAGCAGGCGCTCTTTGGCGTCGCGGCTGCGGTCCTCCTGCGAGCGTCTTGGCGCGCGCTTGGCGGGAGCCGGCGCGGCGGTCGCGCCGGCGGCGGAAGCATTGGGGGAATTCATGGCGTCCATAGGTGTTCTCGTTATCAGGCCTGGACGGCCGCGGGCCGCGGGTGCGGCCCTTGGCGCGGTGATTCGATTATATCTTCGATATCCGTGTTTACCCGGATTCTGTCACACAAAAACAAACCGCGCACTCTGTTTGTGTTAAATTTCGCCCAATACGATCCATAAAGTACCGACCTCATTTCAAGGAGACAGTCATGGCCTTCGTCAAGAACGCCTGGTACGTTGCCTGTTGGAGCAGCGACGTCAAGGAAGGCGAAATGTTTCACCGCCAACTGCTGGGCGAGCCGGTGGTTTTCTATCGCAAGTCGGGCGGCGAGCTGGTCGCCCTGCAAGACCGCTGCCCGCACCGCTTCATTCCCCTGCACCTGGGCAAGATCGTGGACGACGCGGTCGAGTGCGCCTACCACGGCCTGCAATTCGACTGCAGCGGCAAATGCGTCAAGAACCCGCATGGCGAGGGCAAGATTCCCGCGGCGGCGAAAGTGCGCAGCTATCCCGTGCACGACAAGTACACCATGGTGTGGATCTGGATGGGCGACGAGCCCGCCGACCCGGCCAAGATTCCCGACTACAGCGTGCTGGACCCCGAATCGGGCTTCAAGACCAGCGGCGGGCATCTGCACATCGATGCCGCATACGAGCTGATGGGCGAGAACCTGCTGGATCTCAGCCACATCACCTATCTGCACGACGGCTATCTGGGCAGCCCCGAGCAGGTGGGCGCCGACCAGACCCTGGAACAGGACGGCGACTGCATCCAGTGCAACCGCTGGATGCCCAATGTCTCGGTGCCGGGCATCTTCGACATGATCTACCGCCAGGACGGCAAGCCGGTCGACATGTGGACCAATATGCGTTGGATTCCGCCCAGCTGCTTCCTGCTGGATTCGGGCGTGCACGAGGTGGGCGGCCAGCGCACCGACCACGGCTGGTACTACGGCGTCCACATCCTTACGCCCGAAACCGAGCGCACGACCCACTACCACTTCGCGGCCGCCATGCCCGCCGGCACCAAGCTGTCTCCTGAAGACGATGCCAAGTTCCGCACAATGCGCCGCTACGCCTTCGAAGTGCAGGACAAGCCCATCATCGACGCCCAGCAGCAAGCGATCGGCGACGCCGATTTCTGGGATCTGGAGCCGGTGCTGCTGACGGTGGACGCCGGACCGGTGCGCATGCGCCGCACGCTCGAGCGCATGGTGCGCGAAGAGCAGGAGCGCCAGGCGGCTTCGGCGGCGCCGGCAAAGCGCCACGCCGGCGCCCGAGAGCCGGCGACGGCCGGCTGAGCAGGCATCCCGTTCCAATAATCACAACCACACATATCACAACCATACGTCCCAGGAGACAAATGTGAGACACGCTTTACGTAGCGCGTTGGCCGCCACGGCCCTGACGCTGGCCTTCTGTTCGCCCTCCATGGCGCAGGAGCCGATCAAGATCGGTTTCATCGGCACGCTGTCGGGCCCGACGGCGGCCGTGGGCCAGGATCAGCTGGATGGTTTCAAGCTGTTCCTGGACATGCATGGCGGCAAGCTGGGCGGCGTGCCCATCGAACTGCTGCAGGAAGACAGCCAGATGAAGCCGGACGTGGCCCGCCAGGTGGCGCGCAGCCTGGTGGAGCGCGAAAAGACGCCCATCATCACCGGCGTTTCGTTCTCGAACGAGATGCTGGCCATCCACAAATACATTACCGACAAAGAGGTGTTCCTGGTGGGCTCGAACGCGGGCCCCTCGCAGATCGCCGGCAAGCAATGCTCGCCCTACCAGTTCATCACGTCGTGGCAGGGCGACCAGGCCGCCGAGGCGGTGGGGCAGTATGCGCAAGAGAAAGGGCTGAAGAACATCGTGGTGCTGGCGCCCAACTACCAAGCGGGCAAGGACATCGTGCAGGGCTTCAAGCGCTACTACAAAGAGCCTTTGGCCGACGAAATCTACACAGCCCTGACCCAGCTGGATTTCTCGGCCGAGCTTTCGCAGGTGGTGGCGGCCCAGCCGGATGCGGTATTTGCCTTCTTTCCGGGCGGGCTGGGCGTGGCTTTTGCCAAGCAGTATGCGCAGGCGGGGCTGATGGATAAGATCCCGCTGCTCTCCACCTTCGTGACCGACGCCTTGTCGCTGCCCGCCATCGGCGACAGCGCCCTGGGCATCATCAGCGGCGGCTTCTGGGCGCCGGATTTCGACAATGCGCAAAGCCGCAAGTTCGTCGAAGCCTTCGAGGCGAAGTACGGCCGCATCCCTTCGAACTATGCGGCGCAAAGCTATGACGCGGCGCTGTTGCTGGATTCGGCCATTGCCAAGGTGGACGGAAAGGTCGATGACAAGCCGGCTTTCATGGCGGCGCTGAAGGCGGCCGACTTCGAGTCAGTGCGGGGCGGCTTCAGTTTCGGCAACAACGGCTTCCCGATACAGGGCATGCACGTAATGGAAGTGGCCAAGGACGAGAAGGGGCGGCTGAACCTCAAGACGATCGCCACGCCGTTCGAGAAGTACCAGGACGCTTATCACGAGCAGTGCGAGCTTTGATAAAAAGCTGAAAGCCGGCGCTCACGCGGTGTGAGCGCCGGCTTGAGCTCAACGCGCCGCAGCCGCCGCAGCAGCGTTCAGGCGCTCTTCCAGCGCATCCTTCGGCAAGGCCCCGTTCACCCGGGTGCCGTCCTCGAAGATAATCGCAGGCGTACCCCGCACCAGCAGCTTGCGCCCCAGCGCCAGATTCGCCTCGATAGGCGTTTCGCATTGCGCATTCGGCGGCGCTTCATTCTTCAGCATCACGTTTCGCCACGCCTGGGCCCGATCGCCCGCGCACCAGATATTGCGCGCCTTCACCGTCGAGTCCGGCGACAGGATCGGAAACAGCAAGGTGTACACCGTGTAGTTGTCCATGCCGTCGAGCGTTTGATGCAGGCGCTTGCAATAGCCGCAGTTCGGGTCTTCGAACACCACCATCTTGCGCGAGCCATCGCCCTTCACCTGCTTGATCGCCGACTCCAGGGGCAGCGAATCGAACGCCACCTTCATCAATTCGTCCAGGCTCTTTGCGGTCAGGTCTTCTTTGCTGCGCGCATCGATCAGCGAACCCTGCATCACATAGTCCACGCGCTCGTTCGTGTAGAGCAGGTCGGAGCCGATGCGCAGTTCGTAGACGCCCGCGAAACGCGTCGGCTTGACGTGATCGAGCGAAATGCCCGGAAATTCCTTCTCGAATGCCGCCTTGATGCGAGCGGCGGCCTCCTCGGGGGAAGCTTGCGCCGGACTCTCGGCGGCTTCGCCGCCCTGAGCCGCCGCATTTTCGCCGCTGCCCGCAGCATCGGAAGCGGCCGAAGCATCCGGCGTCCCTTCCCTGCCCTCTTGGCCCTCGGCCGCGGTGGAGGACGCATCGCCCGCCGTCGCGGCCGGCGCGTCCGCGGCCCGGCCTTCTTGCTGAACCGCCGCCCCGCTTTTCGGCTCGGCCGGTTCATTGGCGGCCTGCGCATGGGCCGCGGCCGGCCCCAGGATGCAGCCCGCCGCCAGCGCCATCGCGCCGAGCCTGTTCGCTATGTCGGAAATCATAAGCAAGTCTTCACCTCTACTCTTGAAACTCGTCCAGCATCTTAACTGAACCCCGCCTGGCCTGAACCCCGCCTGGCCGCCGCAACATCTACCACGGCCTCTCGCCCGACGCCCCGCTTATCAGCCGGCGCTTGATGAAAGGCAGGCGGTCGACAAGCTGCATGCCTACATTGCGCGCCATGACCACCGGCGCGCTGTGCGAAGCAAACAGGCGGTGCAGGCCGTCGGTGACCAGGCCCATGGCCAGCACCGGTTCGGCCCGGGCGCGCCGATACCGGCGCAGCAGATTCATCTGGCCCGGGCCGCAGCCGGACGGCCGGGCGCGCAAGGTGGCAAGCAATTGCGCCACGTCGCCCAGTCCCAGGTTGAGCCCCTGGCCAGCCAGCGGATGCACGCGATGCGCCGCATCGCCCGCCAGCGCCACGCCCGGCGCCACCATGGCGCTGCGTTCGAGGAACAGGGGAAAGCCATGCACCCCACTGCGCACGGTCAGGCGTCCCAGCGCGCCGCCCGTCGCGGCCAGCAGCCCTGCCTGAAGGCGGGCGTCGCGCTCGGGCTGCGGCATGGCCAGCAGCGCACGGGCCTGCTCGTCGTCCATGGACCAGACCAGCGAAACCTGATGGCCCTCGGACGTATCCGGCATGGGCAGCAAAGCCACCACCCCGTCCGAAGTGAACCACTGCATGGCCGCATTGCCGTGCGGCAGTTCGGCGGTCAAGTGGGTGACCACCCCCGTCTGGCGATAGGGCCTGGACTGGTGTGAAATGCCCGCCGCCTCGCGCACCGGCGACTGCGCGCCGTCGGCGCCGATCACCAGATCGGCCCGCAGGCTGCGGCCCGATTCAGTCAGGACCGTCCCGTTTTGCAGCGCCGAAAAGCGGTCTTCGTGCCAGACGATGCCGAATACCTGCACCGCCTGGTGCAGTGCTCGCTCGAGCTC
>Ga0180220_1000411_pt1 | contig 49788 bp, 43 predicted proteins | sample eDN5th37CBELigBY_FD_151335 | JGI IMG/M metagenome (GOLD analysis project Ga0180220, IMG submission 151335) | Enriched backyard soil microbial communities from Emeryville, California, USA - eDNA 5th pass 37_C BE-Lig BY (version 2) (version 2) | ecosystem: Environmental > Terrestrial > Soil >...
AGAATAAAAATCTAGAATGCTTGTCGACACCAGAAAGAATAGAACGAGTAAAAAAGGGTTTGGAGGATAATGGGCTAATAGAGCTATATTTTCAGTTTGGTAGGTATTTACTTATGTCAAGCAGTCGAAAAGGAAGCTTGCCTGCTAATTTACAGGGGATTTGGAATGATAAAATGACTCCACCTTGGGATAGTAAATTTACCATTAATATCAACACTCAAATGAATTATTGGCCGGCAGAGGTATGTAACTTATCTGAATGTCATGAACCACTTTTTGATTTGGTTGAAAGAATGCGGATAACAGGTAGTCATACGGCAAAGGTCATGTACGGTTGTAAAGGTTTTGTTGCACACCATAATACAGATATATGGGCTGATACCGCACCACAAGATATATACCCCCCTGCTACAACATGGCCTATGGGGGCTGCATGGTTATGTCTACATCTTTGGGAGCATTATCAGTTTACAGGTGATATTTGTTTTTTAAAGGAGAAATATAACACGATTAAAGAATCGGTAGAATTTTTCCTTGACTTTTTAATAGAGACAGAAAATGGTCAATTCGTTACATCACCATCTGTTTCTCCAGAAAATACGTATATCCTGCCTGATGGGGAATCAGGTACGATTTGCTTTGGACCAACAATGGATAATCAAATTTTACACGCACTTTTTACATGTTGTATAGAGGCGAGCAAACTTCTTTCGATTGATGAACTATTCCGAATGAAAGTAGAAGAAACTCTAGAGAAAATCCCGAAGATGAAGATTGGAAGACATGGTCAAATTCAGGAGTGGTTAGAGGATTATGAGGAAAAGGAACCTGGCCACCGGCATATTTCACATCTGTTTGGTTTGCATCCGGCTAATCAGATTACGATTAGAAAAACACCTGAACTTGCCAAAGCTGCCAGGGTAACGTTAGAACGAAGATTGAATCATGGTGGGGGGCATACCGGTTGGAGTAGAGCATGGATCATGAATATGTGGGCTCGATTAGAAAAATCAGAGCTTGCCTATATGAATCTTATAGAACTACTTAAACATTCTACTTTACCCAATTTATTTGATAATCATCCACCATTTCAAATTGACGGGAATTTTGGTGGAACCGCAGGAATTGTTGAAATGTTATTGCAAAGCCACGAAGGTGAAATTCATTTGTTACCGGCGTTACCGAAGGCTTGGGATGTAGGAGATGTTAAGGGATTACGTACAAGAGGCGGTTTTGAAGTGTCTTTAAGATGGGAGAAGGGAAAATTCACTTCCGGAACACTTACGTCTTTATTAGGAAATAAATGCAAACTTAGAGTGGGGAGCCCTGTGTCTATATCGGTTGAAAACAAGTGGAAAATACCCACTACGTTAACTAATGATGGAGCTATCTCCTTTCAGACGGAGAAAAACAAGCGATATATGATTACCGTTGAGTAAATGCTATATACGAAAAAGTTCCTTTTATACATTTCATATTTGGTGACTGCAATTTCAATGGAGGTGATTTAAAGCATGTCTAAAAATAGCGGTGACTTAAAAAATGGTACTTTCTTAAACCCGATACTAAGAGGAAATTATGCAGATCCTTCTATTATAAGGGTAGGTAATGACTATTATATGGTCAACACTTCTTATAAATATACACCTGGTCTAATCGTCTGGCACTCGATGGATCTAGTAAACTGGACTCCAATCGGAACAGCTTTAGAACAGCTAAATGGAGATGTTTGGGCACCTGAACTAGTTTTTTATAAAGGGATATATTATATTTACTTTCCAGCAGATAAAACCAATTGGGTTGTGACAGCTAAAGACCCAAGAGGGCCTTGGAGTAAGCCGATCAACCTCAAAACCAAATATATAGATCCTGGACATGTAGTGGGGCCAGATAGTAAAAGATATTTACATTTATCCGGTGGAAATATGGCAGAACTATTAGAGGATGGATTATCAGTCATTGGTAAAACAACCAAAGTTTATGAGCCTTGGAGATATCCTGATCATTGGGAAGTGGAAGGCTTTAGCCCAGAGGGTCCAAAATTAAAATATTACAATGGCTATTATTATTTAACTATTGCGATTGGTGGAACAGCAGGACCGCCAACAAGTCATATGGTAGCAGCTTCAAGATCGAAAACACCATGGGGGCCATGGGAGCATTCTCCTTATAATCCAATTATACGAACGAATTCAAAGGATGAAAAATGGTGGTCTCAAGGCCATGGTACGCTTATTGATACGCCATCTGGAGAATGGTGGATGGTCTTTCATGCATATGAGAACAACCTACATACATTAGGACGTCATACTATGCTATTACCAATTGAGTGGACAGAGGACGGATGGTTTAAGATACCGGATCAGATCGATTATCAGCAGCCAATAAGAAAACCTGAGGGTGAATCTGTTAGCCATGGATTTCCAACAGTGGACAAATTTGATAGAAAAGAATTGGGACTTCAATGGCAATGGTTTGGTGAACCGGAAAGAGATCGTTTCTATATTGAAAATAAAGCATTAGTTGTGAATGGATATGAAGAGGGAATTCATTCTCCACTCCTTTATATGCCTGGTGATCCATATTATGAAGCCGAAGTAGAGATAGAGGCTGATGTAGATGCTGAAGCAAGGTTCCTGCTTTTTTATGATCATTCTGCTTTCTTTGGAATAAGTGTAGTGGCTGAGGGAGTTAGGCATTTTAGAACATTCAAACAATATCGTGTCGAACATTTTGATGGTAAGAGTGTACATGTCAGAATAAGAAATGAGCATAATATCGTTTCCTTCTATTATAAAGACTCGCAAGGAATATGGAAAAAATATGACAAGGTCATTGACTGTTCAGGCTTTCACCATAATACATTCGGTGGGTTTCTTAGTTTGCGTATTGGATTAGATGTTAATGGTAACGGTAAAGCAAGGTTTCGAAATTTTCAATATCGAAGCCTGTAATCCCTCAAAGCTAATTTGTGAAATAAATAAGCAATACATGAAATGATTTTTATAGGAAGAGGAGGGGACTAGAATGTGGGCGCCTGATTTCTTTCTAGAAAACCTTTATCAAAGGACAGTATCAAAAGTGACGAAAGAATATAACGAAAGCTGGAAATGGAATGGAACAGAGCTCTTTGAGCAGTTGATCGGTCATTTTCCATCATCACAAGAGAAAGGACTAAATCCCACAGTCATTGAGAAAACAGAGCAGGAGGACTATAGTCGGCTCAGAGTAGAAGTAACAACGCTTGATAACCTTATTATGCCGATCTATATTCTTATCCCTAAACAGAATACAAATAATAAGTTTCCTGCCGTACTTGCCCTTCATGGTCATGGCTTTGGGAGTAAGGAAATAGTTGGCTTAAATGTGGATGGAACTGAAAATGATCATGCTCCAGGTATTCATCAAAATTGTGCCATTGAACTTGTGAAAAAAGGAATGGTTGTTGTTGCCCCAGAATTAATTGGTTTTGGTGATCGCAAGCTAGTACGTGATATTCACTCGGATAATCAGAACCAAAACTCATGTTTTGCCATTGCAAGTCAATTGCTGTTAATGGGAAAAACATTAGCGGGTTTAAGAGTATTCGAATGTAAAAAAGTGCTCGATTTTATAGATTCAATGGATGAGGTAGATCCTGAAAGGATTGGATGCTTCGGATTCTCAGGAGGAGGTCTTGTCGCAGCCTTTACTTCAATTGTTGATCAACGGATAAAAGCCACCGTTCTTTCAGGCTATACAAATACATTTAAAGGGAGCATCATGGAACGTAACCATTGCCTAGATAACTATATTCCCGGTGTTTTACAACTAGGAGAAATGCCTGAATTAATCGGTCTTATTGCTCCGAGGCCATTATTTATTGAATCTGGGATAGATGATCCTCTTTTTCCACTAAAACATGCAAAAGAAGCTTTGGATATTTTATCACATATTTATGAAAAATTTAATGCGGTAAATTCTCTGAATTATCACTTATTTGAGGGGGAGCATGAAATTTGTGGTGATAAATCCTATGAGTGGCTATATCACACTCTGTTAAATACCAAAAATAGTGCTTAGGAGATTCCAAGTTTGTTGAAATCTTGTTGAGAGGATGTTAGTGTTTGAAAACATTTAAAAATCCAATATTACCAGGGTTTTATCCGGACCCATCTATTTGCAGGGTGGATGAAGATTATTATTTAGTTACATCAACCTTTGAATATTATCCTGGCGTTCCGATTTTTCATAGTAAGGATCTTGTGAATTGGCAACAAATTGGTCATGTATTAGATCGCCCATCACAATTGAACCTAGATGGAACGCCTAGCTCTAGAGGTATTTATGCTCCGACAATCCGTTATCATAATGGACTATTTTATATGATTACGACATTTGTGGAAAGTGCGAAAGGGGCTCGGAAAAATTTTTATTGTACAGCAACTGATCCTGCCGGGCCTTGGTCTGATCCAAATTGGCTAGAAGATGCTCCTGGAATTGACCCTTCTTTATTTTTTGATGATGATGGGAAAGTGTATTATACAGGAAACAGACAGCCGCCAGAAGGACAGCAGTATTCAAAGCATATGGAAATATGGCTTCAAGAGTTAGACTTGGAAACCAAGCAGTTAACAGGTCCGAAATATAGTCTGTGGGATGGAGCTTTAAAACAAATACATGCTCAGGAAGCACCTCATTTATATAAAATGAATGGTATGTACTACCTCATCATTGCGGAAGGGGGAACAGGATTTACTCATTCAGTAACAATCGCCCGAAGTGAAACAATTACAGGTCCTTATGAAGTGTGTAAAACCAATCCAATTTTAACCCATCGTCATTTAGGAAGAGACTACCCTATAGCAAATGTAGGTCATGCTGATCTCGTAGAAACACAGGAAGGAGAGTGGTGGATGACATGTCTTGGATCTAGACCTTATGGAGGAGGATTCAGAAATTTAGGGAGAGAAACATTTCTAGTAAAGTTTGTTTGGGAAAATGGCTGGCCTGTTGTAAATCCTGGTAAGGGAATCATTGAGAGTGTTAGTGAACGGCCTCGATTAAAAGAGAAACGCTGGCCAACTCAGCCTTGCTGTGATCATTTTGATACGCCAAATTTAAGCTTAAATTGGAACTTTATACGTACTCCAAGGGGAGACTTTTGGTCTTTAGAAGAACGTCCGGGCTATTTAAGATTGAAAAATAAGCGAGAATCAATAACAGAGGAGACCAATCCAAGCTTTATTGGCAGAAGACTACAGCATATGAATTTTGCTGTTAGGACTGTGATGGATTTTCAACCTAAAAATGAATATGAGAAAGCTGGATTAGTATTACTGCAAAATCATGATTACCAGTTTAGAATAGAGCAAACAAAAATAGATAATCGATTTGTTGTTTCTTTAACAAAGAGAGAAAAGGGTGTGGACCACATCTTAGCCACACATGATATTTATTCTTCAAGGCTGTATTTAAAAGTTGAAGCAATCGGTCAAGACTATAGCTTTTATTATAGTGAACAACCTGAGAAGTGGAAAACACTGATGGAAAATGTAGATGGAAGAATTCTGAGTACGGATGTTGCTGGAGGATTTGTCGGTGCATACATCGGCATGTATGCAAGCAGCAACGGTCAAGAGAGTCATAATTTCGCAGACTTTGATTGGTTTGAATATATAGAAATTTAAATGGCAATGAAAATATATGTTTATGAATATGACATCAGATAGGCTTACGCAACATATGCGTAAGCCTTTTGTTGTTTAGGAATTTACTGTGGATAAGTGTTCGGCATCCAGCTCCGAAGCACAGGATGTGCAAGTGCAGTTGCTGCGACAGGACGTCGCGTTTGTAACTGCCTCTAGGGTCTAGCCAATTTAGAATTGAATAAAGAACGCCTTTTATTCTAAAATGCCCGAGGCTGACAAGGCGCTTACTTGGTGATAAGCCATGTTTTTCTAATCGTTATTTTAAACCAAACCCTTGCTTAAACAACCAAGCTTTACATAAATCAGTCCATTTTCCGACGATAGGATCGTCTTCAGCTAGCCCTAAACCATGACGACCATTAGGGAAAATATGCATTTCAAAAGGTATTTGATATTTGCTTAACGCTTGTGCAAATATAAGACTGTTTTCAACGGGAACCGCAGCATCATCAGCAGTATGCCAAATAAATACTGGAGGTGTATTTTCGCTGACATTCATTTCACTTGATAATAAGAGCCTCTCGGCTTCGCTTGAGTTTTCCCCTAGTAAATTTATTAATGAGCCTTCATGATAAAATTGTAAAAAGGAGATCACGGGATAGCAGAGTATGGCAATATCAGGTCTGCTGTTTTCTCGATCAATCGGATCACTTGCGTTTTTGTTTCCGATATCAGGTTGGGTAGCAGCAGTTGAGACAAGGTGCCCGCCGGCTGAAAATCCAAGAACTCCGATCTTATGTTTATCGAGATTCCACTCCTCCGCATGATACCGAACATATTTAATTGCACGCTGGACATCGAGTAGTGGAACAGGATGTTGAGAGGGGGATACTCTGTAATCTAAAACAAATGCTGAAATGCCAATACTATTTAACCATTTAGCAACTGGTGCACCTTCATGCTCTGCGCGCCTGCTATACCCGCCACCAGGACAAACAATGACGGCACCGTGCTTTTCTTGACGGTCTAATAAAAAGGGGGTAATGACAGGTACTTCCTCGTCATTTTTTCCGTCATGATAAGGAATAACATCTTCCCATAATAAGTTTGCCATTCAAAACGCCTCCTCCTTGTTATTCTGTATGAAAATTTACTATACGCGTGGATTCCATCCGTCACAACTTTGAAATATCTGCTCTAAGGTAAGAAGATTAACTTTATCTTTTGATAAGGTAGAAGCCCACATAACACGGTGTTCTTTAGCAGATCCGGGACCGCTTGAGTCGTATTCAGCATATCTGGCTGTTTTTTCGTTGTCAGGATTTCTCCAATTATCCCATCCTTCTTGCTTAATATGCTTACCCATCACTGTCCTAATAAAAACGGTGTGAGCATAAGGCCTCCATGGTCTGCCTAGATAGACCGTATTTTCTTTTGCAGATCCTGTTAATCTACAATCGAAGAAAATAAAACCGTACGGGATATCCTTTGGTGTAGAGGCAGCTGTAATATAGCCTTCTCGTAAACTATGTATCTCACATTGAGTAAAAACAACTGTTCCAGAGCCGAAAATAAAGTCAACATGGCCTTCAATATAACAGTCAATAAAATATTGTCTTCCCCTGCATGAATAAAAGGTATCTTGGTTGCCAAGCAATCTTACGTTTTTATAGATTCCTCGATCACCTGAAACATAAAGAGCTAGTGCCTGGCCTATTTTAGGGCCGAATCCAGCCGTATTTTCTATGGTTAAGTTCTCCACCTTAACATTATCAGCTAGTATGGAAACAGTAGGGGTTTGAAAGGTACCAAGCATGTTTTTGTTGCTATCTAGCATATTTGCATACACATGATTTGAAATAATGGTTTGTTGTGTATTGTCACCAATTAATTGAATATCAGGTTTATTGTCAGGAACGATTACCCTTTCATGATAGATTCCGCCTTTAATAAAAATGGTGACTGGCTCTAATGGGTGTACTCTAACATCATCAATTGCTGCTTGAATACTAGTGAAATCACCGCCGCCATTTTTATCTACATAAATATTTCTCAATTTGACGCTACACTCCTTTTTTGATAAAAGTATTCTGTTTTTTCAGATAAATTGAGGTAAATTGTGCTATTATTGTAAGGACTGATACATTTATGGATGAGGAAATAGGACGTTGTTATTAGTTACTATCTTATTATACAATAAAATGAAAACGTTAACATTTTATTTTTGGTGTTTCATAAAAAGATAGAATAAAATTGGGGGACTTATTATGAAACAAAGATTTGTAACTTATCTATTGATCAATTTAATTGTTTTTGGCGTATTCACAGGATGCTCTTCTATCGATTCCATAAAAGGAAACGATGTAGCTGCATCAGCGGATTATTCTGGCCTAGTGTTAGAATGGATGACAGAATTGCATAAACAGCAGCCGCCAAGTAATGAAATTATTCAAGAGATTGAGAAATTAACAAATGTAAATATGAACGTGATTTGGGTTCCTGATGAAATAGGAGCGGACCGTCTAAATGCAGCACTTGCATCAGGAAAATTACCTGAGATTGTGACGATTACTGATATAAAAGCTTCTTCTGTTTTAAATTCTTTAAGAGCAGGGATGTTTTGGGAAATTGGACCTTATTTAAACGATTACCCGAACCTAAAAAAAATGAATGAATCAATCTTAACGAATATATCATTTGAAGGAAAGATTTATGGCATTTATAGAGAAAGACCCTTATCCAGGCAAGGGGTCGTGATTCGTAAAGATTGGTTGCAGAACCTAGGGTTGCCGATGCCTGAAACAGTAGAAGATTTATATGAAACCGCAGAAGCTTTTACATACAATGATCCAGATCAAAATGGGAAACATGATACGTTTGGCATAACTGATCGAAATGATTTAACATATGGCGTATTTAAAACTCTTTCTTCCTATATGGGGACTCCGAATGAATGGGGGGAGAGGAATGGGAAGTTAGTTCCTGACTTTGATACAGAAGAATATATGCTCTCAATGAAATTGATGAAGAAATTGTATGAAGAGAAATTGATTAATCAGGATTTTCCTATTACAAGTAAAGACCAACAAAAAGAATTATTTATTACAGGTAAAGCAGGTATCTTTATAGGAAACATGGTTGATGCAATTGATATGAGGGATAAAGCATTAAAATTAAATTCTAACATGGAGATTGATATCACTAATCGCATAAAAGGTCCAGATGAAACAGAGCATGTATGGGCAACTGGCGGACATGGGGGAATGTTTGTATTTCCTAAAGCTTCAGTAGAGACTGAAGAGAAACTAAAAAAGATTTTGGCATTTATGGATCGAATGGTGGAGGATGATATTGCAACTTTATTGGAAGTAGGTATTGAGGGCGTGCATTATCAAAGGCTGAAGGATGGCTCATTTGAAATTATTAAAGAAAATAAAGGGATGCTAGAGAGAGATGTAAAACCATATTATGCGTTAAGAAGTATTTCCTCAAGCAACTATAAAAATGAAAGCGATCCATTAAGAGTGAAGTTCGATACCTTAACTAAGGATAATGAGAATTTCTTGACTTTAAATCCGACAGAATCATTGTTTTCTCCAACGTTTACTGAAAAAGGAAGTGAACTGAGAAAAATGATAGATGACGCAACATATAAGTTTATTTTAGGAGAGCTAGAGGAAGAAGGTTTTAAGCAAGAGATTTTGAAGTGGAAAAAAAGTGGCGGAGAACAAATCATAAAGGAGTTTAATGAAGAATATAAAAAATACCAAAAATAGGAGCTGTCTCAATTGGGACAGCTCTATTTTATCCTTCGTTTTAGTGTTAGTGTCTAGCTCCAGGCGCCATCGGCGAAGTACAGGACGTACAAGTACAGTTATGGCAATTTACGTCGGTTAATAAGTGCCTCTAGGGTCTAGTCAAATAGGAATTGAAGGTAAAGAACACCTTCTATTCCTTATTCGTCATTTACTTGTCGGGGCTAATCAAGGCGCTTGCGCTTGAATTTATAAGTATTGTACTTAGTATAGGTGTCCAGCTCCAGCGCCTAGCTCTTCGAGGTCATAAGCCACAAATGAATTGAAGACAAAGAACGTCTTCTATTCATTTGCGTCTTATTTGCCCGAGGCTGATTAAGGAGCTTACGCTTTTCTTATTATTGTGCTTTCTTAAGTTCTCGATATTTCCCGGGTGTTGTTCCTTCATTTTTACGAAAAGAGCGAATAAAATTTTGTGAATTGTTATATTTCAGTTTTTCGGAAATTTCTTTAACAGACATATCTGTTTCCACTAGCCATTTCTTTGCCATGTTAATACGGTACAATGATAAGTAATCACTAAAGGAGATGTTTTTCTCTTTACGAAAAATGCTGCTTAAATAATTAGGGTTATAATGAAGTCTTGCTGCAATCGCTTCAAGAGTAATATCAGAATCAAATTCTTGCTGAATAATATGAATAATATTATCAGAAAGATTCTTATATTGTGATTCTGTGCGTTCTTCTATTTTGTTAATTAATGGATAAATAATGACATCCTTAAACCAATGGTGTATTTCTGATAAAGTTTTTAATTCGTATAAGTGGTCAAATAGGGACTTTTTATTATCTAATTCGATAATATCTATCCCTAATGTTTGCATGAGTTCAATTAAATCATTAAGTAAGCGGACAATAGAAATTTGAAAATGTGTATGGTTTAACTCTTTCTCTACAATGGCTGAAAGAAAGCTGTTTAGTAATTCATCTATTTTTGGTTTATCGCAAATCTTAATGGCGTCAAATAATTCATTCTCAATTTGCTTAGGAAAAAAAGTATGAAAAGATGTACTTCTATTAAGATTTTCAAAAAAGATTATCGATTCTGTACCAAACTTAATGGTATATTTTAAGGCCTCAAGTCCTTCCTTGTAGGCATGAATTGTCGAAACCATGTCTGAAAATGGCAAGCTAATGCCAATGCTAACAGGAATGTTTAATTCTTCCTTTACTTTTGTTTGAATAGTTTGTGCTAAGTTTGTTACAAAATAAGTGTATTCTCTGTCATCTTCATGATCACTTAGGAGCACTGTAACTTGAGTCCGATTCATGACCGTCGGAGTTAATCTTGAGCTACTAGGAATAAGGTCTTCAATCATTGTATTAATAGCAAATAATAATAAATCCTCTTCTTTTTGGTCATAGCCAGTCCCTTCAAACAAATCAATTTGTAGTGTAAAAACGCAAAGCCGTTTCCAGTTTTGATTAAATCCAAAGGAAGAAAGCCTTGTTGGTATCTCTTCAGAACTAACTTTTCCTTGTAAAAGCTTAACAATAAAAAACTGTTTTAATTGAGAAATTTGGCCTTGTACCTTTTGCTCCAGCTGTACATTTCGATCTAATATGTGGTGAATTTGATGCTCTATTAAATCAAATTCGTTTTGATGTTCGATGTCATGCTGATGTTGAAATTTACTTGAAATCAAATCTTGTATCCGAAGAATTGGCCGGTAAATTCGATTGGACCCTACGAATGAAATACATAATGATAAGATCAGTAAAATAGTACAAATAAGAAAAGTAAACCAGCCAATTGAACTTGATTGCTTATTTAGATCCTTGATTTTAATAAGTGAAAGATATGTCCAATTATTATAGTCAGACTTTCTGAAAGTAATTTTGTAAACGGTTTCACCAATATCTATATTAAATTGTCCGGATTGGGACTCCGAGCTCTGTAACTTTTGAATTAAACTTTGGTTGGAGAAGTCCTTTCCAATATTCTCGGGTGTACTATGGCCAACAACCTGGAATTTTTCATTTAAAATCACGGTCTCCTCAAGGTCAAGATTTTGTGAAGTAATAGTAGAAAACTCGCAAATAGGTATAACAGCAACTGCAACTCCGGTTTTCGTTACACTATTTAGCGGGAGTTGTTTAACTAAATTCATGTGGTATTTACAGGAGTCATTTGTTTCTGAATCAAGAAAAAGTTTGTTTGTCTTATCCATGACCCAGGTTGACTTCGTTGGTAACGATAGGTATTGACTATTAATATCATTCACTTGTTCAGTATTAAGCCTTTGAAGTCCATTATTATTGATGATCCAATTTTGCTTGAGGCTGATTAACAGTATGTCACTTAATCCCGTATCATACGTTTGGAGGTGACTTAATTCTTCTCTTACTTGATTGTATATTTGAAATTGATTGGGATGTAATGGTTGCTCTAAGGTGTCCGTAAGTTGAGAGGAAGTAACATAATTTGTAAAAGAGTGATCGACAGTTTTTAATACTTGTTCAATGTTCATTTGAACTTGATAAATACTTTGTTGTTTTTCTTTTGCGACATTTGATTGAATAATTTCAGAAGATTTTAAATAAGAAAATAAACCAACAATAATAACAGGAACAGTTGCTAAAACGATGATAAAAGTAATTAAGCGAAAATAATAGTTAGTTGATCTTTTTTTCATAAGAGCCCCCTGTCATATGAAATTTTTTAGATTAGCAATACAATAGTTTTATTATATATGAAGATACGAGGAATTGGATATAATCATTATCTTATATCATGTTCAATAGATCATTTTTTTGTTAAAAAGACTAGAGTTATAGCATAGTTTCATCTAACTGTCTTGATGATTATAGATGTCATGGCAGTAATCATGTACTTTATTATTTAAGTAGGATAGAAAAGGAGGAACGGCATTATTCTTGTTAAACAACACCCTGTTCAAGAAGAAAATGTGATCGCTTACATATGACTGATCTGATCGTTTGAACTATACAAGATGAAAAAGAGAGGAGAAATAAATGATGAACGAAAATGTAAAAGTAAAAAAACCTCTTTACTGGGCAAGTCAACTGACTGAAACTTTAATGAAAAAATATAGTCCTAATGAACTTCCTCCAGCAGGAAGATGGCATTATCACCAGGGTGTTTTCCTATGTGGAGTAATGAGTTTATGGGAAAAGACCGGGAATAAAAAGTATTATCAATACTACAAAGAGTATGTCGATCAAATAATCGATAACAATGGTAATTTCTATTTTCGAAGAGATGAACTAGATTCGATTCAAGCGGGCTTACTGTTATTTTCTCTTTATAAAGATACTGGTAATAAAAAATATAAACTTGCGGCTCAGAAGCTTAGAAGCTTGTTTCACACATTAAATACAACGAGCGAAGGTGGTTTTTGGCATAAAGACAAATACCCATACCAAATGTGGTTAGACGGTTTATATATGGGAGGACCGTTTGCTTTCCATTACGCGAATGAATTCAATGAACCAGAGCTAATTGACATGGTCATTCATCAAGAACAGCTTATGAGAAAACATACAAAGGATGAAAAGACTGGGTTGTATTATCATGGATGGGATGAAAAAGGTGAAATGCCATGGGTAAATCCAGAGACGAATGCTGCACAGGAAATTTGGGGACGATCTTTAGGATGGTATGGTCTTGCGATCGTTAACATGATTTGCTTATTACCTGAAGATCATCCTAAACGGATTGAATGGATTGGTGTGATTCAAGATTTGGTCGTAGCATTATCCAAATTTCAGGATGAGAAAACAGGGCTTTGGTATCAGGTGGTTGATAAGGGAGAAAGAGATGATAACTGGTTGGAAGCATCTGCATCAAGTTTATTCATCTACACAATTGCAAAAGCCGTAACCAATAAGTATGTCGATTATGAATATTTTAAAGTTGCGTGGAAAGGTTTTAACGGTCTACTTGAACATAAAATAACAGAAACAAATGATTTGGTCGTAATTAAAGATATTTGTATTGGAACATCGATTGGTGTATATGATTATTACGTCAACCGGGAACGAAGTGAAAATGACTTACATGGTGCAGGTGCTTTTATTATGGCATGTATGGCCATGGATCAGTTAGATTCATAGAAGGAAAGAGGTAGAGTAAGAGATTTTTACTAATAAAGGTGAGGTGTGGGGAAATTGAGAAAATACGCGATATGTGGATTAAGTAACAGAGCCTTAAAAATGTTTATTGGACCATTACTAAATGAATTCTCTGCTAACAATCAAGTTGTTGCATTGCTGGATTTTGATGATACAAGATTTATTAATTGTAAGAGGGAATATCCACAATTAAGTGCAGTAAATACTTATAGACCAAATGAATTCCAACAGATGATAAATGAAACGAAGCCCGATGTATTAATTGTTGCAAGTAGAGATGACACACATGCAGATTATATTATAAAAGGATTAGAAAATGATCTGGATGTGATAACGGAAAAGCCAATGGTAACAACTGTCGAAGATGCAAGGAAAGTACTTAAAGCAGAAGCAAAAAGTAAAGGGAAGGTAACGGTAACATTTAACTATCGTTATAGCCCTTTTCACCGAAAAATAAAAGAGCTATTGCTGGAAAATAAGATTGGGAGAATCACATCTGTTGATTTAAATTGGTATATAGATACATATCATGGAGCAAGTTATTTTAAACGTTGGAATCGACAACGTCAGTATTCCGGCGGGCTCTCGGTCCATAAGTCCACTCACCACTTTGATTTGGTTAATTGGTGGTTAGATCAACATCCAGTTGAAGTTTTTGCATTTGGAGCATTAAATTATTATGGACCAGAAGGAGAAATGAACCCTTTAAAAGAAGAGAATAATCGATTCTGCGGCACATGCCATGTAAAGGACAAATGTGATTATTTTATGAGATGGAGCTCCCGAAGTGAAACAATCAATGTAGAGGATGACCATTACACGCATAATGAAATGAATGCAAAAAACTACACAAATTATCGTCCAGATGCTTGTATTTTTGACTCGGAAATTGATATTGAGGATACGTATACGGCAACAGTAAAGTATGATAAAGGTGCTTTATTGAGTTACTCCATAAACTTTTCTTTACCTTATGAAGGGTATCGTTTAGCCATTAACGGGACTAAAGGAAGAATTGAAACACAGGAATTCCATGCACCAAGTAGAGTACCGTTTCCAACACCTGAACAAACAATTGAATACTATCCACTATTTGGATCAAAAGAGACCATACATGTTGTCCAAACACCTGGAGGACATGGAGGAGGAGATCCCATTCTACTAGAAGATATTTTTCTAGGACCTGATCCAAGAAGACATTATGAGATTCTAGCAGGTACTGTTGCTGGAGCTTACTCAATTGCAACTGGGGAAGCTGTATGGAGGTCAGTAAAGGAAAAAACGCCGATTCATATTGAGAATATGTTAAAGCTGCAACAAGAAGAGGTAAACACGTGAATTGGATGAAGGAGGGATGACATGAGATTAGGCGGGCTTTCGGGTAACTTTTTTAAAATGAGTGAATGGATTTCAAGGCTTGCATATGCAAACATCCTCTGGATTGTCTTTACCTTAGCAGGACTAATATTTTTTGGCTTTATGCCTGCAACGGTAGCTCTTTTTACTGTTGTTCGCAAATGGATAAAGGGAGAAAACGATGTTCCTGTTTTTTCACTCTTTTTCAAGACGTATCGCAATGAATTTCTAAAATCTAATAAGCTGGGATTGATCTTATTTATCTTCGGCTACATTCTATACATTGATCTAGCCTTTATTCCAGCGGAAGGAATGTTCTATACTCTTGTAAGAATGGGTGTTTTAGTTATAAGCTTCTTATATATCATTGTGTTACTTTATATGTTTCCTGTATATGTTCATTATGATTGGAAAGTTAGCTTGTATCTAAAATATGCTTTCATTTTGGGAGTTTCCTACCCTATTTTGACATTAGGGATGTTTGTTGGTTTAGGTATTTTATATACTATTTTAACTATAGTACCTGGTATTATTCCATTCTTCAGTGTTAGTTTGCTAGCTCTTCTATTAATGAAAATAGCCATGCTTGTTTTTTCAAAAGTAGAGAGTTTAGCATTAAATAAACCTACAGTAGAATAAGGGTAGTAAATAAGAGGTGAAATTTCTAAAGGAGTGAAAAGAAAATGAGAGAATTCGGTGAATGGGAACCTGCAGAACCTGGTGTTAAGCGGAAGATCTTTCAACCAGGAGAGGGAATGATGATGATGGAGGTTCGATTTGAGAAGAATGCAGAAGGATATGAGCATAGCCATGTTCATGAACAAATGAGCTATTGCCTAGAAGGAAAGCTTGCCTTTCGAATTGATGGAAAAGAAACCATCATTACAAAAGGTGAGACGATCTATATTCCAAGCAATGCAAAACACGGTGTAACGGCTTTAGAGGAGTCTGCGTTACTTGATACATTTACTCCAATTCGAGAAGACTTACTGAAATAACTCTAAGAGATTATTAGTTTTAGTGTGAAAAGAATTTGATTAAAGTCGAGATGTAAGGGAATTGCCCATCTAACGCAACTTAACCGATTGCAGAAAAGTGGCGGAGAAAAGAAACGATTCTGTTATTTCAATTTCCCAAAAAATGAATAGATGAATAATTCTACTGATTGTTAAATAAGATAAATATATAGACATTTGCCCATCAGATAAAGTATAATAACCAATAGACCAAATTTAATATTTAAACTTCCACCGTAAAGGGGAGTAGCGTCAGGTATAACCTGAAACAAAAGTCGTCATTACATGAACACTGTTCATCGGCTTTGTTGGCATTTAAATTGTGCTTAGCGAGACCTTTGCCACTATGGCAAAGGTCTCTTTATTTTTTATAAATAACTATTTTCAAATCTACAAAGATTTAAAAATAGTAAACTTTATATAGGAGGTATATGTATGGAAATGGATTTTCTCACTGCACTTTTATCTATTATCGTAATTGATTTAGTTTTAGCTGGAGATAATGCCATCCTAATTGGATTAGCGGCAAGAAAATTGCCAAAGCACCAACAGAAAAAAGTGATATTATGGGGATCGCTAGGAGCAATTGTGATTCGTATTGTAGCTACACTAGCAGTTGTTTGGTTATTGGAAATTCCTGGTTTACATTTAGTCGGAGGTCTGCTTTTAGTGTACATCGCCTACAAATTGCTTGTTGATGATAATGACCATGGTGATGTTAAAGCAAGTGATAGCTTTTGGGCAGCGATTCGAACAGTCATTATTGCAGATGCATTAATGGGACTTGATAATGTATTAGCTGTAGCAGGTGCATCACATGGAAATATGCTACTAGTTGTTATTGGACTATTAATCTCTGTTCCTGTTGTTATGTGGGGAAGCACATTAATTCTTAAGTGGATTGATCGTTTCCCAATCATTGTGACAATCGGTGCCGGTGTTCTTGCTTGGACAGCTTCAAAAATGATTGTCGGAGAGCACTTCTTAAGTGGATTGTTTGAAAATGGTTTTGTGAAATATGGATTTGAAATATTCGTCATTGCAGCAGTTATTTTAACAGCTAAATATGTGCAATCTAAAGCTGCTGCTAAAGGAGAAAAAACAGAAGAAGAAGCAGTACTTTTAAAAACAGGATCTAACTAATACAATAAAGGCCAGTCCTTCTTAACCTAAAGAATTCTGTTTTGAGGTGCTTTCTGAATTTATTTCCGAAATGACAAAAGTTTAGACAGAGCAATTGGTATATTAAAATGTAAAAACTCACCGCATATGGTGAGTTTTCTTTATAAGGTTTATGAAGACCAAATCCCTTCGGAAAATCAGAGAAAGTGGTCTTCATAAAGGAGATGAAGACCATATCCCTTCGGAAAATCAGGGGAAATGGTCATCATAAAGGAGATGATGATCATATCCCTTCGGAAAATCAGGGGAAATGGTTTTCATAACGGGGATTTGAAGACCAAATCTCTTTTGGAAAACGAAGAAAGTGGTCATCATAAAGGAGATGAAGACCATATCCCTTCGGAAAATCAGGGGAAATGGTTTTCATAACGGGGATGAAGACCAAATCTCTTTTGGAAAACGAAGAAAGTGGTCATCATAAAGGAGATGAAGACCAAATCCCTTCGGAAAATCAGGGGAAATGGTTTTCATAACGGGGATGAAGACCAAATCGCTTTGGAAAATCAGGGGAAATGGTTTTCATAACGGGGATGAAGACCAAATCCCTTCGGAAAATCAGGGGAAATGGTCATCATAAAGGAGATGAAGACCAAATCGCTTTTGGAAAACGAAGAAAGTGGTCTTTATAAAAGTGATGAGGACCAAATCCCTTCAGGAACATCAAAGAAAATGGTCTCCATATAGATAATGAAGGTCAAAACTCTTCGAAAAAATAGAAGAAATAGTTTTATAGCAAATGCCATTTGTTCCATCAACCTGAACCACTTAGGAATTAAAACACATTAAAATTGACAGCTCGGCAGTCACATTGACAGTTAATTTTGCAGTTTTTTTATTTGTACAATGATTGTTGTCCATCATAAAGAATGATGTCAATTGTCATGTCAGAACGATCAAAAATATTCAATACCCTTGATAAATATAGATAATGACGTGTATCAATTTACACGTCATTTTTTATGTCATTTATAAAGAATGCACACGTAAACGGAACCCTATATATCTTAAACGGCTCGTCTTTTCTGTGCTTGCCGGAATAATTCATTTACACTACAATATGTAATGAAAGGTGAGATCATAATGAATATTAATAATTTCCGATTCGACCAGGTAGGATTAAATCGTTTTTTTGGTCCTCTAGAAGCTAAGATTATGGACATTCTATGGCAAGGCTCTGAGAAAAGCATAAAGCAAGTTCAACAACAGCTGGAGAAAGAGAAAGCAATCAATTTTAATACCGTTATGACCGTAATGAACCGTCTAGTGGAAAAGGGTATCCTGCAAAAAAGGTTAGAAGGAAGAACATCTCTTTTTAAACCTGTTAAAACAAAAGAGGAATTTATTGAGGAACAATCGAAAAAGCTAACTGATAACTTACTAGATGAATTTGGTGGTTTAGTTGTCAATCATATGTTGGACTCTTTAACGGAAGTCGATCAACAATTATTAAATCGACTGGAAGAAAAAATTGATCAACTTAAGAAAGGAAAAAAGCAATGAATTGGAGATATAAATCCTTAGTTGTTTTAGGTCTAGGTCTTTTCTTAGCCATCGTTCTTTTTATCCAGATGGGGGCGTATTTATTTAATCATATTTTTGGAACGATGATTCATTATAATGTATTTCAGCTTTGTATTAGTTTGTTTAGAGGAAACACGATGCTATATCATTTCATTTTATTTTTAGTAAACTCGTTTATTGCTTGGACTGGCATAATGATTTGTATAAAAATCATTCAACAAATGATTCTATGCTCAAAGATGAAAAAAAGAGTGAAACGAGAATTAAATCATTCAACTACTGAAGACATGAATATGTTGTTTAATCGAAAGAAAAAGGATATCCATGTTATTCATCACCATGAGCCTATTGCTTTTACAATTGGTTTCTTACATCCAATCATTGTCCTCTCAACAAATCTTATTGACATGTTGGATAAAACTGAACTTGAGGCTGTTATTCACCACGAAACTGCACATCAAAAATATAATGATCCCCTAAAAGTACTTATTTTACAAGTGATTTCAGAGGTAATGTGGTATATCCCGTTAACAAAATGGAGTTATGAAAATTATAAAATAATGGTTGAATTAGTTGCCGATGAATATGCGGTTAATCGGATGGGTTCAGAGGTAGGGATAGGCAGTGCTTTAGTAAAACTAATCAAAACACGTATCAGTCATCGACGATCTTCTCCAGTTTTAGTACCCTTTTCAGATGGATCTGTGCATTTTCGGATAAAACAGTTACTAGAACCTGAATTTTCTATTCCTGTTAAATGTCATTTTACATCCATTATTGTGTCTATTAACATGATTGGAATGTTGATGATGGTCATGATCATTGTTTAGTTACGATGTTAATGCTTGACCCAAAAGTTCACCTACACTACAATGGGTAGTGTAGGTGAGGATAGGGTAATAGATAAGAATTTTTTACCACAAAACACTACGTTATGTAGTGTTATTAAATGAAAAGGAGAATAAAAAATGAAATCATTGGAAGTAGGAATATTAATTCTTCGTGTTTATTTAGGATTTGCCTTTTTTATGCATGGACTTGCAAAGTTTCAAGGTGGTGTTGAAAACACAGCAGGCTGGTTTGATAGCATAGGAATACCGGGGTTTACTGCTTACATCATTGCTTTTGTTGAATTAATTGGTGGTTTGTCTTTGATTGTTGGATTTGGTACACGATATATTTCGGCGTTATTCTTTATCATTATGATTGTTGCAACGTTTAAGGTGAAACTATCATCAGGTTTTATGGGGAATAGTCAAGGCTCAGGTTTTGAACTGGATTTGGCTTATGCTGTTATGTCTTTACTTCTTGTTTTTTATCCAACATCGACCCTATCGCTTGACGCGAAGGTAGGGAAAAGGAAAGAGAGATAGGTGAAATAATGGCTTCCCGTAAGAAAAAAGAAAGTAAACCTCAAAAATTAATCGTTTTGATTGTTGGTATTTTTGTTATTTGTATGGCTGCATTGATGTTTATATCAAACCCTTCAAGCTCGACAGTAGAAGCATTAAACGTTGAAAATCAGCCGTATCTAGGTCAAGAGTCGGCCCCGGTTCAAATTATTGAATTTGGTGATTATAAATGCCCGATTTGCAAAAATTTTCACGAAGGATTTGTTTCACAAATAGAAAAAGATTTCGTTGAAACTGGTCAAGCAAAATTTTATTTTTTAAACTATTCGTTTATTCATGTGGATTCTATTCGGTCTGCGAAGTTTGCAGAAACTGTTTACGAGGAGTTAGGTAATGATGTATTTTGGAAATTTCACGATTTACTTTATGAAAAGCAGCCAGAAGATTTAAAGTATGAAAAAATAGATGTTTTTACCGAAGAGTTTCTAGAAAACTTGTTAAAAGAAATTGTTTCTGAACAAGAAGCTAGTAAAGTACTTTCTTCCTTTCAACAGAATAAAGCAGAAGCGGCATGGGACAAGGATATGAAGCTAGCAAACAAATTGAAGCTAACCGGGACTCCAACTATATATGTGAATGGTAAACAATTTGAAGGGAATAGTTATGAAGATCTTAAAGATATGGTTGAAGATGCTATAAAAGGAGAGTAATGAAGGAATGAATAAATCATTACTTTTTTCATGGATAGTATCTCTTGTTGCAACCTTAGGGAGCCTTTTCTTTAGCGAGGTTCTTCATTATGTTCCTTGCACATTATGTTGGTATCAGAGAATTCTTATGTATCCTTTAACGATCATTTTAGGAGTTGCGTTTTACTATGGAGATCGAACAGTCTACAAGTATGGCTTCCCAATAGCAGTAATCGGAATGTTTTTTTCATTCTATCATTATTCTTTGCAGAAGCTCTCATTTTTGCAAAAATTTGAAATGTGTACAAATGGAATTCCTTGTTCTGGTGAGTATTTAAACCTGCTAGGGTTTATTACCATCCCTTTATTAGCATTCTTAGCTTTTACACTAATAGCGATTAGCATGTATATTATAAGGAAAAACAATTGATGAATATCAAAAACTCTTACAGATAGATGGTTGTTTTTATATAGGTTCTTTGAGCAAAAACTGTTTAGGATTGAAGCTAGGATCCAAGACATTCCTTTTACTTATTACATATCAAAAATGTTTACGATAAAAGGTTAAATCAAATAATAAAGGTCTTCGCCAGAGGGGGTAGCGAAGGCCTCTATTTATTTCCATTTACCGTGTGAGGGGGATCTCACTGTCCCATAAGATTCCTAACATTGAAGGTAATGAAAAAGAGGGGAGTATTAGTAGCCTACATAAGCTGCACCAACGATAATCAATAAAATAAACAATACTACAATTAAAGCAAAGCTGCTTCCTCCGTTATAACCACCCATTCTATCACCACCTTTACTCATGTGATGCTATATTTTATGAATCGCCGTATTTGTTTGAAAGGGACAGACATGGAGTTATAAAAAAAGTGATGGTTTTGACTAACTCATTTTAAAAAAATAATATTAATATCCTTATTTTTCTTACTAGGGCTGTGTGTTATTTTGGTGATGTACAGAGTTATTACTGCAGTAATGAAAGGGCTTTGTTTTTTTAGGAAACAGGAAAAAGATTGTCTGCACACTAAATTTTTTGGTTGTTCGTAATTGGTAAGAATAAAGGTAAAATAGGGCATCGTAAAATATAATAAATGATTGAATAAAGTGAGGTGGGGATATGGATTATTTTTCACCCCAAGCTGAGAGTGTATTTATTTTATTTTCAATTGAACATCTTATAACACTGTTCACCTTTATCATAATTACTTTATTTATCTATTTCTTTCGCAACATGTTGCAAAAAGGCTCCTATGATGCTTTGGCACGTTTTTCTTTGTTTCTCACCATGGTATTATCAGAAATAAGTTTGCATGTTTGGTTGTATTGGTATGATTCATGGTCTTATTCTCACTCACTGCCATTACATCTAAGTAGTATTACTCTTCTTTTATCTGCTATTATGCTATTATCCAAATCCTATTCATTATTTGAATTTACATTTTTTGCAGGGGTAGGCAGTGCGATTCAAGCGATGATTACTCCGGATATTAGTGATTACATATTTCCGCATTATCGCTATATTCATTTTTTTGTTTCACATGGAAGTACAGTTTTAGCTAATCTATATATGGTATTTGTTATTGGCTTTCGACCAAGATTACGGTCAATATGGAAAGCATTTTTATGGTTGAATGCTTATGCAGCTATTATTTTTGTTATCAATTTACTTATAGGCGGAAATTATATGTATATCTCGAGGAAGCCTTTAAACCCAACAATGATTGATTACTTTGGTCCGTGGCCTTGGTATATTATCCCTTTAGAATTCGTTGCATTGGGTACATTCTTCATTCTTTATTTTCCTTTTGCAATAACCGAATGGAAGCAAAAACGACTTACCAAAAGTCGGTAAGTCGTTTTGTGTTACTTATGAACGTTGGATACCAGATGTTGCAAAATTTTTAATGAGCTTTTGCAAATTCCGATGTCCTTCTCGCAGTTTTATTGTCTCTTCAATAATATGTTGAAAGTTCTCTATATCTTTATCAGACGCATTTAAAAGTGATTTTGGGATACCTTCTGCAAGTTGTTGTAAGGTCAAATCATCTCTCACGAACAATGTCCACCTTTCTTTTCATGTACTTTTTCTTCTTACTTAAATAAATTTTAGAAATCTATCAAATCTCCTTCAAAAATTTATCTACAATTCTCAGCATGATTTTTAAAAAAACAAAAAGTAGGATTGAAATATTGCAATACCTGACACAATTAGTTATGTTTTTACGTTAATTAGTATGTAGTGTCGTATTTTATAATAAAATGCTTTATGTAGAAACGGACTGTCCCACATGAGACAGTCCGTTATAAAAATGTATTAGGCAAACTTAAGTAATAAACTTTGTTTACGTTTAGAACCTAAGAGATAACAAAACCATTTTTAGTATCTGTTACTTATCAAGTACTTTGATCTTAACTTGTTTTCTACCCCAGTCGATTGCATCTGATTTTGAAGGGATAAAGACATCAATTCTATTACCTTTAATTGCTCCGCCTGTATCAGCTGCAATTGCCGTCCCATAACCTTCAACTTCAACAGTTGAGCCTAAAGGAATAACGGAAGGATCTACAGCAATAACCTTTTTATCCGGGTTCGCATGTAAGTCGATTCCCATTTTAGTTGTACCAGAGCAGCCTTCACAGTTTGCTGTATAAGCCGTTGCGGTCACAGTCATTTCTTGACCATTTTCTTCTGTTTCAGCTGATTTTGTATTTTTAACTTCTTGTTTGTCCTTTTTAGGTTTAGCTGATACTGTGTTTTTAACTTCTTGACTGTTCACTTTAGTAGCAGGCTTAGAAGAATCTTTTTCTGCTTCAGAATGCTTGATGAGGAGCTCGTCCCCTGGTTGAATAATGTGGGAATCAAGGTCATTCCACTCCTCAAGCTCGTCTACTTCTACCTCATAATGTTTAGAAATATCCCAAAGAGTATCACCTAGCGTTACTTCGTGAGATTCATTAAGAATAAGCTCGTCCTCTGGATGAATTTTATCACTTGTTAGGTTATTCCAATCTATAATATTATCTACTTCTACTTCATTTTCTTCAGCGATATCCCAAAGAGTATCGCCTTCTTTTACTGTAATTTCTTTTGCAGCAGCTTGTACCGAAAATCCAGCTGTTAAGGCTGCAAATGTGATAAACGATATAATCTTTCTTTTCATGGTAAATACCTCCTTGTTAGCGGTTGTGCTAATCAATGAGTTCATCTTACCACGAAAAAGAAAGTTTAAAAGAACAAGCACTTAACAGTTTGTTTACGGTATTACAACTATATGTTAGTAAAGTTACAAAGCGTTCCAACAATATCCATTTCATCTAGTTATCGCTAATTTGTTGGCATAAACCCTCTGTATTACCTAAATGTGGTAACTTATTCGCTATTGAAATAGTTAAGAATCATGAACAAAATCAAAAGTTATCAAAGTAAAATGACGGTTATCATTTGTCGGTAAAAAATATGATAAGAACCCCAACAGTTACTAGACAGATTAAAATAACTAGTTTGGTTAATACTCTCGTGCTGTTAGAGAAATCTTGAGTAGCTTGTCATCATCTTTCGCAGGAGTTCCACGTCCATCCCGATTATTTGTAATCGCGTAAAGTTGATTATCAGTAATATAAACATCACGCATTCTGCCGCTGCTCTCATGAAGGACCGAAACCTTTTTTGAAGCTGGGTCAAAACGGCGGATCTTTCCGTCTCTAAGTGTTGCAATATAAAGATTTCCATTCCAATATTCAATACCTGACGGTGCCCAAGTTTGCTCTCCAGTATGAAAAATAGGTGTTATCATACCAGATGATTCTTCATCACCTTGAATAAGCGGCCAGCCGTAATTTTGTCCAGGCTTAATTAAATTTATTTCGTCATGAGCGCGTTGTCCATGCTCTGTACTATATAGGTTGCCATCATCATCCCATGCAAGACCTTGAGGATTTCTATGACCATAAGAATAAAGATAAGAAGCTTTTATTGGGTTATCAGTTGGAATCGTGCCATCAAGGTTCATACGGAGGATTTTTCCGGCCAAACTATTCTTATCTTGTGCGAGGTCGGGATTACCTGCATCTCCAGTGGTAACATAAAGCATATCGTCAGGGCCGATCTTAATTCTGCCGCCATTATGGATTCTCCCTCCTGGGATATCCTCTAATAAAGCATTCTGTTCAACCCATATATCATTTTCTTTCTGAAGAACAATGATACGATTTTTTATTTCATTTCCTTCCTTATATGTATGGTAGGCATATGCTTTTTGGGTGGTTGAAAAATCAGGTGCTAACACAAACCCCAATAGCCCGCCTTCCCCTTCATGATGGACATTTTTCGTAAGAGATAAGGTCTGTTCTTTTAGAGTCTCCCCTTTTATTTCGATGATTTTCCCTGCCCGTTGAGTAAGGTAAAAGGTTTGATCATGTCTTGCTATGGTCCATGGAATATCTAGGTTTTTAGCAAGAGCTTCGACTGTATTTCCTGTTGTCTCCACATCATTTATTTGTTCCTTAGGAGATCCGAAAGCACAGCCTGTAAGAACAAAAAGTAAAATCAGCCAATAGCCAGCTTTATTGATCACGTTATCACTCCATCTTTAGATTTGGTAAGATAATCCAATCATACCAATTATGAAGTAATGAATCAAAAAAAAAGAGAAGGCACTAAACCTTCTCCTGTCTATTTTTCGGAATCATTTTCACTAGATTCACTAACCTTTTCAATTTTATCGACAAACATTTGAAATACTTTTCTTTTTTCGTCTAATACTCTTATGTATTGCTTTAGTTCATCGTATTTCTCCACAAACGGTGCTTGATAGGTTGTTTTGATTGTTTCGATAATCTCATCATTAATGGTGGATTGAATTACTTGTTTCGTAATACCTGATTTATAAGAGTAGATTTGAAGCTCACTTTTTACTTTTTCGTATTCTTCGTCAAGCTCGATCTTTTGTTTGAGCATCTCTTCCTTCCACTCTGCTAAAGCATCTTTTACATGGGTCTCCATCATAGCCCTCCTTTGTTGAAATAATAGGTAAGTATAATAACATTTCTTATAAAATAGTTCTTATTTCATTGCGATTTATGGGGGTAATTTGCCTTCAAAAGGTTGGAATGTCAAATTTTTAAATAGGTGAATATGATGATTGAATGACAGATATTGTTTGGAGGCGTATGAAATGGATGTATTGAAAGCAATTTCGTCAAGAAGAAGCATGGGGGTTGTGAAACCAGATCCTGTTTCATCTCAACTTATTGAAAAAATTCTTGAAGCAGGAACTTGGGCTCCTTCTCATTTTCGAACAGAACCTTGGCGTTTTTTTGTATTGACAGGAGAGGCAAGAACTAGGTTAGGAAAAGCCTTAGCATCGATCATTGCCAAAACACTTGATGATCCGCATTCTGAAGAAAGTTTAAAACGGTTAACAAAGGAAGAGCAAAAACCGCTTAGAGCTCCAGTTATCATCATAGCAGCTGCAGAACCTATGACGACAAATAAACGTGTTATGAAGAGGGAGGAGTTGGCGGCTGTACATGCAGCAATTCAAAACATGCTGCTTGCAGCACATGCTCTAGGGTTAGGAGCAATATGGAGAACGGGAGAAAGCTGTTATTCCCCGGAAGTAAAAAGTTTGTTTCCACTTTCAGAAGAAGCAGAGGTGGTCGGTTTCTTATATATCGGTTATCCAAATATGAAAGAACGAGCAGCGAATAGAAAAAGTATTTCCGAGGTGACTAAATGGTATAACATGGAAGATGATTTTAAGTGAAAAGTGGGGACAGTCTGAACATTAGGGGGGGCTGTCCCCATTTTAGAGGATTTAGATTGGTTGCATTTATATGAGATTTTTGTTTTAATAAGATGTTACGTTTTATATACATTAAGATCAACGTAACAGCAAGTAACCATCTCTGTATGTATATCTTGCAAATATAATATAGAAGGTGAGAGTTAAATGGAAAATAAAGAGTATCGAGTTTTATTATATTATCACTATGTTCCAATTGAAAATCCCGAGGAATTTGCTCAAGAGCATTTAGAGTATTGTAAAAACCTTGGGGTATTAGGAAGAATTTTAATCGCTCATGAGGGGATCAACGGAACTATTTCAGGAACTGTTGAACAGACAGATCAATATATGGCCCATATGAAAGAGGACCCTCGTTTTAATGAAATGGTTTATAAAATAGATGAAGCTGATGGACATGCATTCAAGAAAATGAAGGTCCGTCATCGCCCAGAGCTTGTGACCCTTCGATTAGAAGAGGATGTTAATCCTTTAGAGGTAACAGGTAAATATTATAGCCCAAAAGAATTCCTTGAAGCGATGCAGCAAGAGGATACAGTTGTTATTGATGCGAGAAATGACTATGAATATGCTGTAGGTCATTTTAAAAATGCAATTTTACCTGATATCAATACATTTAAAGAATTACCAGACTGGATTCGAGACAATCGTGAAAAGTTTGAAGGGAAAAAAATCCTCACGTATTGTACAGGTGGTATTCGTTGTGAAAAGTTTTCTGGTTGGTTACGCAAGGAAGGCTTTGAAGATGTTGCACAGCTTCACGGCGGAATTGTCACATACGGAAAAGACCCTGAAGTACAAGGGGAAAACTGGGATGGACAATGCTATGTGTTTGATGAAAGAATTACTGTCCCTGTAAACAGAGTAGAGCCAACAGTTGTGGGAAGAGACTATTTCACAAATGAACCATGTGAACGATTCGTTAACTGTGGGAACCCAGAGTGTAACAAAAAAATTCTTTGCTCAGAAGAAAATGAACATAAATATTTACGTGCATGCAGTCATGAATGTCGTGTCCATGAGCGTAATCGTTATGTAGAAGAGCATGGTTTAACAGAAGAAGAAGTAAAAGAAAGACTGGCTTTGTTAGTTTAAAATATAAATTGAGAAAAATCCCTTTCAGATCTGAGAGGGATTTTTTAATTTCTATATATTTCATTTAAGTAAGTAGTAGGTGAGACACCAGTTACTTTTTTAAACACACGGCTAAAATAAAAGGGATTGGAAAAACCTAATGAATGACTAACTTCAGAGATATTAATAGATTCTTCTTTTAGCATTTTGATAGCCTTTTCTATTCGTAATTCATCCTGAAATTGTGTAATGCTTTTCCCTGTTTCTTTTCGGAATAATGTAGATAAGTAAGCGTAATTCATCCCTATTGCGTCGGCAATTTCTTCACTAGATAATTTTTTAGAAGAAGTGTGGCTGAACAGGTCAATCATTTTTCCAACAATCCGGTGCTGCTTAGAGTTATTGGATTCCTCTAGCTTCTTGTTATACAAATCAATAAAAAACTGGTAAGTCATCGAGGAAGTTGTTAACGGTCGTAATGAATGAGGGGATGAGTATTCTTCACATAGCTTTTTTAGTTGAAGCTCTGTGTATTCTGGGTTTTTCACTATCCCTGTTTTCGGGAGAGTCATTTTAGAAAGATAGGTTTCTTCCATAATAAGGGTTGAGTGCTGATATTGAGAATATTCTCTAGAGATATCAACTTCTATGTAATCTAAAGAATCATAAAAATGAATATAATACCATTCCGTTCCAGGCGAATAAAATTTAGTTCCCCAATGAGGTATGTTTTTCTTAAGAAAGAGATATGTTCCAGCGTGTAAGTTATACTCCACATCATCCTCAATGACCTGAATATCTCCTTTTCTTACATAAATAAATACATTAAGGGTTTCCATCAGACGTATAGGGTGTCCTAAAATACCCTCATCATCCCACATATGACCGATTTCTCTTATTAGAGGCAGAGTATTTGTGCATAAACTCACTTCATTCATCCTATGATCCTCCCGCTTTTTTCTATACTTTACCATGAAAAAACAAAAATAAGATATGGATTATATGGAATTGTGAATTCAGTTTTTGGTGTCTTTTCTTCACAATAGAAATCATAACGATTAGTTTTAGGGAGGACTTTAGAATGGAGAACGTAACATTGCTAGATGGTATTTTTAAAGATTCTCAAGAAAAAGGGAAGGAATACTTGATTTACCTTGATGTCGATCGCCTTGTCGCCCCTTGTTATGAGGCAGTTAACCAACCTCCTAGGAAGCCTACATATGGTGGCTGGGAAAAAAGAGGAATTAGAGGGCATTCGATTGGACACTGGTTATCTGCGGCATCAACAATGTATTCAGTAACAAAGGATCCTGTTCTAAAAGAAAAATTATTCTATGCAGTTGATGAGCTTGCTCAAATTCAATCATTTGATAAAGATGGATATGTAAGCGGCTTTCCTAGAACTTGTTTTGATAACGTTTTCTCAGGTGAATTTGAAGTGGATCATTTTTCATTAGGAGGAAGCTGGGTTCCATGGTACAGTATCCACAAAATATATGCAGGGTTAATTGACACTTACCAATTAACAGGTAATCAAAAGGCACTTGAAGTTGTAACAAAGCTAGCAGATTGGGCAAGTAAAGGGCTTAGTCTTTTAAATGAGGAACAGTTTCAGAAAATGCTTATTTGTGAACATGGAGGGATGAATGAAGTCTTTGTCGACCTTTATAACATCTCAAAGAATGAAGCTTATTTAGAGTTAGCCAAGAGATTCTGCCACAAAGCTGTATTAGACCCATTATCAAAAGGAATAGATGAACTAGAGGGAAAGCATGCAAATACACAAATCCCTAAAGTTATAGGTGCAGCAAAATTATATGAAGTAACAGGTGAAAAACAATATAAAGATATGGCGGAGTATTTTTGGAATCAAGTAACAAAACATCGCTCATATGTGATTGGCGGAAATAGCATTGGAGAACATTTCGGACCTGAGGATAAAGAGGAATTAGGCGTTACGACCACCGAAACATGCAACACTTATAATATGTTAAAGCTTACGGAATGCTTATATCGTATTTCACAGAAAGTTGAATATATGGATTACTATGAAAAAGCTTTATATAACCACATTCTCGCTTCACAAGATCCTGATACGGGGATGAAAACTTATTTTGTTTCAACACAACCAGGACATTTTAAAGTGTATTGTACACCGGACCAATCATTTTGGTGCTGTACAGGAACAGGAATGGAAAACCCTGCAAGATATACAAGGAATATCTACTATTATCAAGATGACGAGTTATATGTGAATTTATTTATTGCATCTGAAATTTCTCTTAAAAATAAAAAAATGGTCCTGAGCCAATCAACCGTTTTCCCTGAATCAGATCGAACTCAGTTAATTGTTGAAAAAGGGGATCACATAAATTTAACGATCCGAATCAGAGTCCCAAATTGGATTTCTAAACCTGTAACGGTAACAGTGAATCAAGAAGAACAACACATCAGTACTAAAAATGGATATATCACACTAGATGGAACATGGAATAAAGGGGATACAATTGATATCAAACTCCCTATGGAAGTTTATGAGTCACCAATGAAACAAGATTCAACGAAAGTTGCTATTCTATATGGACCAATTGTACTTGCCGGAGCACTTGGTACAGAAAACTTTCCGGAAACGGATATTTTAGATGATCATTTGAAATTAAATAATTATCCATTAATAGATGTTCCAGATCTCGTAACAGATGAGGAAGATATAAGGAACTGGTTAAAACCTGTTGAGGATGAGCCCTTAGCATTTAGGACAGAAGCAATTGGTCAGCCCGGAAATAAACATGTCAAATTAATACCATTTTACAAGCTGCATCACCAACGATACACACTGTATTGGAATGTAATGAGTCCATCTATGTACAAGGCATTTGTGAAGAAAGAAAAAGAGAAATCGGATTTTCTTAATAGCATTACAATAGATGCTGTCAGCCCTAATGAACAACAACCTGAAGTAGAACATTCTATTACAAAAAGCAACTCACGATCAGGATATAGTAACCTTTTTAACTGCGGGTGGAGAGATAGTGTAAATGAAGGATTTTTCAGCTATGAAATGTCAATTTCAAAAGATACACAAATGTACTTATACGTAACCTATAATGGCAATGATACAAATCTGCATATTGATGGAAAATCGTATGCACGTGAATTTGATATATTTGTAGACAGTTCGCCGATTGCCCGCCAAGTTCTGAAAAAGAATCAGCCGGGATCACTGTTTTCCGTTTGTTATGAAATCCCAATGTCATTAACGAAAGGAAAAGAAAAGGTGGAAGTGAAGTTTGCATCTGAAGATGGGAAAGTTGCAGGTGGTGTTTATGGGGTAAGAATAGTAAATACAAATGATATTTTCCAACATCATTAAAAACATGTATCTAGGTAGAGAGAAGACTATGATGAGGTAGTCTTCTTTTTTGATGATGGAGTTTTTTCTTTATAGTATCAGAATTTATAATTTTTTACTTAGTTTCGGTGTCTAGCTCCAGCGCCTAGCCCTTCGAGGTCATAAGCCGATTTGGAATTCAAGGCAAAGAACACCCTATATTCAAATTGGCTTATGCTTGTCGGGGCTGATCAAGGCGCTTTCACTTTTCTTATATGTCTTTCATGAAAATTCCAAAGAAAAGATATGTTTTCTAAGGAATTGTGAATTCTCATCATTTAGAAAATATTTCATAATTAAATCAGTTAGTTATTGCTAGTTATCAAAGAAATAGCTTTATGCTTCACAAGAATGTAAGGGGTTGCATAATGTCTGTTTCGAAATAAAACCAAAGGGGATGCTAGGATGAAAAAAGTGACTGCCCTTCTATTGATCATCTTTTTATGCTTAACTTCAGCATTAGTAGGTTGTAGTAACACAGAGAAAGTGGAACAAACAGAAGATGGTAGAGTGGTACTTACTGCATTAATTACTAAACACCCATTAACACAGGAATTATCGAAAATAGAATGGCTTCAAGAAGCTGAAGAAAGAGCAGGTGTTGAAATTAAATGGGAGGAGGTAACAGCTGATTGGCCTCAGAAAAAGGGAGCAATGCTCGCAGCTGGTGATATACCCGATTTAATAGTTGGTCCTAATGCTATTACAGATGCTGAGTTTGCGAAATTTAATGGTCTATTTGAAGATCTAACTCCATTGATAGAGGAGCATGCACCGAATGTACAAACAATGTTTGAAGAAAAACCAGAACTGAAAGCTCTATCAACACAAAGAGATGGTGAAATTTTTGGTCTACCAAAATATCAAAGGTTTTGGCCAGAAACAGCGACTCGACAATTTATTAATAATCAATGGTTAGATAATCTTGGCCTGGAAATGCCGACTAACTGGGATGAACTTTATAAAGTCTTAGTTGCATTTAAAGAGAAAGATGCAAATGGTAATGGTGACCCAAATGATGAAATCCCAATGGATTTCTCTCCAACAGGAACTACAGGTTTTGGATATTTTCAACCAACCGTTCTTTTAGGTAGTATGGGGATCACAATAGGAGATGGAAGTGGAACGGGAATATTTGTTGAAGATGGGAAAGTAAAAAACTTTTTGATTGATGAAAGATATAAAGAGCTAGTGTCATTTTTAAATAAATGCTGGGAAGCAGGCTTAATTAATAAAGAGGTATTTACTCAGGACTATACAAAATACCAATCAGTTGCCCGTGGTGATGGTGACACGGCAAAAGTCGGCTATACATTTGGATGGGAGGTAACAGACAGATTCGGTAATACCCTTGCACCACAGTATGAATCAATGGCACCATTGAAAGTTTCTGCTAATTCTACAGAAGAGCTTTCATGGAGCTATGATTATAACAACTTAAACTACGGAGTTAACTTTATTCAAATGTCATCTCAAAGTAAAAACAAGGAAGCAGCTATGAAATTTATTAATGAATTGTATAACCCGGAGGTTAGTATGCAGGTGTTATTCGGTTCGCTTGGAACAAACATATCTGAAAATGGTGATGGTTCTTTTACTGTATTACCTCCAGAAGATAAAGCAATGGATCCAGGGACATGGAAATGGACAACAACTTGGGCTGATAATGGACCAATGTATATATCAGACTCGTTAGAACTTATTCTTGGAGAAGATATGCAATCAGTCGGAAAGCAAACAGAGCCATTGCAACCAGTTTTTGATTCTTTAGATAAAGAAAAGGACGTTTTCCCGGGTATGTTTATTAAATATAGTGATGAAGATAATAATGCATTAAGTCTAGCAAACACAGAAATTATGAATTTAGCAATGGCGAAATACTCTGAGTGGATTACAAAAGGCGGGATTGATTCACAGTGGGAGAATTATGTCCAGGAACTAGAAAAGATAGGGATCAATAAGAACACCGAAATCATTCAAGGCTATTATGATGAATACATGAGTAATATGGAATAAATAATTACCTGGAGATATGGCTGTCATTGTATATTTGAGACAGCCATACTCTCAAAGTAAAGGAGAATGTATATGGCTTTGCTAAGCACGAGGACAGCTAAAACGAATAGTGCGCCTAATATAAAACTGGAGAAAAAGCCGACAATTATAAATACATTTAAACGTGATTATCAGTTATGGTTGATGATTTTTCCGGCAATTATCATAGTCTTTGTCTTTAACTATATTCCTATGTATGGAATCCAGTTAGCTTTTAGGGAGTACGATTTTACAAAGGGGCTTACCGGCGGAGATTGGGTAGGATTAAAGTACTTTACTCAATTTATAGAAAGTCATATGTTTACAGATCTTTTAAGAAATACAATTGTATTAAGCTTAACAACGATTATTGTAGGCTTTCCTGCACCAATCATTCTGGCGTTGCTTATTAACCAGATTAAATGGAAAAGGGGAAAAAAGATTCTCCAAACAACCGTGTATTTACCCCACTTTATCTCCATTGTGGTGCTTGTTGGATTATTAAATGTCCTATTATCCCCAAATACAGGAATTGTTGGACATATCATGAATGCATTTGGTTTTCATGATGTAAATCTATTAGCCTCTACAAGTACTTTTGTTCCTGTATATGTTTTATCTGATGTTTGGCAGCATGTAGGGTGGAACAGCATCATTTATTTAGCAGCCCTTTCGAGTGTAGATCCGCAACTATACGATTCGGCAAAAATGGATGGAGCAAACCGATGGCAAATCATTAAAAATGTTGAAATACCCGCGATCATCCCAACAATTATCATCTTATTGATTTTAAATATGGGTTCTATCATTAGTACAGGCTTTGAAAAAATCTTTTTAATGCAAAATCCATTAAACCTGCCAGTTTCTGAGGTTATTGAAACATATGTATATAAAATAGGAATCATATCAAATCAATTTAGTTACGCTGCAGCTATTGGGTTGTTTAATACTCTGATTAATTTTGCCTTACTTTTAACGATGAATTATATCGCGAAAAAGTTCTCCAATATTAGTCTTTGGTAATGTTTTGTCAATTCAAATATGCAGGGAGGAGCTGTTATGGCAATACTCACGAAAAAAGGAAAAAATGTGAATGACATAATATTTGATTTATTTATATACGTTATCTGCGGGATTATTTTTTTCATTATCGCATATCCCCTATATTTTGTTGTGATCGCTTCTGTTAGTGATTCTACCCTCGTTTCTACTGGTAAGGTATTGTTATTTCCAAAAGGGTTTAGTTTATTTGGATATAAGGAAATCTTTCAGGATGCAAGAATATGGGTTGGTTACAAAAATACAATGATCTACTCTCTATTAGGTACCTTTGTTAATTTATTACTTACACTACCAGCAGCCTATGTCTTATCAAGAAAGGAATTCCGTGCAAGACGAATTTTAATGTTTTTCTTTGTTTTTACGATGTTCTTTAATGGCGGATTAATTCCGACTTACTTATTAATGAAAGATTTACAGTTAATTGACACAATGTGGGTGTTCATTATTCCATTCTCGGTGAATGTTTTTAATTTAATTATTACAAGAACATTTTTTGAAACAAGCATACCAAATGAATTATATGAAGCCGCTTCAATCGATGGGTGTAATCATTTTACATTTTTTCTTAAGGTTGTATTGCCTCTCTCCAAAGCGGTTGTATCTGTAATTGGACTTTACTACCTCGTGTGGCACTGGAACGATTTCTTTACGGGGTTAATTTATATAAGGGACTATAGCCTGCAGCCTCTGCAAATTGTCTTAAGAGATATACTGCTTTCTAATCAAGTGTTTGCCGAAGGAGCAGGAAGTGGTGGTGCCGCTGGTGGGTATGCTCAAAGATATGCGGATCAAATAAAGTACGGGGTTATTATTATTTCAACATTACCAATTTTAATTGTTTATCCATTTATTCAAAAGTATTTCGAAAAAGGGGTTATGATTGGATCGGTAAAAGGTTAAAAATGGGAGCACATATAACGGGCAGTAAGTCCCTCACCTCAAACTTTTGAGTTTACAAAGAAGGTGGTTGGGAAAGCTGCCCATAAAGGGTCCGATTGGTTCAACTAATCATTAGTGGGGGGATGAAGAAAACACCTGTTAATGGAAGTTTCACTTTATATGGAGGGGTAGGAGGATGAAAGAGTTTGGAGGCAAATATGTTCGTCTAGGTGAATGGTGTTTGAAATTGTTTCTATTAAATTGTCTATGGTTTATTTTTTCATTAGTCGGTGTGTTCTTCTTAGGGATCTTCCCTGCTACTGTAGCTCTTTTTACTGTATTAAGGAAGTTAACGATGGAAGCTGAAGAAGAAGTTCGTATTTTTCACCTTTTCTGGATAACGTATAAATCAGAGTTTATTAGAGGAAATATGCTTGGGTATGTATGGTCTATCATCGGAATTGTGCTATTGATTGATTTAAGAGTGTTGAATCAGGTTGAGAAAACTCCTTTACATCAAGCGTTAACTATTGCACTTTATTTTCTCTTAGCTTTTTATTTATTCATATCATTATATTTATTTCCGATTTATGTGCATTATAATTTAAGATTTCTAGAGTACTATAAATATGCATTTGTTCTTGTTATAGGTCGACCGCTCAAATCACTTCTTTTATTTACTTCGGTAATATTAGTGCTATTCTTATTTTCACGTATCCCTGGACTAATTCCTGTTTTGGGAGTTAGTTTTATAGGTTTTATAATGATGAAAATAGCGTCAACTTCATTAAAAAAACTAAACCGTTCTCAACTAGAGGAAGTTGAATCATTTTAGCACAGTTCTAAAGATAAGATTATAGTTAAGGAATATACCTATTTCCATTCATATTATTGACAGAAAAAGTATGATATGATATTTAAATGTATATGTTAGCACTCTCGTGTTTAGAGTGCTAATTGTTGTGGTTTTTAAAATATGTACATAATATGGAAGGAGAGGTTAAATTGACGAAAAAGCAATTTAAAGCAGAATCCAAAAGACTATTGGAAATGATGATTAACTCCATTTACTCTCAGCGCGAGGTATTTTTAAGGGAGTTGATTTCGAATGCAAGTGATGCAATTGATAAAATTTATTACAAAGCATTAACAGATGATTCATTAACATTTGATAAAGATAGCTATTATATTAAAATTACTCCAAACAAAGAGAGTAGAACGTTAACGATTACTGATACTGGAATCGGGATGACGAAAGACGAGCTTGAAAACAATTTAGGTGTTATCGCGAAAAGCGGCTCTTTAGCGTTTAAAAAGGAAAATGAATCAAAGGATGGCCACGATATTATCGGGCAATTTGGTGTTGGTTTTTATGCTGCGTTTATGGTAGCGGACGTTGTAACAGTTATTAGTAAAGCACTCGGAAGTGATGAGGCTTACAAATGGGAATCAGAAGGTGCAGAAGGTTATACAATTGAACCGTATGAAAAAGATACAGTCGGGACAGAGATTATTCTGAAAATCAAAGAAAGTGCTGAAGAAGAAAGCTATGATGAGTTTTTAGAAGAATACACGCTAAAATCCATTATTAAAAAATACTCTGATTTTATCCGTTATCCGATTAAGATGGATGTGTCAGGACAACGTCCAAAAGAGGGAACAGAAGGTGAATTAGAAGAGTATACAGAAGAGCAAGTTATTAATAGTATGGTGCCGATCTGGAGGAAAAATAAGAGTGAATTAAAAGATGAGGACTATGAGTCATTCTATCATGAGAAACACTATGGCTTTGATAAACCTATTAAGCATATCCACATCAATGTAGATGGATCAGTCCGATACAATGCGATTCTTTATATTCCAGGGAAAACGCCGTTTGACTATTATTCAAAGGAATATGAAAAAGGTTTAGAGCTTTATTCAAATGGTGTCTTAATCATGAATAAATGCCCAGAGCTATTACCTGACTATTTCAGCTTTGTAAAAGGTATGGTTGACTCTGAGGATTTATCTTTAAATATTTCAAGGGAAATTTTACAACAAGATCGCCAATTAAAATTCATTGCGAAGAACATAAGTAAGAAAATTAAAAATGAATTGAAAAGCCTCTTGAAAAACGATCGTGAAAAATATGAAGAATTTTATAAATCGTTCGGAAGACAGCTGAAATATGGAGTATACAGTGACTTCGGAAGTAACAAAGAAGTTCTTCAGGATTTATTGCTATTCTACTCATCAAAAGAGAAAAAACTTGTCTCACTAGATGAATATGTATCTAGAATGCCTGAGGATCAAAAATATATTTATTATGCTACAGGAGAATCAGTTGAAAGAATTGAAAAGCTTCCACAAACAGAACTAGTTTCTGAAAAAGGCTACGAAATTCTTTACTTTACAGAGGATATTGATGAATTTGCAATAAAGATGGTCATGAATTATAACGAGAAAGAATTTAAATCTGTTTCAAGTGGTGATTTAGGAATTGAATCTGAAGAGGATCAAAAGCAAACAGAAACTGAACAAACTGAGAATAAAGAGCTCTTCGACTATATGAAAGAAGTTCTAGGCGGAAAAGTAAAGGATGTCAAATTATCGAAACGTTTAAAATCACATCCCGTATGTTTATCAACAGTTGGTGAAGTGACAATTGAAATGGAAAAGGTTCTAAGCGCAATGCCTGACAATCAAAATGTAAAGGCGGAGAAGGTGTTGGAAATTAACAGCAATCACGAAGTGTTCCAATCATTGAAAAATGCGTTTGACCAAGATAAAGAAAAAGTAAAATTATATACGAACCTATTATATAACCAAGCCTTGTTAATTGAAGGCTTACCAATTCAAGACCCTGTTGAATTTACAAATGATATGTGTAAAGTGATGGTGTAAGAAAAGATAATATAAGGGACTGTTCCTTTGAACAGTCCCTTATTTACGCATTACAGGTGTACTTCAAAGCTGATCCATCACCTCAATCAATTTTCTAATCCCTTCCCTTATCTTTTTTTCACTAACATACGAATAACTTAACCGCACCCAGGAAGTTGCCTGTTTTAATGGATCACAAACAGCACCAGGTACAAATGAAATACCGTCTTTAAGTGCCGTTAAATAAAACTCTTGAGCAGAAACTCCATCAGGAAGCTTGATCCATAAATTCAAGCCGCCTTTGGGACTTTCCCACTTCCAATTGGTTGCGGCTAGCTCCACTTCCATGATTTCCTTACGTATCTGCAAAGCTATTCTTAATTTTTCTAAATGTTGTTGCAATCGTAATGATGAAAAATAATGAAGGAAAATTTTCTGATTTAACAGTGGTGACCCATTATCTATTAGCGATTTTGAAGATAATAAAGATTTTATTGTTGCTTTAGATTGACAAATAATTGATGCTACTCGCAACCCGGGAGAGATATATTTACAAAAGCTTCGGACATAAATAACGATTCCAGCTGTATCGTACGTGTAAATTGGTGGTGGCGGAGCTTGATCAAAATAAATATCATGATACGCATCATCTTCAATGAGTAAGCATTTATATTTCTCAGCTAAATCTACCAGTTTTTTTCGTTGCTCAGAAGGAATCGTAATGCCTGTCGGATTATGAAAGGTAGGATTTAGATAAAAGAGGCGAGGCTTATATAGCTGCATCTGCTTTTCAAGCAGATCTAAATCATATCCATTTTGGGTGATATCAGTGGTTATAATATTTGCTCCACGGGCTCTAAATACATCAATTGCTGCACTATAGCTAGGTCTTTCAAATAATACGGTATCTCTTGGTTTAATAAATGCTTGAGAGATTAAGTGAATCGCTTGCTGCGAGCCTGATGTAATCAATAACTCATCTTTATGAAGAGGAGTTTTATATTGTTGAACGAAATAATGAGCCAATGTCTCTCGAAGCTCCTCATCACCTTGTACAGTTGAATAGGTGGCAAGTACTTTAGGGTGTACATCAAATACTTTTTTTACATATTCTGATAGAAATTGATTCGGTAATAAATTTGGGTCAATAAGTGCTTGTGAAAAATTATATTGCACATGGTGCTGATGAATATCAGACAAGTGATTTTTATGATCATATGCCGAAACCATTGGAAGATCGATAAGATCAGGATTCATAGTACGTTCTGACATAACGAAATAACCGGATTTATCTTTTACATAAACTTTGTTATGATCCTTCAAAAGCTGATATGCCTTTAATACGGTGAGACGATGAACATTCAGTTGATTTGCCAGGCTTCTAACAGAAGGGAGTTTCTCATCTTTTTTCCACTCATTACGTTCAATACGGTTTAGGACATAATCGTATACTTGTTTAAATAAGTAATCTTGTTTTGGATTTGCTGTTTCCACATCAATCCCCCCTTTATCAAGATTTTACCATTATTCTTATTAAATCTGTTCTATTTAAACTAAACTGTTCTGCTCCTCTTCTTTTATGATAAAGCAGAGGAGGAGAATGAAATGATACTCATAAATTATTGCTTCATGTGCTTCATCTTTGGGACAACTTTTTTAGCCATTAAGATTGGAATTGATGCTGGCTTAACCCCGTTTTTTTCAGGAGGAATCCGTTTCTTTCTGGCTGGGCTCTTAATATTTAGCTTTATGATGTTAAGAGAGAAGCAGCTTTTTCGTTTACTGTTTCGAAAAGAACTGTTTTTCTCAGGAATTGGTTTGACGTTTGGAACCTTTTCTACATTATATTGGGCAGAGCAGTACGTAACCTCAGGAATTGCTGCAGTTTTATCAGCGACAGGACCAATGATGATCATCCTTATTCAAAGCATTCTTTTAAAACAAAAAGCAACGATTCAATCAATTCTTGGTTGTGCGCTTGGCATCATAGGTGTATTGCTGCTCGTACAACAAAGTTTCTCAATGGACATTAGCTCTTTGTGGATCATAGGTTGTATTGCGATTATCATAGGTGAGGTATTTTATGCTGCAGGAACAATCTATACAAGAAAAGTAACGAAGCTTTTTAAAGAAACGTCACCTATTGCACTGAATTCGGTTCAAATGATGTATGGTGGAGTACTTCTGCTTTTTCTAGCTATTTTCACAGAGGATGTTCAATTTAGTTCTGTTCTACAACCTGCATCAGCTGGCTCGCTTATCTATTTAATTGTGTTAGGATCAATGATTGGACACAGCTTATACTATTGGCTGGTTTCAAAAACCAATCCGGTGTTTCCTTCAACATGGCTTTATATATCACCAATTGTTGCAATGGCTTTAGGGATTATGTTTTATCAGGAGTATTTTTCATTTGTCACTGGACTAGGAGCTGTGATCATTATAATCGGCATCATCTTAATCAATTTTGAAAATTTACGAGAGCGCTGTTCGTTCAATATCGGTTAAAGTAAGGAGTTATAAAAAAAGCCTGTTCCCAAACAAATAGAGAAACTCTCCCATTACATTATTTTGAATGGGAGAGCTTAGTATTTATACATGATCCTTTTTAAATACACTTATAAATTTATGAAAAGGACAATGTGATAATGTAGAGTTATCATCACGCAAGAAATACTGCTTCCATTCAAAATTATCTTCTTGCCCATAGCTTTTTAGTTCAGTGTGTACAGAAATGGAGTCATATTTGCTAAGTCGTTTTCTGATGTTTGATTTAATTTTCTTTGACAGGGACGGAGACGAATGGAATCCTTCAAGTACCCATCTAGGTGTAATAGCCAACATATAATATGGAAAAGACCGGCTCAATCTATTTTTATGGGCTGGAGTTGCACAATACATGAAATATTGTTCGCCGTGGAAGCAGAACTCCCAAGCAGGTTGAGTTGGATCAGGGGGGATGTGATTCGGCCATTCAATTGAGTCTAACTTAGTTAACTTATTGAGCTGCTTCCAAAATAGCTTCTCAAAATCCTCTACATTATAGGAATTTGAAAGGTCTTGCGGAGTATCAAAAAAGACAATGAGTGATGTGTATTTTCCAAGATTTCTAGAATTCAATGTATATGCGGAAAGCAACTTAGCTAACTCTTCAGAAGAAATATCGTCTCTTGGGTCACCTATAAATCCGTATTTCAAGTGATGTAAGGAAAAACCTTGTATAGCAGGGATGCATGGAAACTTCTTTTCTTTATCCATCATTTTTGCCTCGAACTTTTCTAAAGCATCTCTTTTCCAAAAAGGTAGTTTATCTTTATTTATTAAGTCTCTTGTTAGGAGCTCCATCTTTTTTAACCTCCTATCACAGTACATTAATATTCATGCAATTTAGGATAGGTGAATATCACATTAATGGTCTCCTGGTATCTAAATAAAGATTGTTCTATGAGTTTCTCTCTATTTTGTACTGTTTTCTCCGGAAGAAATCGCTTAGAATGTAATTACAAACAGTTAAGGAGGAGTCATGATGAAAAACAAATCAACTCAAAGATGGCAAACTTATAAGGGGGTAACTCTGTCCTAACTTAGCATGAAGCTACACCCTTATATGTGATTTTGGAAAAAACACATTAAAAGGGGTATAGGATGCAATTTCCAATAAAAAAATTTCTCTCATATTATAAACCGTATTTTAGATTGTTTTTGCTTGTTTTGGCTTGTGCGTTTATCGTTTCAGCAATCTCACTGATCTTTCCGTTGCTCGTTCGATATATCACAAAAGATGTTCTCGAAGGGGACTTGTCAATCGCTCTACATAAAGTATTTTGGATTGGGGGACTGATGCTTGTTCTCGTATTAATTCAAAATGTCGGGAACTTTTTTGTTGACTATAAGGGACATGAGATTGGTGCACGTATGGAAAGCGATTTGCGTGCTGAGCTGTTTGAGCATATGCAGAAGCTTTCATTTCGATTTTTTGATCAAGAAAAAACAGGCCAACTTATGACGAGAATTACCAATGATCTGTTATTGCTTTCCGAATTATATCATCACGGACCTGAGGATTATATTAAATATTTTGTTCGCTTTATTGGAGCCTTTGTGATCTTGTTTTTTATAAATTCACCATTAACACTGGCTGTATTTTGTTTTTTACCTTTTTTAGGTGCATTTGCTTTATTTTTTAATAAAAAATTGAACAGGGCTTTAAGAAGAAACAAAGAGCGGATAGCTGATGTAAATGCACAGGTAGAGGATAGTCTTGCAGGAATTCGAGTGGTAAAGTCATTTGCTAATGAAAGAATAGAAATTGAAAAATTCACTAGAGAAAATAATCGATTTCTTGAAAGCCGTAAGAAAACCTATAAAGCTGAAGCATATTTCTTTAATGGGATGGAAACCTTTATTCAGCTTATTACTATTACGGTCATTGTCATAGGTAGCGCCAGTATTGTAAACCAAACATTAGATTTAGCCGATTTGATCACATTTCTACTTTATATCTCTTATATGATTGAGCCAATTCAGCGTTTGACTCATATGAGCATGCAATTTCAAGAAGGTATCACAGGATTTCAACGCTTTATGGAAATAATGAATATTGAACCGGCAATAAAAAACAAGCCAAATGCGATAAATCTTGCAAACGTTAAAGGTGAGATCGCATTTAAAGACGTTTCCTTTTGTTATGGTGATCACTATGACAATGTGTTTGTGAATTTATCTCTTCACATTCACCCAGGGGAATATGTAGCGTTAGTTGGTCCTTCTGGAGCTGGAAAAACTACATTGTGCTCATTGATCCCACGCTTTTATGATGTATCTAGTGGAGCAATATTAGTAGATGGAATCAATGTCCGTGATGTTGATTTACAGTCACTTCGGAATAATATTGGAATTGTTCAGCAGGATGTTTATTTATTTTCAGGAACGGTTATGGAAAACATCAGATACGGAAATGTAAATGCCAGAGATGAAGAGGTTATAATGGCAGCAAAGCGTGCCAATGCACATGATTTTATTATGAACCTGCCAAAAGGGTATTATTCAGAGATAGGACAGCGTGGTGTTAGGCTTTCTGGCGGACAAAAGCAACGGCTTAGTATTGCGCGTGTATTTCTTAAAAATCCACCGATTCTGATTTTTGATGAAGCAACAAGTGCACTAGATAATGAAAGCGAAAGCATTGTGAAGGACTCATTAGAGCTTCTGGCAAATGGTCGGACAACGATCGTTATCGCTCATCGCTTGTCAACAATCCGTTATGCTAAACGAATTATTGTGTTAACAGAGGAAGGAATTATTGAACAAGGAACACATGAGGATTTAATGGAGAAAAAAGGTTTCTATTCACACTTATATACTAAGCAATTTGATTAAATGTTCGTAGGTTCAGTCCTTTTATAAAATGGATTGAACCTTTTTTTAGCTGAAAGTTATTTAGACACAGAACTTAGCATTCTTAAACGATAATAAAATTAAAACGAAACGTTTTAAGAGCTGCTTCGTATTAGAAATAGAGGTGATCCAATATGAAAACTTTATACAGATCAACTAAAAATAAACAATTAGCCGGTGTGTTAGGCGGTATTAGCGAATTATACAAAATTGACGTTAGTCTACTTCGGATCTTGACGTTTTTATTAGGGTTTTTTACGGGGGGAACGGTTTGGTTGATTTACTTAGTAGCAGCGATTGTGATGCCTACAGATAAGCAGCTTGAGAAGGATCGAGAGTAGCAGGTTTTTAACTCTTCATGGCGCTATGAACTTATAATAGCGTCTTTTTTGATTCCCCTAGCTTATTGAATAAGGAGAGCAAAATCACAAAAAAGTTAAGGGCGGAACACATATCATTTCCCAAAGATAGGGCAAATCTGATTGACTAAAGAAAAACTGTACTTTATAATTTGGTTGGTTAACCAAATATTGAGGTGGATTATGAAAAAGGATGACAAAAAACAACGAATTATAGATGCTTCTTATAAAGTATTTGCTCAAAAAGGTTATACCAATGCTTCCATTAAAGATATTGCAAAAGAAGCAGATGTTACACCAGGGTTAGTTCATTATTATTTTGAGAGTAAATTAGACCTGTTGCTTTCTGTTCAAAGACATGTTCAGGATCAGTATCATCAATTATATAAGAACAAAGATGTGAAGCTGTTAACTCCAAGTGAAACTTTACAAGAAATTAAATCAAGAGCTGAGAAAGATCCCGAATGGTATCGCTGGCGCTATGAAATTTATTCACTAGGCTTGAAAAATGAGGAAATACAAACAGAAGTAGCAAAGATTCTACAGGATGGAAGAGATAGCTTATCAACACCATTAAAGAAACTAGATCCTAGTCATCAGGATCCTGAAATCATGGGAAGTATATTATTAGCATGTTTTGATGGATTGGCATTACAGAAGATTATGGATCCGACATTTGAATTAGACAAAGCATATCAATTATTAGAAGATCTATTTGAAGTCTATTTAAAAAAATAGGCTTTACATTTACATCCAAATTGGTTGGTTGACCAAATAAAAAATGATGAATGAGAGGGCGTACAGGTGAAAAAACAAATAGGATTCCTTCTTTTGTTTTCTTTTTTCATTATTCCTATACAAGTTACAGCGAATCCATATAATCAAACAGAATTAATTGAGAAATATATGGATCAAGCAATAGAAAAGTATCAAATTCCAGGTGCTTCACTAACAATTATTCAAAATGAGAAAATCATGTTTCAAAAAAATTGGGGAAAACAAAGCAATGGTAAGCCTGTAACAAAAGATACATTGTTTACAATTGGTTCTGTCAGCAAACCTTTAACTAGTCTTGCTGTTATGAAGCTAGTAGAACAAAATAAGATAGAGTTTGACCAGGAGATCAATCGGTATATTCCGTCTTTTGAATACAATGCTAATGGATTTGAAAAGAGAATCACCATCAGACATCTGCTGACACATACAAGCGGAATTAGTTCTTATGATGGTCTTAAAATTGCAGATTTAAATTTAAGAGGCACAGATGCGATTACTAAGGCTGTAAAGAAATTAAATCACGTAACGCTCAACCATGAACCAGGTTCAGTACATCAATATAGTCCAGCAAATTATCTTCTTTTAGGAAGTATTATAGAAAATGTAACTGGTAAGTCATTCTCTACATTTATGGATGATGAAATTTATTCAAAGCTTGGGATGAATCATACTGTGTCCACTTATGAAGAAGCTTCAAAATTAGGATATCAACCAGGTTTTAAGTCTATCTTTGGAAAACCAGTTAAAAATAAAATTACATATGACAACAGTGGTGCACCTTATGGATATACGGTTTCTACTGCTGAAGATATGTCAAAGTATATACAATTTTTGTTGAATAATAATAGGTTACTATCTAGAGAACAATTCAATGAATATACATCACCGCAAATCCATAGAAAGGATGAGGTGTATTATGGATTAGGTTGGAGAATATCTACGGATATAGATAATCCTTACTTTTTTCATGGGGGAGAAACACCAGATTCAAGAGCTGAGTTATTTATTAGCCCTAAAAGAAATTATGGATTTATTTTGCTAACAAATAAAAATGATTTTTCTGATGCAATGTCCACTATTTCTTTAAGAGAAGGAATTAAAACAATTATTGAAAATGAAAAAATTCCTGAAATTCAAGAGATGAAATATCATATGCAGTGGATTCCCTTATTATTAACAGTTTTTTTGACTGCATTTGGAATCTGGTATTTGCATCGTCTAAATAAAAAAACAAGTTTTCACTATAAGTTTTTGACCATAGTTGGTTTTCTACTCATTTTATTTTCAATTATTTTAATACCAGCAATTTGTTACTTGTTTGGATCGCCTTGGCACACAATTTATCATTATGCTATGGTCACTGCCATTTTCATTCACAGCTTAGCTTGGGTTCTTGGTATAAATGGTGCCATCATAATATTCATATGCTTTAAAAAGAAAAAACAAAGTATCATTTATTATGAGGAAGTTTAAGAAGGAACTACAGATTTTGTGTAAATTTGAAAAGGGATCAACTGTTAAGGTTTAGCGCGGGAAAACCAAGCAGTCAAATTCATGTTACATATCAACAACAATAAGTGTAAACACAGTTTGTGGAGAATATTGGTTGTTCATTATCTACATACAATAGTAGTAACAGGCAATCCTAATTTTGTAAATTCAATTTAGGAGGGAACAGGATGAAAGCATTAAAAAGAATTTCCTTACTTGTCTGTGCTATTACTATGTTAGCTGGTTGTGGTGTGAACAATGGAGCCAATGACCAAGGTAATGCAAACAATAATACGACTACTAATACGACAAACGTAAATAACCGGAATAACAATATACGAAATGTCGGAACAAACGATAATACAAGAATGCAAGTAGCAGATGAAGCTCAAAATAAAATTGAAAATTTGGATGAAGTTCGAGATGCAAATATTATTGTGACTAATAGAAACGCATATGTCGCAGTCGTATTAGAGGATAATTCAAAAGGTGATGTAAGAAGAGAACTTGAAAACAAAATTTCTGATCAAGTGAAACAAACTGATAACAATATACAAAATGTATTTGTTTCAAGTAATCCCGACTTTGTTGATCGTATGGGTGATTATGGAGAAAAGATCGAAAGTGGTAAGCCTGTTCGCGGTTTGTTTGAAGAATTTAATGAGATGGTACAAAGAGCCTTTCCAAATGCTCGATAATCAATATTTACGACGAACGCCCCTTTCAAAAAGGGGCGTTTTTCTGTATGGTTTCTATATCCGCTTAAATTTTAATCGTGTAACTCAACCTAATCCAATTATATCCACAAAAGAAAGCTATATTGGAAAATGACATGGTAAGATGTAGGTAGGAATGTATTAGGGAGGAACATTATATGAATCAAGATATCTTGTTACGTAACAATGTGCAAATAGAAGGATCTGGAGAAAAATCAATCATTTTTGCACCTGGTTTTAATTGTGATCAAACGGTTTGGAAATCAGTTGCAAATGCATTTAAACAGGAGTATCAAGTTATCTTGTTTGATTATGTCGGTCTGGGAAAATCCGATATTCAGTCATACGATAGAAATCGATATCATACATTATCAGGATATGTTCAGGATCTATTAGAGATTTGTGCTGCGTTAGATTTAAAGGAATCAATATTTGTTGGGCATTCGGTTAGCAGTATGATCGGGATGTTAGCATCTATCGCAAAGCCAAGTTATTTTTCTTATTTGATCATGATCGGACCTTCCCCATATTATCTAAACGATCCTCCGTCCTATTATGGTGGCTTTGAAAAAGAGGATCTGTTAGGGTTAATTGATATGATGGAAAAAAACTATATTGGATGGGCAAATATGTTTGCTTCAACTGTCATGAATAATCCGGATCGGCCCTATCTAACAAAGGAGCTTGAGGATCGCTTTTGCTCTACTGACCCCCTCATTGCTCGTCAGTTTGCTGAAGCAGCTTTTTTTGCAGACAATCGTAGGGATTTATCAAAAGTATCTGTTCCTTCTCTCATTATGCAATGCTCTAACGATATTATTGCTCCGACAGAAGTAGGAGAATATCTTAAAAATCATTTACCATATAGTCATTATAAAAAATTAAAAGCAACTGGACATTGTCCGCATATGAGTCACCCTGAGGAAACAATTGAAGTTATTCAAGAATACCTAAGTGCAACTGTCAAACAATAAAATCAAGGAGACCAAACTTAATGGATGAACAGTTGAACCATGTACCCGGTGGATTTCTAACGTTATCGGAAGATGGAATCATTTTATCAAGTAACCAAACATTATTAGGGGAATTAAATTACAGCATATCTCAACTAACTGGTCAACATATTAATAAAATCTTCACGAAATCAGCTCAGCTTTTTTATCAGCTTTATTTTGTTCCTCTTATAAAGGTTAATAAGAAGGTAGAGGAGATGTATCTTTCGTTAGAATCAAAGTCTAGAAAAGAAATTCCCGTTCTTTTGAACGCTCAGGCCAAGATACGTCAAAATGAAACTGTTATAGAATGTATCATGATTCCTATTCGACAACGCCATGAATTTGAAAACGCCCTGCTTGAAGCTAAGAAAGAGGCTGAAGCAGCCCTATTGGCAAAAAACAAAGCTGTTTCAGATCTAGAAATTGCTTTAAAGTCCTTAAAAGAAAAACAATCTGAATTACTAAAGTTAAATGAGCAAAACCAAAAGTACAAGATAGAAACAAAAAAAGAATTAGAGCTTGCTAGAAAAATACAAGAGACAACATTAACGGATTCAATCAGTAATGAATTTATACATATCGAAGCATTTTATAAAGCATCTCGGGAATTATCTGGGGATATCTACGGGGTCTATCAGATTGACAAATATCGTTATGGAATTATCATACTCGATGTAATGGGGCACGGTATCTCTTCAGCACTAATTACGATGTCCGTCCAATCACTGTTTCAACGATTAATCTCAAAAGAAGGAAATCCTGAAATCGTCGTTAAAGAATTGGACCAACATTTGCACAATCTTTTTCAAAATAATGAAGAGGCTCGGCATTACTGTACAGCTATGTATCTATTAATAGATACAAAGGAACAAAAGATAGACTTTATTAACGCTGGACATCCACCTGCTTTTTTGCAAAATTCCATGGGAATACAAGAGTTGAATTCTTCCGTTCCTCCAATCGGAACATTCGAAGGAACACAATTCAAAACAAGAACAATTCCTTATCAAAAAGGGAGCAGGGTACTTTTATATACCGATGGAGTGACAGATCCTTTTGGCTTTAATCATTTAAAACCATTACTATTAGATAATGAAACAAAACCAATGCATGAACTTAAAGAGGATATAATCCAATCAATGGATAACACAAACTTTGCCTATCACCAGAGTGATGATCAATGTTTTTTGTTGATTGATTTGTTTTAATGGAATAAAGACATCAAAAACCCTTAATAAATAAATAAGGGTTTTTTTGATGATGGAACATGGGGAAGTGCAGAGTTTACCTCTACGAACCAGAGAAATATTTTCATTAATAAACTCTGTAAAACAAAATAGAGTAAAATCTTATCTGGATATAATTGAGAGTGTAGAGAAGAATAAATGAGAGACGTATGCATGAATTTCATTGCTTCCTTTAAATGTACTTTAATAATGTCCATTGCAGCAGGACAATTGCATCACCCATGTTAAACAGACCATGGAGGTTACATCAATGAAAAAAGGATTAATTTTTGGAATAATATATGTAATGATCCTTGTGATTGCATTTTATTTCAAAGATTTTTTATTAACTTGGCTAAATGACAGTGATTTATCACAAATCCCCATGATGTTTTTTCTATCTATAATCTTTAGTGTGTTTCCTATTTTTCCTTTTTCAGTATTTGCTGGAATAATGGGAGTGAAATATGGCATCTTGATTGGGAGTATTATTAACTGGTTTGGTTCAGTAGGCGCAGCCATTATCTTTTTTGTTTTTGCACGTTATTTTTTTATTAATGAATTAAAAAAGTATGTCACTCGCTTCAAAGGGTTTGAATATTTAAATAAAACAATAAATCGAAGTCCTTTTTTGGCTGTATTATTGGCTCGGATCATTTATATTATCCCACCCCCAGTAATCAATATTTATTCCGGGTTAAGTCCGATGTCGTTTAAAACATATTTTCTTGCAACTGCTATTGGTCAAGTTCCAGCAATGATTGTTTACGCCTTTTTAGGAAACCAATTATTTACTTCTGCTCAAACATTTCTTCAAGTCCTTTTCATTTACGTAGGATTTATTCTAGTTGTTTTGTTCATTTATCGAAGGTGGCTTAGAGAAAAGTCAAAGATTGATTTCGATTGTCCGAAAGTCAAATAACATAAAAAAACACTCCTTATTCTGGAATTGCCAGAAATAGAAAGAGTGTTTCAAAGTATGGAGCATAGGGGGCTCGAACCCCTGACCTCTACGCTGCCAGCGTAGCGCTCTCCCAGCTGAGCTAATGCCCCGTA
>Ga0180220_1000413_pt1 | contig 49751 bp, 44 predicted proteins | sample eDN5th37CBELigBY_FD_151335 | JGI IMG/M metagenome (GOLD analysis project Ga0180220, IMG submission 151335) | Enriched backyard soil microbial communities from Emeryville, California, USA - eDNA 5th pass 37_C BE-Lig BY (version 2) (version 2) | ecosystem: Environmental > Terrestrial > Soil >...
GTCTCGCCAGATTGCGAACCGGTCGAAAATCAGCGCGTCGCGAGCGATGGGAAGAAATCTGCCGCCTTCGCGCGCAAGGCCATCCCGTATCGCACATCGCCGGTCTGACCGGCATCAGCCAGCGCACAGTTCAGCGGTGGCTGGCCGCGGGCGGTGAACCCGAACATATCCGTCCTTCTTCACCCTCGCATCTGCTCGCACCTTATGAAGACTGGCTCGAGAGCCGATGGCAGGCGGGATGTCAGGTCGGGCAACAGCTCTGGCGGGATCTGAAGGAACACGGCTACAGGGGGAGCCGGAATAGCATTGCCCGATGGGCCGCCCGACGGCGGGCCCGCGACAATCTACAGACAACAGCGGAGCAGCCGACGCGGACCGGCTGGAAAGCCCCGTCACGCCGGCGCTGTGCCTGGTATCTGAGCCGGGATCCCGGTCAGATCGATGCGGATGCCAGGGCTTTCCTCCATCATCTCTATGCGCAGGCACCGGAGCTTTGCACGGTGGCCGGACTCGCCGCAGAGTTCATCGCGCTGCTCGATGGCAACGACGTGACCAGGCTCGATAGATGGCTCGAACAGGCTGCAGACAGTGAAGTCGCCAGCTTTGCGGCCGGCATCGCGCGCGACATCGATGCCGTGAAGGGCGCGATTACGACCCGCTGGACAACGAGTCCGGTCGAAGGTCAGATCAACCGGGTCAAAGCCATAAAGCGACAGATGTACGGACGCGCTGACTACCAGCTCCTCCGGCAGCGAGTTCTGCTCGCCGCCTGACTGATCATCGATCAGGCTTCCAAAGGCCTCGTCGGCCAGGCTGCACCAAATTTGCGGATGAGCCCCAGTTTGTCGCGCTACAGCGTTCCGCAATGCCTGCAAAGCTCTCAACCTCAAGCACATCCGTACCAGACCTTACACGCCCAAAACCAACGGCAAGGCCGAACGCTTCATCCAGACCCCCTTGCGCGAATGGGCCTACGCTCACGCCTACCAAACCTCGGATCACCGAAAGGCAGCGCTCCAGCCCTGGCTCCACAATTACAACTGGCATCGCCCGCACGGCAGCCTACAATCCAGGCCACCCATCAGTCGGCTCAATCAGCCGATGAATAACCTGTTGAGGCTCCACATCTAATCCAACCCGTTCGTGTCGAGCGACGTCGAGATGCCCATCATGGGCGCGTGCCTTCACGGTGTCTCGACTACGCTCGACACGAACGGATTTCTCTGTGGGCTTATTACAGCCCCAACCCCGCAAAGCTCGTCAGGCCGACTGCTCGCGTTGCCGGACCAGGTCGAGCGCCACGTCGAATATCATATCTTCCTGCCCGCCCACCATGCGCCGGCGGCCCAGTTCGATCAGGATGTCCCTGACGTCGAGGCCATGGGCCGCTGCAGCCGTCTCGGCGTGGCGCAGGAAGCTCGAATAAACCCCTGCATAGCCGAGACTCAAAGTCTCGCGGTCGACCCGCACAGGTCGATCCTGAAGCGGCCGGACCAATTCGTCGGCGGCATCCATCAATGTAAAAAGATCGGTGCCATGCGACCAGCCATATATATCGGCAACGGCTATGAAGACTTCGAGCGGCGCATTGCCCGCTCCCGCCCCCATGCCGGCAAGCGATGCATCGACACGGATCGCGCCATTCTGCACCGCAACCACCGAATTGGCGACACCAAGGCTCAGATTGTGATGGGCATGGATCCCGCGCTGGGTTTCTGGTTTCAGCGCCCGGTCGTACGCGGCGAAGCGCTCGGCCACCATATCGGTGGTCAGCGCACCGCCGCTGTCGGTCACATAGACGCAGTGCGCACCATAGGCCTCCATAAGCTTGGCTTGCTCGGCCAGCTTGTCCGGCGGCGACATGTGGCTCATCATCAAAAAGCCCGACACATCCATGCCGAGTTTGTGCGCGGCTTCGATGTGCTGTCTGGAGACATCGGCTTCGGTGCAATGGGTGGCGACGCGAACCGAACGTACGCCAAGGTCGAAGGCACGCTCGAGATCCTCGACCGTACCGATGCCCGGGAGCAATAGAGTCGTCAAAATACTATGTTCGAGCACGTCGGCGACGGCCTCGATCCAGTCCCAGTCGGTGTGGGCGCCGAAGCCGTAATTCAGCGACGATCCTCCAAGCCCATCGCCATGCGCAATCTCGATCGCATCGACCTTCGCCGCGTCCAGCGCTTTCGCAATCGCCCGGACTTGATCGAGGCTGTAGCGGTGCCGAATGGCGTGCATGCCGTCGCGAAGCGTGACGTCCTGGATATAGAGCTTAGAAGGTGCGGCGTTCATGACGCGGCTCCCTTCATCCGGTTGGCGATCAGCTCCGCCGTCCTCAATGCCGCAGACGTCATGATGTCGAGATTGCCCGCATAGGCCGGAAGGTAATGAGCCGCGCCCTCGACCTCGAGGAACACGGCAACCTTCAGCCCGGAAAACTCGACGTCCAGATCCGGTATCCTGATCGGGCTGTTGTGCCCGATCCGCTCGAACTGCACCGCCTGATTGAGCCTATAGCCCGGCACGAAGCTTTGCACCTCATCGACCATCGCATGGATCGACGCCTCGATGGCCCGCTCGTCGGCCTCTGCGCAAAGACAGTAGACCGTATCCCGCATGACTAGCGGCGGTTCGGCGGGGTTCAGGATAATGATCGCCTTCGCGTGCTTCGCTCCGCCGATTTCAATAATCCCACGCGCGGTCGTTTCGGTGAACTCATCGATGTTCGCACGTGTTCCGGGGCCGGCCGATCGGGAAGCGATCGACGCAACGATTTCCCCATATAAAACCGGAGATACCCGGTTCACCGCCGCCACGATTGGAATGGTCGCCTGCCCGCCGCATGTGACCATGTTGACGTTGGGTCGATCGAGATTGGCCGCGCCATTCACCGACGGGACGTTGAAGGGGCCAAGCGCGGCGGGGGTCAGATCGATGACCCGCTTCCCATGCTGCTGCAAAACGCGGTCGTGGGCCGCGTGCGCCGACGCGGTCGTCGCGTCGAATATGATATCGATCGCTGGAAACAGGTCGGATGCCAAAAGCCCGTCCAGCCCCTTTGACGTGGTGAAAATCCCCAGCCGTTCGGCGCGCGCCAGCCCTTCGGAGGCCGGATCGACACCGACCATAGCGACGATCTCAAGGCCCTGCGACAAGCGCAGGATCTTGACCATCAGGTCGGTACCGATATTGCCCGAACCCAAGATCGCAACTTTTGCCCTGGCACCCATTTTGACAGTTTCTCCCAGATGCCGTTTCGTCCCTGCCTGCCGATGTGATTATTTAATTGTCATGTGTCAAGCTAAAGCCGGCCTCTATCGCGTGCATCTTTGACATCACATGCCTACTCGAGCTTCATTGTGAAGGTGCGGATTTTAGCTGAAAAATCGCTCCAACCTTTGGAATGGACAACCCGCGCATCATCATCACTTTACGCATGTAAACAAATCGGCAATAGTCCGGCACCCAATCGGATAGGGAATGATGACGAATTCAGTTGAAACTCTGCTGCAGCACGCACGACAGCTTCGCACCAGCGGCCACGGATCGATCCAGACCTGGTCACCGAAGGTCTTCATTCCGCTTACGCAGCTTTGCCGCGATCGCTGCCATTATTGCACTTTTGCCCAGCATCCGCGCAAAGGTGAAGCCGCCTATCTGACCCGGGCCGAGGTCATCGCCATCGCCGTCGCCGGACGCGACGCGGGTTGCACCGAAGCCCTGTTCACCTTGGGCGACAGGCCCGAGGATCGCTTTCCATCGGCACGCGCCGAACTCGAAGCGCTCGGACATCCATCGACCCTGTCCTATCTCCGCGAAATGTGCGTGGCCGTGCGCAACGAGACGGGATTGCTGCCGCACATCAACGCCGGAGTCATGTCGCAGGTCGAACTCGCAATGCTGCGCCCCGTCGCCGCGTCGATGGGGCTGATGCTGGAGTCGGTGTCCGAGCGATTGTGCGCGAAGGGTGGTCCGCACTATCGCTCGCCCGACAAGCTTCCAGCCCGGCGGCTCGAGACGCTGCGCTGGGCGGGTGAACTATCGATCCCGTTCACGACCGGGATATTGATCGGCATCGGCGAGACGCACCAGGAACGCATCGATACGCTAAACGCGATCAACGAACTGCACACGCGCTATGGGCACATCCAGGAAGTCATCGTCCAGAACTTCCGCGCCAAACCGCGCACGCCGATGGCCAAGGCCCCCGAGCCCGATCTCGACGAGTTGCTGAGGACCATTGCGACCGCCCGGCAAATTTTGGGTCCGAAAGCGAATATCCAGGCACCGCCCAATCTTTCGTCGGACGATTTCGGCCGGCTGCTGGACGCCGGGATCAACGATTGGGGCGGAATCTCGCCAGTGACGCCCGACCACGTCAATCCCGAACGCGCATGGCCGGAACTGCCCGTTCTGACGCATGCGACCGAAGCCGCGGGCCTGACGCTCGTGCGCAGGCTGCCGATCTATCCTGCATTCGCTCAAAATATGGATCGCTGGCTCGACCCGGCGATGAGAACCGCGACGCTTCGGGCGATGGACAGCGAAGGCTATGCACGCAACGATCGCTGGGCACCGGGGACAAGGATCGCGCCGCCCGCCATTCGCACGCAGGGGGGGCCGATTTCGCACGACATAGCGATGATCGTCGAGCGCGCGCTGGCCGGTACGTCGCCCGACGAAGACGAGATCGTCCGGCTCTTCGCCGCTCGCGGCGCCGAGGTCGACCAAGTCTGTAGCGCCGCCGACGCGCTGCGGGAGCAAGTCAATGGCGAAACGGTGACCTATGTGGTCAACCGCAACATCAACTATACCAATATCTGCACCTACAAGTGCGGTTTCTGCGCCTTTTCCAAAGGAGCACGAGCAGCCGCCAAGGATCGGCCCTATGATCTCGATCTGTCGGAAGTCGCGCGGCGCGCGCGCGAGGCGTGGGAACGCGGCGCGACCGAAGTTTGTCTCCAGGGCGGAATCCATCCCTCCTACACCGGCGAGACTTATCTGACGCTGCTTCACACCGTGCGCGAAGCCGTACCGGACATTCACATCCACGCTTTCTCGCCGCTCGAGATCATGCACGGCGCGACCACGCTCGGGCTGTCGCTGGACGACTATCTCGCGCGGTTGCGCGACGCGGGCCTGAACACGCTTCCCGGCACCGCGGCCGAAATCCTCGACGACGAGGTGCGCCGGATCATCTGCCCGGACAAGCTCGACAGCGCGCAGTGGCTGGAGGTGATGGCGGCAGCGCACCACACCGGCCTCCAAAGCACCGCGACGATCATGTTCGGCCATGTCGACAGCCCGCGGCACTGGGCTCGTCACCTGCTCCGCATTCGCGACCAGCAGCAACGTTCGGGCGGCTTCACCGAATTTGTCCCCCTGCCCTTCGTCCACATGGAGGCGCCGATCGCGATGCGCGGCCAGGCGCGGCCGGGGCCGACGTTTCGCGAAGTCTTGCTGATGCATGCGATTGCCCGCCTCGCCCTCCACCCCCATCTCACCTCGATCCAGGCGAGCTGGGTCAAACTGGGAGCGAGCGGGGTCGCCGCATGCCTCGGCGCCGGCGTCAACGATCTGGGGGGCACGCTGATGAACGAGAGCATTTCGCGCGCCGCGGGAACGCAGCACGGCCAAGAGATGTCGCCGGCGGCGATGGACAAGCTGATCCACGCTGCCGGGCGCATTCCGCGCCAGCGATCGACCACCTATGGCGATGTCCCGCCCAATGTACAGGCCCGCGGACGCACCGCCTTGCCGCTAACCGCACCCGTCCAGACTCCGCCGCGAAAGCTGCGGACCACTGCTCCCAGCCGGAGCGCAAATCTTGCTTTACACGAGTAAAGGTCATAGGAAGAGGATCATGCGCGTAAATACGCTTCAGGCGGCACCGACGGTCGAGCGCGACAATGGCGACGCCATCGGCCGCGCCCTCGTGCACGATTTCTTCGGTCGCGGGCATCAGCTCGATGCGGGGCCGCAAGTCTATCTTGGCCGCCAACTCGACGAAGGGTCGACGATCTACGCGCATTTCCATGACGTCGACCAGTTTCAGGTCATCGTTCTCGGCAGCGGCCGTTTCGGGCGCGTGCCGGTTCAGCCGATCACGATCCAATATGCCGACGCTTTTGCCCCATATGGACCGATTGTTGCCGCACAGGATGGGCTCGGCTTTTTCGTCTTTCGCCGCCGGGCGGCCACGGGCGGCTGGAAGATTCCCGGCAACGCGCGCCTGATTCCCAAGCCTATGGGGCGCCGGTTTTTCGTCGATGTCGATGACTGGCGGACGCCTCCCAAAGAAGGCGGCGTGTGCAAGGAACAGATCTGGGGACCCGCTGCGGATGGCCTCGCGATCGAGCTGTTTCGATTGCCCCCTGATGCGACTGCCGCCATTCCCGTCGGGGCGGCAGGCGAACTCCATTTGATGATCTGCAGCGGCAGCCTCCAGCATGAGGGAGCGCATTTGCCTGCACTGTCGGTGCTCCTGTCCGACGAAGGCGACGACGCCGCGGCGATTGCCGCCGGCGGCGACGGCGCCGTTGTGCTCGCGCTGAAATTCCCCGCGCCGTCGGATAGGCCGGGCTCCGATCCCTCGAAAGGCATCGGCGACCACAGCTCCTATGTCCGGGCGGTCGATCCCGCCGGTTAGGCCGCGCGCTTACCGTTTCCTAAAAAGCATCCCGCCTGCACGGCGGACCGTTCGCGAACGGCAAGCTACTCTCGACCGGATAGCAAAAGGGCATGAGCGCCTTACGGTGCTCATGCCCTTCCCCCCATTCAGTATTGGTGCGGAAACGCCGTCAACGTTCGCCGCCGAAAGGGACGCGCAGTTCCACCCCCCACATCCGGGGCTCGCCGATGGCCGTGGCGAAGATGCCCAGTGTCGACAGGGCGGTAATCGCCGCGCGCGAATAATATTTGTCGGTGAGATTGTTCACGAACAGCGAGAGGTCGAAACCCTGGTTTGCGACATTTTCCCAGCTGATCCGCGCATTGGTAATGCCATATCCCGGAACGATCCCTGCCGCGTTGTAGCAATTCGTATAGATGACGTTCGCCGGCGCCCCGTCGACCGTACATTTCGGGGTATTGATTTCATTCTGGGTGGTGAAGGAAGACCGGTAGGAATAGTTGGCGCCGATCGCCACCTTCCCCATATTCTCACCGACCGGCACTTCATAGCGCGCGGCGAGAGTGATCTGGTGTTTCGATACGTCATTGAAGCGGCTGCCCGAAATATCGTTGTTGTAGATAACACCGCCAACATTCACGAGATCGATCCATTTGTCGTATTTTGGGACCAAATAGGCATAGGACGCGTCTATATAAAAGGCGTTGAACAGCCCAAGATGGAATTCGACTTCGCCGCCGTAAATATGCGCGGACGCGGCATTCGTCGTATAATTGAAGGTCTGGTTGAGTCCCGAAAGAACATTCGTACGACGCTGGATGTCGCGATATTTGTTGAAGAATCCCGCGAGCGTAAGCGATCCATCGACATTGTCGGCATGGAAGCCGTGCTTCGAACCAAGCTCGAATGCGTCAACCGATTCGGGTCCATAGGGGGCCGCGGCAATCTCAAGATTGCTGGCCGAGGACGAAAACCCGCCGGTGCGATATCCGCGGCGATAGGATGCATAGATCAGATTGTTCCCATCAATCTGCCAGTTGATACTGGTTTCCCAGGTCGGGCGCGTAAAGCTGATATCAAATTGCAGATTGCACATATTACGATCGTTGGAACCCGTAATCTCGGGCTGCAGTTGGCACCGAAAGGTCGGGCTACCCACCGCGAGCTGATCCCGTCCGCGACGGACGATAATTCTTTTATCGTGGGTGATGCGCGCGCCGACAGAAAGCGAAAGCCCCTGAACGATGCCGTCGAGTTCATAGTCGATATGGGCAAAAGCCGAATAACTGGTATTTCGCGCGTCGAAATCGCTCTGGCGCAGACGGTCCAAGCCATTGTTATAGGATCCAATCGCTTCCTGTCCGCGCGTCTGGAAATAATACAGGCCGGCGACATATTTGAGCGGGCCGGTCTCACCGAGAATTTGCAACTCTTCGCTAAACTCGTTCAGATCGTCGTCGATGATCGATTCTTGTAACGGGATTCTGCTGCCGCTGGCGAACGAAATCGCACGGTCGAAGACGCTTCGGTAGCCGATGATATTCTTCAGCGTCGTGTCGCTCCCAATACTGATCTCGGTCGTATTCTGGATGCTCCACGTCCGCGTCAGACCATTATGGTCCTGGACGGGAAAACCCGGAGTTCCCGAATTATTTATGATCTCATATTTGCCGAGTGACTGGACTTCCTCGAAAGCTGCGATGATTCCTGCGGAAGCCGTCGGCCCGATCTTGTTGAGCTTCCAGCCTTCGGCAACCGATCGGCCCCGGCTATAAGTACCGATAGTTGTCGTCGTAAGCCCATCGCTCGGTGCCCAGCGCAAGATCGCGCGCGCGCCACCGCGTTCGATATTGTTGAACTTCTCCCCGGTGAGTATATTGGTCAGATATCCATCGCGATGCGTATATTTCCCTGCAACGCGCAAACCCAGCGTGTCGCTAATCGGAATGTTGAGCCCGCCTTCGATATCGCGCAGCTCGTAGCTGCCGGCGGTGCCCTTTACATAGCCCCCGAAATCCGCAGTGGGCATATTGGGTTGGATCAACACCGCGCCGCCTGTCGCATTGCGACCGAACAGCGTTCCCTGTGGTCCCTTGAGCACTTGCACCGAGTCAATATCGAAGAAGCCCGTATTGAGACCTTGCGACGCATTTTGCGGAACTTCGGCGAAATAAACGCCGATCGACTGGTCGGCAGCGATCGCGGGTTCACCGTTCCGCTGCCCGCGGATCGTGAAGATCAACTGGCTGAAACCCCGCGTGCTTCCCGAGCCGGTGGTGAGCCCCGGGACGACGCGCGCTAGATCCTGCGGCGTCATGATGTTCGCGCGTTCGAGGCCGTCGGCGTTGACCGCGGAAATCGCGACAGGCACCGAAAGCAGATTTTCGGCGCGGCGGCGTGCGGTCACGACGATCGCGTTCGGATCGATCGCATCAGACACGGCCGCTGTCGGCGCCGCAGGAGTTGCCGGATCGACAGCAACAGGCTCGGCCGCGGGCGGCGTCTGGGCCCATGCGGGGGTTCCCGCCACCAACCCCATGGCCGTGCCTGCAATAAAAATGGGCGCCGTGCGGCGACGTGAACTGGTCATGATTTTCTCCCTCTCCTCCCGCCGCGCAGCTTGTTGCTGATGGCTCGGCGTATCGCTGGGTGCCGCGATAGAAGGGAAGCTAATGTATAGCTTGACTAGTGTAAAGTGAACTTTTTATATGATTTTCCGTCAGAATTACCGGCTTTCTTGACACATGTAATGCCATGAAATCCCAGCTAAACTGCGGGCCGCCATCCGCTCCCGAGGTTGTCGAGCAGCGACAACTGCCCAGGCAGGTCGAGATCATTTGCCAACCCCGGACGGTTCACGACAGCCACCCCTGCGCCGAGCGATTCGGCTTCGCGCACATGGGCCCGGAAACTGCTTGGTCCGAAGCGATAGGTGATTTGCGCCGAACCGCGCGTCAGCAAAGCGTTGGTGCCGCTGCCTTCGACGTCCGGCGCAACGACGACCTCTTGCACCGCTCCGAGCAGCGCCTCGATATCGGCAGGCGCGAGCAGCGGGAGATCGCAGCTGAGCGCAAGAATCCTATCGCTTCCACGAGCCCTTACGGCGCGGCGCGCCTCTTCGAGCGCCGCGTTCAAGCCCGATCCCCCTTCGATCAGACCTTGCGCGCCCGCGCTCTCCGCGAGGTCGCATATGTCTTTCGAGGGACTGACGACCAGACAGGCGTCGCTGCCGACCACCTCGCACGCCAAGCCGAAAACATGCGCGAACATTCGCGCATTGAGCGCCCTCCGCTCCCTCATCGACAGGATCGGGGCAAGCCGGCTCTTGCCGCTTTCAAATCCCCGTATGGGCAGGATGATGGTAACCCCGGCCGTCATTGTTCATCCGCAACGGCGCGCGAACTGGATCACCTCTTGCGCCAGGCGCGCCTGATCGGGCGCATCGCGCATCAGGCTGTCGGTGACCAGCAGCGTGACGCCTTCTGGCGCGGGGGCGGCGGCGTCGGCATGGTCGATGACCAAACCGTCGAGCAATCCATCATAGCGGGCCGCGACGGCCGCCGGCGTGGGAACCAGCCCCAGTTCGCGCATGATCTTTGCGGCCGGCCCCTTCACCGCTTCACCGCCGATGAACGGCGAAACGGCGATGAGGGGTACCGAGCGGCGGCGCAGCGTCTCGCCGATCCCGGCCAGCGCCAGGATCGGTTCGATGCTGAGCAGCGGATTCGATGGACAAATGACGATCGCCTCCAAGGCGGGATCATCCAGGGCGGCAATCAGGCCCGCCGATGGAAGTGCGTCGGCCAACCCGTCGAAGCGTATCCCACGAAAATGCGGTTCGCAGCGGCGGCGGACGAAATAATCCTGAAAGGCGAGCTCACCCTCATCGGTATCGACGATCGTGCTGACGCGGTCGTCGGACATCGGGACGATATGCTGGCGGATGCCCAGCCGCGTCGCAAAATCGGCGGTGATCGCAGAGAGGGTTTCACGCTGCAGGCGGCGCGTGCGCTCGACATGCGTCGCGAGATCCTTGTCGCCCAGCCTGAACCATTGCGCGCCGCCGAGCCGCTCGAGCGCGCTCATGAAATGCCAGCTTTCGCCGGCCAGGCCCCAGCCTTGGGTGCGATCGTTGAGGCCTGCGAGCGTGTAGGCGACCGTGTCGATATCGGGCGAGATCGCCAGGCCCAGATGGACAAAGTCGTCGCCGGTGTTGACCACCACCGTGAGATCGCCGGGAGGCAGGACGGCAGCCAGGCCCGCCGCCAGTTTCGCGCCCCCGACGCCGCCGGCCAATGCGACGATCATCGAAACAAATCCCGATCGCGGTCGCGCAGCAACGCCGCGGCTGGATCGTCACCGGCGTAAGTCAGACCGCGAACGATAGTCACGGGCGTTGCCTCGTCCGCCTGGCCCATCGCCAGCGAAGCGGCAGCGGCAATTTCATCCGCGAAACCGAGTTCGGACGTCTGAAGCGGGCGACCGAACATGTCGGGCTTGCCGCGCAGGTCGAGCAGCGCGGGCAGCCCACTCGCACCGATTGCGGTTCCCACGGTCCCGAGGCGCCACGCGCGCCCGATGCTGTCGATAATCAGCACGGCGACCTTCACCCCCACTTGCGCTGACAGATCGGCGCGCAGCCGTCGCGCCGACGCATCGGGATCGACGGGAAGGAGAAGCGCCATTTCGTCATTTCCATGATCGATATTGGAAGCGTCGATTCCGGCGTTGGCAAGGATAAGGCCCAGCCGGTGCTCGACGATGAGAACCCCAGGAACGGCGCGAATCACCGCTGTCGATTCCGAGAGAATGAGTTCGACGAGACGCGGGTCCTTTTCGACGCGGACCGCGAGGTCCTGCGCCGCCCGCGACGGCGTCACCTCGGCGAGGCGCATCGCGCGGCCTTCGGCTTTGGAGACGATTTTCTGGGCGACGACGACAATGTCCCCGTCGGCGATTGTCCAGTGCGCCCGCGCGCAGGCCGTTGCGATCAAAGCCGCCAGATCATCGCCGCTCGCAATGGAAGGAAATCCCGGCAGAGCCATGATCGACAGCCGGGGGGCAATAGGTGTCACACAATCTCCAAACCGTCGATCCCGGTAATTCGAATCCCCGAACCTGGCACCTTGTACCGCCGGTTGAGGGCGATGAGAACCGACGTCAGACCCTCGCTGACGACCGAGTTGCACAGCGGCCCGGCGTACCAGGCGCGCAGCCCGATCTGTGCCGAAAGCGCGATGACGGCCTCACCCGCCGCCTTGTCGTCGGCGCAAACCAGTACGTCGCAGTCCACCTCGGCCTCCAGATCGTCGAGATGATGCGCCGAGATATTCTGGAAGGCCGACACCACCCTGACCTCGGGACCGAGTAATTCCTGCAGCGCTTCGACGGCGGAGCGGCCCGCGGGAAGCTGGACACGGCTGACCTGCGGCGGCACCAGCGGGACGGTCACATCGATCAATATCTTGCCGACAAGGGCCGACGCGACCTCCTTCGCCGTTTCCTGCTGCGCGGCATAGGGAACCGCGAGCGTGACGATCTCGGCTTCCGCAGCGGCGGCGGCGAAACCGTTTCCGGTCGCCAGCGAAACGCCGAGCCTTTCATTGATCGCCGCTGCCGCCGCTTGGGCGCGTTCGATCGAGCGGCTGCCAATGATGACGCGATGTCCCTTGCTGGCCCAGCGCAGCGCGAGGCCGCCGCCTTCCTTGCCGGTGCCCCCGAGAATAGCGATTTTAGCCGTGCCGATGTCCATCATTTCCTGTCCAATTATCGCGCGTCGGGAACGACGGTCTGATTTTGTTCGCCAAGTCCACCGATCCCGAGCCGCAGCTTGTCGCCTGCCGCGAGGAAGCGGGGCGGTGTCATGCCCATGCCGACGCCATGGGGCGTCCCGGTCGCAATAATGTCGCCTGGCTCCAATGTGATGAAACCGCTCACATAGGAGATGATGTCCGCGACACCGAAGATCATATCGGCCGTGCTGCCGCCTTGCATCATCGTTCCGTTGACTTCGAGGAACAGTTCCAGCGCCTGCGGATCGGGAATTTCGTCGGCGGTAACGAGCCACGGCCCGACGGGGCCGAAGCTGTCATACCCCTTCCCCTTGTCCCAGCTGCCGCCGCGCGCCAGCTGATACGCGCGTTCGGATACGTCGTTCACGACGCAATAGCCAGCAACATGGGCGAGCGCATCGGCCCGAGCGACGTGCCGCGCCACCGATCCGATAATCACGCCAAGTTCCACCTCCCAGTCGAGTTGGGTTGCGCCCGGGGGGAGCAAGATATCGTCATCGGGGCCCGAGAGGCAGGAAATCGCCTTGGTGAACAGGATGGGCTCGGCGGGATGCGGCATCCCGGCCTCGTCGGCGTGACGTCGGTAGTTCGTCCCGATCGCAAGAAACTTACGCGAACGCGCCACCGGTGTGCCGAGCCGCTGGGGTGCCACGGATGGCAGCGACTGAAGATCGGTTTCGCGCAGCCGTGCAAGCGATCCGGGCGACAGGGCTGCAGGACCGATGTCGTCGATCATGCCGCTCAGATCGCGTATGGTCCCGTCGGCATCCAGTGCGCCGGGACGCTCCTTGCCCTTGGCCCCATAGCGGACGAGCTTCATGACGAAGCGCGATCCTCGGCGACAACCGGATTGCTCAGCACGCCCAGTCCCGTGATTTCGACCTCGACCCGATTGCCCGGACGCATGTTGCTCGGCACGCCGTCGGTTCCGAGCCAGATGACGTCGCCGGGATGCAGCGTGATATATTGCGACATGTCGGAAATGAAGGTCGCGGCGTCGAAGAGCATGTTGAGCGTCGCGAAGCGATCGACCTCCTGCCCATCGATCCGGACGATCGTCTGCATGTCGGTAAAGTCCGGATCGGTGTCGATATAGGGACCCATGGGCTTGAAGGTATCGCTGTTCTTGGCGCGCCACAATGTGCTGTCGGCACGCTGCCATGTCCGCTCGCTGATGTCGTTGCCGATCGTCCAGCCGAGCACATGGCCCAGCGCATCCGCCTTCGAGACATGGCGCGCACGCTTGCCGATCACCGCGACCAGTTCGCCTTCATACTGGAACTGCTCGCCGGCGTCGGCGGGTTTGACGATGGCGGCGCCGTGCGGGATGAGCGCGCTGTTCGCGCGATAGCCGATATGCGCCCGCGAGGGCGGCGTTGGATCGGCGCCGGTCTGCTTTCGCATGCCGACGATATGATCGGTGTAATTCGCCCCGGCGGCATAGAAGGTGCCCGGAACGACCGGAACCAGCAATTCCAGATCGTCCCAGCGCAACTCTTCGCCGCTCAGTGCATAGCCGCCGAACGGATCGCCGCTGACGATCTTTACCGCGTCGCCTTCGACGAGCCCATAGGTTGGCTGGCCATTATGCTGAAATCGTGCCCATTTCATCCTGTCGGCTCATCATCCCAAAAGTACGGCTTTTTACCGCCGCTTTCATGTCCCGGTCCTGGCGGCGCAACCCGTTGGGGAAACGCCCCCCGGGGGCGACGCATTTGCAGGCATCGCAGCCCCGGGGAACGAGCTAGGCGCCGTTGCGGCGCCCGTCGGCGGATGGCGTGCATGTCCCGGAACGCCACGACCCGACGTTTTTAGGCAGCGAGCTCGCTGGCGGGTTCGCGGCGCGCCTGGGCGTAATAAGTCTGCCGTTCGACCTGCGTCCGCACTTGCGGCGTGACGGACTTGCCCCGAACAATGTCGATGAGACCGCCGGCATCGGGCAGCTGCGAACCGCGCCAGGCGACATGACCGTCGGGACGGACGAGCACGAGCGGTTGTTCATACAGCGCCGCAATATTGCCGTCCTCGATGCGCTCGACGCGGATCGGAACCTTGCGCTCGTTTGCTGCCGCCAAAAGCGCCTCGATACCCTCCGCTGCATCGTCCGCAAAACTCAGAAGAACAAAGCCGTTGCCGAACAGATCAAGCATCGAACGGCCATCGGATAGCCACGCGTGCGGCGCGCGGTGCCCCGGGCGCGCGGTCGGCCGATAGACCGACGGCTCGTCGGCGGGCGGCGGTGTTCCGTCAGGAACGCACAAGGGCGAGTTCAGATAGGCATAGCCGAGCGCCACCCCGATCGAGTTCCATTCGGGATAGCTTGCCTCGACCAGCCCCTCGCCAATGCGCCGCCGGATGCGTTCGCCTTCGGGCGACTCCTCGGCGATGCGCGAAATATCCTCGGCGGGACTCCACGCCTTGTGGTTGCGCTCGGCTTCGAAGACGTTGCGAAAGGCGATCGGCCGCCGCTCGACCTCATAGCTCTCGATCAGCGCATCGCCGCCCCAACCTTCGATAACCGCCTGCAGCTTCCACCCAAGATCGACGGCATCGCCGATACCGGTATTGGCCCCGAAGCCGCCCGTCGGTGTCATCACATGGACAGCATCGCCCGCAAGCAGGATCCGCCCCGACTGAAAATGGTCCGCGATGATATTCGACCTGCGCCAGGGAAGGATCGAAAGCACTTTCAGATCGGCATCGGGCGATACCGCGCGGCGAATGGCCTCCTGCGGATCGAAGGTCGCCAGATCGGGCTCTTCGTCGAACCGCAAGTTCATGCGCCACTGGCGGTTTTCGCCCTCCATGGTCGTGATGTTGGCCCACGGCCCCTTGGGTCCGAGAATGATATAGCGCTCGGCCGCCTCCTCGCCGCCGTAACTGACGATGTCTCCTTCGAGCAGGACGCTGATCGAATGGTTCAGGCGATTGCCCTGCACGCCGATGCCGAGTTCGTCGCGAACCCAGCTGCGACCGCCGTCGCAGGCGACGAGCCACGCCGTGCGCAGTGTCAGGACTTCGTCGGTTTCAAGGTTACGAACCTGCAGTTCGACATGATCGCCCTTATCGGCGAACGCTTCGACCGAATGCCGCATGCGAAGCTCTGCGCCCAGTTCGATCGCGCGCTTGCGGATGATCGGGTCATAATACATCTGCCGGCACCGTTGGTGCTTCTCCGGCGTTTCGGGCGGCGTCGGAGTCTCGCGCAGCGTCCCAAGCCGGGCCGTCGCCAGCTCATGCCCCGACACGCTGAGACAAAAGCGCTGGTTGAGCGGGAAGTCAGGGTTGAAATATTTGCGCACCTCGTCGGCGATGCCCCAGCGGCGCAAATGTTCCATGGTGCGCGCGGTGAAGCCCCCGGCGCGCGGATGAACGACTTCGCCATCCCCCCGCTCGATCAATATCGGGCGCTGTCCACGCCAGGCGAGGTCGACGGCGACGGCGAGGCCGACGGGACCGCCGCCTAAAATGATGACATCGGCGTCGAGTGTCGGCGCTTGTTCGGTAGCCACGATCTCCGGTACCTTTCTCTTGAAGTTGGTCGCTTGGGCTGCGCTTTATTGCGTCAGCATGGGCAGCGATTTGACCCGGAGCTCGCCGACCGATCCGCTGTAGGTCACCGGCATGTCGGGGTTTTCGAGCCGCGCGTCGGGAAAGCGGGTGATCAGCTGCTCGACCGCAATTCGCATCAGCGAGCGGGCGAGAAAGAAACCGAGACAGGCATGTGGCCCCGATCCGAAAGCGACGATGCGCGGGTTGCGCCGCACGTCGAATTCCAGCGGATTGTCATAGACCGTCGGGTCATAGTGCACCGCTTGCGACGAAATGCGCACGACCATGCCCTTCAGGATCTTGGTGCCGCCGACTTCAGTGTCGCACTGCGCGAACCGGGGAAAGGTCATGTAGCTGCCCGAATGCCAACGCTGCGCCTCAGCGACCGCGCTCGTAACCAACTCCGGCTCGCTCTGAAGCACGCGGATGGCTTCGGGATGCTGATAGAGCGAATAGAAGACGCCGCCGATAGCGTTGGTGGTGCCCCCCAAAGCGCCCGCGGTCAGCGTGAAGATCTGATCGAACATTTCCTCGTCCGACAGCTTGTCGTCATTGTCGCGCGCCGCGATCAGGTCGCTGATCAGGTCGTCGCCTGGTTCTGCCCGGCGCTCGTCGATCAGCTTCTGGATCGCCTCGCGCGCATCGGCGAACGCCTTGACGCATTCGTCGGGATAATTGTGACCCGCCTCGGTATAGGTCACCAGCGGGATCACGCGGTGCATTTCGGTGAAGATCTTCTTTTGTTCGGGGTTGAGCTTCAACATCACCGTCAGCAGCCCTTCGACGATCAGATGGTCGCCATAATCGGCCATCGCGTCGAACTTTCCGCCCTTTTCCTCGATCCGGTCGAGCAATCGGTCGATGGCCGCCCGCATGCGGTCTTCCAACCGTGTGACCGCCTTGGGCGATAACGCATTGCTCATCAGCCGACGAACACGGCTGTGCGGCTCACCGTCCATCTGCGCCAGAATCTTGATGCCCATGAACTTGTCGAACATCTCGTAACCAGGCTTCTTGGGTACCGCAGTCGGGAATCGCTCGACATCTTTATAGACTTCAAGCGCATCTGCCTGGCGCGTACACAGAACGAATACGAAACCATCGCGCGGGATGTAGATCGGCTCGCGCTTCGCCCAGTCCGCCGACAATTCACGCATGCGCTGTTTCGTTTCCTGGCTGCCCAAATCGATGCGCACGACTTTCGATTGATCCAGCGCGTCGACGTCAATCGGCGGCGCTTCGCTCGTGAGTACCACTCTGTCTTCTCCCATATTCGTCTTTACATGTGTAAAGTCACGTAAGCCACGACCGGCGACGAGTCAACTCGCAAGCATAGGCAGCGACTTGATCTTGAGTTCGCCGACCGACCCGCCATAATCGAGCGCGATATCCGGATTTTCGAGCCGGGCGCCGGGCAAGCGGGTCAACAGGCGCGACACCGCGTTGCGCAATATCGACTTGGCCAGGAAATGCCCGAGACAGGCGTGCGGCCCGTAACCAAAGGCGATATCGCGCGGCCGACGGTGGATGTCGAAGCGCAGCGGATCGGGGAAAGCGACCGGGTCATAATGCGCCGCCTGCGGCGAGACGCGAACGACCATGCCTTTCAGAATCTTCGTTCCGCCCACTTCTGTGTCGCGCGTCGCGAAGCGCGGAAAGGTCATATAGCCGCCGCTGTGCCAGCGCTGACATTCCGAAATCGCCGCAGGCAACAGCTCCGGTTGCGCTTGTATTTCCGCGATCGCATCTTGATGCCTGTAAAGTGCATACATGACATTGCCGGCACCCAACGTCGTGCCCGACAAGGCTCCAGCGGTAAGCGTGAAAATCTGGTCGAACAATTCCTCGTCATTGAGCCGGTCGTCGTTGTCGCGCGCCGCGATAAGGTCGCTGATCAAATCGTCGCCCGGATTGGCGCGCCGTTCCTCGATCAGTTCATTGATGGCGACGCGCGCGGCCGCGAAAGCATCGATACATTGCTGTGGATAGCTATGCCCCGAACCAGTATAGGTGATGAGCGGGATCACGCGGTGCATGTCGAGGAATATCTCTTTCTGCGTCGGCGACAGGCGCAGCATGACGGTGAGCAACGCCTCGCTGACCAGATGTTCGCCATAGTCGCCCATGGCGTCGAAGCGCCCACCGGGCCCGCGCTCCTCGATGCGGTCGATCAAGGCATCGAACCGCGCGATCATCGCCTGCTCAATGCGTGCGACCGAGCGCGGTGCCAGAGCATTGTTCATCAACCGGCGAACGCGGGCGTGCGCCTCGCCCTCCATCTGGGTAAGCACCCGGACGCCCATGAACTTGTCGAACATTTCAAAACCAGGACGCCGCGGTACCGCGGTCGAGAAGCGCTCGGGATCCTGATAGACTTCGAGCGCATCGCGATGGCGGCAGCAGAGCACGAAGACGAAGCCGTCCCGCAGAACATAAAAGGGGTCGCCCGTCGCCCATGCAGCTGACAATTCGCGCATTTTTTTCTTCGTCTCGGGGCTTCCGAGATCGATATCGACGATTTTCGATTGATCGAGCGTCGATGCATCGATCTTTTCGGCGGCCACCGCTTCCGTCATGGAATTCTCCTTTGGATTAAATGCTTAGCCATGCGCTGCATAGGCCTTGACGACGGCTTCGAGGCCGTCAGGGGTGCTGCCGTGAATGAGGAGTTCGTCTGCGCCCGCCCCAAGGTAGGCGGCATAGCGCTCGGCGATATATTCGGCACTGCCGACTGCGGCGCCTTCGGTCAGCCATTCAGCCGGGATCATTTGTGCGGCCTCGGCAAAACGCTTGACCGCTTCGGCATCGACACCCGTCGGTTCGGATCCGTGCAAGCCCGCACCCAATAGCGCTTCGAGCGGCGCAGGATCCCAGCCATTGGCATTGACCAGCGCCGTTGCCAGCCGAGGTCCCCGAAAATAGGTCATCGCGCGTGCATCGACGATGCGGCGCTTTTCGGCATCCGATATCGTGTCGGGTGCGGTTACGACGCAGGCGGTGATCTTTACCGAGGCGGGATCGCGCCCCGCTTTCTCGGCAGCGCCGCGGACGATAGCGATCGAACGCCGCGCGCCCTCGACGGTCAGAAAGGGATGGAGGACGACCCCGTCGAAGGCTTCGCCGCCGAGTGCCAGCGCCTTCGGCCCGATGGCGCCGAGAATGACTGGCGGCGCCACCTCGGGCGGTTGTAGCAACTCCATCTCGTCGAAGCGGCCGAGAATGCCGTCGTAGGAGACTTTCTCGCCGCGCCATAGTCGGCGCAGCAGGTCCGCGTAATCACGCATGTGCGCCATTTTGAACACAGGAAATCCCTGGCGCGCCAAGCGTTCGGGCGACGAGGTACCTACTCCCATGGTAAAGCGATTCCCGCTCAATCGCTGTATCGTAGCGCCCAAACCGGCTGTGACCATCGGGTGCCGCCCGGTGAAATGAGTCAACCCCGCGACGATCCCGACGCGTTCTGTGGCATAGGATATGGCGCCGCAGATTGCGCCCGTTTCCTTGCCTTCCCAGCGCTCCGACGCCCAGATCGATCCCAGCCCGATGCGCTCCGCCTCGATGGCGTGCCGGATCGCCTGCCGCGAATCGGCATCGCGGCCCGGAAGCGCATAGGCACTCAGGATATTGGGGTTCATCGCGTTCCTCTCCTTTATTGCTATACCCCTGCCTAACGTTTCACTTTACACATGACAAGTACTTCGCTTAGGGGAGGCGGCGGAGAGGAAAAAAAGTGCAACGGCTAGACCCAGAAACAATCAGGCAAGGGATCGCTTCGTGGCTTTCCCGGCAGATGCCCCAGGCAGCGAATCTGATCGTCGCGCCGGTTCATTTTCCAACCGCGGGCGGCCGCTCGGCCGAAAGCTCGTTCATCGACATCAGCTATGACCAGGGCGGGCGGCGCTGTTCGGAGCAGTTGGTTATCCGGCGCGCGTTCGATGACGATATTTTTCTCGATGCCGACATCACCCTGCCCTACCGCATGATGGTTGCGATCGGCGAACGCTCTAACATCCCGGTTCCCGAATGCATCGGTCTCGAGATGGACCGTTCGGTGCTGACCACGCCGTTCCTGGTCATGAAACGGTGCGCCGGCCGAATTGCCCCTCAGGTTCCCAATTATAATCTCGGCGGCTGGATCCACGCGCTGGCGCCTGCCGAGCGGGGCAAATTATGGCGCAACGGAATTGCGGCGATTGCCGAGGTCCACAGGCTGCCTTGGTCCGAAGGTTTCGAATTTCTCGACGATCCGGCGCGGGGCGAGACCGGTCTCGGCCAATATCTCGACTGGCTCGAGCGCTGGTACGACTGGGCGCTGGCCGGACGTTCGTTGCCGCTCGGCGATGCGGCCCTCGACTATCTCAAGGCGAACCGGCCGCAGTCGCCGCGCATCGATGTCTTGTGGGGGGATGCAGCACCGCACAACCTGTTGTTCAACGACGATCTGACCGTGAGCGCGCTGCTCGACTGGGAGACCGCTCGCCTTGGTCCCGGCGAAGCCGATCTCGCCTGGTGGCTCTTCTTCGACGAGCTCATGTCGGAGGCCATCGAGGTCGATCGCCTGCCCGGCCTGCCCGATCGCGATGAAACGATCGCGGTCTACGAGGCCGCCAGCGGCCGCAAAACCGTCGATATGGATTATTATTCGATCCTGTCCGCATTCCGGATGATGGTCGTCAGCATCCGCGCGGGCGACCGCCGCGCCGGAGGGATGGGCCGGACGCCGAGCCAACAGATGACCGAGAGCCCCAGCGCAAGGATGCTGGCTCGGCAGCTCGGCTTGCCCGTCGCCCCCAAGGGCGAAGCCTATCAGGCCGCCCGCGCCATTCTGGGACGCGCCGAGGGATAGCCAGCGGACAGAAGTTTGATTGACACGTGACAAGTCCTGACATAATTCGCGGGCATGGAGAGGGAAAAGTGAAACTAGCGCGCTTTGAGATGGGAGAAGATAGTTGTTGGGGGATCGTCGATGTCGAGCACGACACTATCCGGCCCTTTACTGTTTCTCTCGCCGAATGGACGGCTGCCTGGTTCGATGGTATCGATCTGAATTCGCTGACCGATCCTGCGGCTGCACAGCCCCTTTCATCGACACGGCTTCTCGCTCCTGTCGATCGTTGCTCGAAAACGATCTGCATGGGCCTCAACTACCGGAAGCATGTCGAAGCCTTTGGCAATCCGATGCCCGACGTTCCGGTGGCCTTCATCAAGGCGCCCACGGCGATCATCGGACATGATGATCCGATGCGCTACCCGCCGCTCACACAGAAGCTCGATTATGAAATCGAGTTGGTGATCATGATCGGCCGGCCGCTGACCGAGGGCATGCGCCCGATGGATGCCGCCATCGGCTATACGATCGGCAACGACGCATCGGCGCGCGACCTGGCCAAGGGCCCCCGCGGCGCCGATCTTTATTCGGCGAAATCGCAGGACGACTGCACCGGTATCGGGCCTTGGGTCGTTACGATCGACGAGATCGGAAAGGAGCCCGACCTGCTCATGGAATTGCGCGTCAATGGCGAGGTGCGCCAGCACGACCGCACCAATACGATGGAATGGAATGTCGACGAAGTGCTGACTTATATCAATGCGCGTACCCGGCTCGAACCGGGTGACCTTGTCTTCACCGGGACGCCCGCCGGTGTGGCGCTCGAAGACGGGCGATTCCTGGTCGACGGCGATGTCGTCGAGTGTGAGATCGAGCGGATCGGATTGCTGCGCAACACGGTGCGCGGCGCGTCGCGCGTGGTGACCGCAAATGCGTGAGCTCAACACTCAGGTTCTGGTCGTGGGTGCCGGCGGAGCCGGTCTCGCGCTATCGATCTTCCTCGGTGATCTCGGCGTCGATGCGCTGACGATCGAGCGTCACCCGGGGACATCTCACCTGCCCAAGGCTCATTATATCAACCAAAGGTCGATGGAGATATTTCGCCAGCACGGTGTCGCCGACGCGATCTATGCACGCTCGGCTCCACGCGAAAACCTCGGCCGCATCCGGTGGATGACATCGCTCGGCGGCGACGGCCCGCTCGATGGATTGCAATTCGCCGCGCCTTCGATTCTCGGCGGCGGCGACCATGCGGCAATGTACGACCAGAAGGGCACGACGCATCCGACCAATATTCCGCAGATTCGGCTCGAGCCAATCCTGCTCGAGCAATGCGAAGCGCGGTATCCAGGACGCATTCTCTTCAATCACGAACTCGAGAGCTTTGCGCAGGATGCGAATGGCGTCACCGCGATCGTTCTCGATCGCCAGTCGGGCGAACGGATGACGGTCCGCTGCGCCTATATGATCGCAGCCGACGGCGGCAAGACGATCAATCCGGCACTCGGGATCGAGATGATCGGCGACAAGGATCTGGGGGACTTTTATACTGTCTGGTTCGCCGCCGATCTCAGCGGCTATATCAAGGATGACGACGCGGTCATGCGCCGCATCTTCCACCCTGAAAAGCCCTATCGCGTCAATTCGCTGCTGACTTTTGGTCCCGATCATTGGGACGGGCGCAGCGAGGAATGGGCTTCGAACTTCACGCGCGGGCCACGCTTTGCGACCGTGCCAGGTGAACGCGAAACCGTAAGCGACGAAGAGTTAATCGAAGATGTTCGCGACTTTCTGAAAGTCGACGTTCCCCTCACGGTACGGCGAGTAAGCCGCTGGTCGCTAGAAACGGTGGTCGCCGACAAGATGCAGGTCGGCCGGATCGTGATCATCGGCGATGCGGCGCACAAGCATCCGCCCGCCGCCGGTCTCGGCCTCAATTCCGGGTTTCAGGATGCACACAATATCGCGTGGAAACTGGCGCTCGTGACCAAGGGACTAGCCCCCGCGAGCCTGATCGACGCCTATGAGCTCGAGCGCCGCCCGGTTATCGAGAGCAATGTGCGCTGGTCGATCAACGCGGCGACCAACGCCTATCTCATCATGTCGGGCATCGGCGTTGTTCCCGGCGAAAGTCCCGAGAAAACCTGCGAGCGCTTCAAGGTGCTCGTCGAGGACAGTTTCGAGGGCGAAACGCGGCGCGCCCAGCTCAACGAGATCCTCAATATCCAGCGCGTCGAATATGCCGCGCACGACCGCGAACTCGGTTTCGTCTATCCGGACGGCGCCGTGGTGGACGATGCCTCGCCGCCGGCCGAACGCGATCCGATGGGCCACATCTATCATCCCACCACGAGGCCCGGTTCGCGGTTGCCACACGCCTGGCTGACGCAGGGCGACCGGCGGCTTTCCACGCACGACCTTATTCCCATGGGTGGCTTTGCGCTGATCACCGGCGCGAACGGAAGCGGCTGGCACGACGCCGCGGCCCAGATTGCGGCGGAATCGGGCATCACGATTCACGCGTGGAGCGTGGGACCGGGCGGCGATGTCGCCGATCCGTCGGGTCAGTGGCTCTCCGAGCGCGAAATCGGCGACGATGGTGCGATCCTGGTGCGGCCCGATGCGCATGTCGCCTTTCGCGCGCTGGGCCGCGTCGACGATCCCGCCGGCACATTGCGCAATGCTTTCGAGCAAATATTGAGCGGCTCGCGCGCGGCGACCAAAACGGCCGAGCCGATGGCCGCGAATTCGGGAGATTAGGCATATGTTCTGGGTGACGAGCCGGTTGGTTCACTTCGATCGTGTCGCGTCGGCCTGGCTGATCAGCCGCTTTATCGATCCCGAAGCCCGCTTCGAATTCATCGATCCAGCCGACAAATTTCCGGAAGGGGCGACCACCTTCAGCCTCGCGGGCGGCGATATCGGACGCCATGATGCCGACGGAACGACATTCAGCAAGCTGCTGCGCAAATATGGGGTTTCAGACCCCGCGCTGCGTGAGATGGAGAAGATCGTCGCCGCCGGCGTCGCCTATGTCATGCAGGGTGTCATGCCCTCACCGGATGATCGGTGCGCGCTGATCGCAGTCGGCCTGCTGGCCGTCGGCGAGGGCAACCTGATCCTGGAATCCAGCGATCACGATATTCTCGATCGCAGCTTTCCGGTGTGGGACGCGATCTACGTCGACGCATCCATGCATTTGCTGCGACACGCGCCGGCCGCGAGCGAAGGCGACCCCGCAGCGCGGCAAGCCACCCGCTTCAACATGGCGATCGCGCGCGCGCGGCACGTCGTCGGCCGGGCCCGCAAGCGCGCAGCGATCGCGACCTCGGCATGAGCGAGCCTGCCCCGGTCCGGATCGGCCCGAACCGCGAACTTGCCGTCGACGGCATCGTCGTTGGCGGCCTGTCGACCTCGGTATCCGACCTCGACCGGTCGATCGGCTTCTATCGCGCGCTCGGTTTTGCGGTCGGAACGCCGTTCGATATTTTGCCCGCCTATCGGCCGATATTGGGAATGGCCGACGGCAGCATGGCACGCGCGGTCTATGTAAAGCGCGACGGCGTCGCGCTCGAATTGGTCGAAACCGGGTCGGCCTCGCCTGCCCCGCCCAGCGGAAGCTTCGCAGCTCAACTGGGCCTCACGCACATCCGATTATGTGTGGACTCGCTTCCCCGGGTCGAAGCGCTGATTCAGACCTGCGGTGGCGAGGTGCGGGACGAGGCGCGAGTTGCCGCCAACGGCATGGTGTATGTCTATTGCACCGACCCAGACGGCATGCGCATCCTCCTCTCGGCGCCCGCGGACGGATGACCGGATGGTTTATCGCCCATCCAGACCATCAGAAACTATATTGCCATCGTCGAGATAGGGGTCGGTCGGGGCGACCGCTTCCGCTTTGCTGTCTGACACGGCAGTCCACGCCACAAGACGTCGGACAAGGGGATCGCCCTGCCCGAAATCGTGAAAACCGCGTACAGCCTCCAGCGTTTCACGATCGGCGACGGTCAATCGATGGCGTTGCCGCATGTAGTCGCCCCAGGTACGAAATTCGAACCGCTCAACCCAGGATTCGGGATCGGCGGGATCGCGAAACAACGCCCATCGCTGAGCCCCATCGCGGCGCCTTATGCGTCCGCGCTCGGCCATCGCAGCCGCAAAGGCGTGCGCGCTTGTAGACGGGATCCGGTAGGAGACGCTGATGATCACGGGTCCGCGAAATGGCAGCGGCGCCCCTGCTTCCGATGCGAGATCGAATATACGCAGCGGCGAGAGTTCGGGCATCAGCGGCTGAGGCAGCGGCAGTATGAAGCCCGTGAATGCAGCGAGAATCATCACTGCGGCGGAAGCGAGAAAAGCCGATTGCAAGTCGATCGCTTGTGCCACCTGCCCCCATCCCCACGCGCCCGCAGCCACGCCGCCCAACAATGCCATCTGAAAAAGCGACATCGTCCGGCCTACGACCCAGCGAGGGGATGCCATTTGCACGCCTATCATCATCGTCGACACCGCGACCACCCAGCCGAAACCGGCGAACGCCAGTATCGTCAGCGACGGAAGCAACGGCCAGCCAAATGCGATCATCGCCGATGCCAAAGCATAAACCATCATCGCACTGCCGACTGTATGCTCGTGCGACAGCGATCGGCGGATGCGCGTGCCGGCCAACGCTCCAACGACCGCGCCGGAACCGAAGGCGCCCAGAACGAAACCGTAGACGGTGGCATCACCTCCGATCAAATCGCGCGCGATGAGGGGCATCAAACCCCAGATCGCGCTGCCTCCGGCGCCGAGCAGGAGGCCGCGGAGCATCGCTGCCATCAGCGAAGGCGTTTCGCGAACATAGCGCAGCCCCGCAGCGACCGCGGTTCCGAGAGGTTCGGGGGGGAATTGCGCTTCGCGGGGAGGAGAACGCCATCGGGTCAACACGATAATCAGACCGACATAGGTGAATGCGTTGAGAACAAACGCGCCTTGAGAGCCGACCAGAGCAACGATCATACCACCAATAGCTGGCGCGGCTGTCCGCGCGAGGTTCGTATTCATGCTGTTGAGCGCGACCGCCCCGGCGATGTAAGGTCTGGGAACATGGTCGCCGACGGAGGCCTGCCAAGAGGGAGCATATATTGCCGTGCCGCAGCCGATGACGAAGGTCAGCACCAGCAACGACCATGGTGTGATAAAGCCGAGCAGAGTCAGTGTCGCCAAGGCAATCGCGGCCCCTAGCATGGCATATTGCGCCGTCAGCATGATAATGCGCCGGTCGCCGATGTCGGCGATCGCGCCGGCCATAACGGCGAGCATGAGGATCGGCAGCGTTGTCGCTGACAGGACGAGCGCGACCATGGTGGCCCTCGGATCGAGGGTTGTCATCAGCCATGACGCGCCAACGGTCTGGATGACCGACCCGAAGTTGGAAACAAGGCTCGCGAGCCAGATGGCTCGGAAACTGCCGAAGCGTAGCGGTGCCCACGTGCGGTGACTTTGGCTTTCGTTCACATCGCCCCTCTCGCTCCGCGATCCAGAAATTTACATCTGTCTACTTATTTTTATGGATGCTCGGAACATAATTTTCGCTGTGTTTCTGCTGTTGCATGCAAATGCTCCAGTCGATATGTCTTTCTAAATTGACATGTGTCAATGAATTTTCAATGAGTACGCAGCTGCAAACTGTGTGGCGAAAAGGGAGAGCGACAATCACTAGAATCACCGAAGGAATGCGCGGGAACGAAAAAAGCCTTCCCGCGCCAGTACGGCTTGCGAACGGCCTCACCTGATGGTGGATGACAAGCCAAGGCCGGCGCTTACGGCCAAAACGAAGATTCTCTATGGGCTGGGCTCAACGGCAACCGGCATCAATTTGCGGACATCGAACGCTTTTCTGATGATCTTCTATAGCCAGGCCATAGGAGTCCCCGCTGCCGCAGTCGCCACTGTGATGATGATCGCTGCAATCTTCGATGCGCTCGTCGATCCGTTCGTCGGACAAGTATCAGACAATTTGCGAACGCGTTGGGGCCGTCGCCATCCGCTGATGTATGCCGCGGCGCTGCCGACCGCGCTCGCCTATTTCCTGATCTGGTCGCCGCCGGATTTCCTGTCACCGTCCGCACTGCCGCTCTATCTGCTCGGCTGCCTGCTCGTCATAAGATTCTGCGATACGCTGTTCGAGCTCCCCGCCGTTTCGCTCGCCCCGGAGCTGACGTCGGATTATGCCGGCCGTACGGGTCTCATCGCGGTTCGCCGCGCCTTCGAAATGGGGGGTGGCTATCTGATGGTGCTCGCCGGCTATGAATGGTTCATGCGCGAGACCGCGAACGGCGGCGGCGGCGTTTCGAGCCCAGAGGGCTACCATATGCTGGGGCTCGTCGGCGGGCTGATGATCTTCTCCACGATTCTTGTATCGACCTATTCGACCCATCGCTTCATCCCGTTTCTGAGCAGCCCGCCGCAGCGCAAACTGGCTTTCCGGGACTTCCTCCGCGAAATGAAGCAGACGCTCGACAACAAGGCGTTCATCATCATCGCGGCTGCGGGAGCGATCTATGCGACCGGAGTCGGGGTCACCCAGTCGCTGCAAGTATATCTCAACCTCTATTTCTGGGGGCTCAGCCAAGGCCAGGTTGCACTCCTGGCCACGATCCAGATACCCGCCAGCCTGCTTGGCGTCGCGCTCGCCCCTGTGCTCGTTCGCCGCTACGGCAAGAAATTCACCGCAATATTATTTCCCGCGCTCGCCCTGACCACGACGCTGGCCTCACCAACGCTGCAACTCCTAGGCCTGCTTCCAGAGGGATCAGCGCTCTTCGCCTATCTTGCGACCGAAGCTGTCATCTCGCAGGTGATGTTCGTGATCGGTGTCGCGACGGTGCCCTCGATGGTGGCCGATGTCGTCGAGGAGAGCGAGGTGAGGACCGGCCGCCGGTCTGAAGGGCTCGTCTTTTCCGCCGACAATATGGCGCGCAAGTTCGTTTCAAGCTTCGGCGTCTTCATCGCCGGGCTAATTCTGACCTTCGTCGCCTTTCCGGTCCGCGCCCATCCTGGCCAAGTCGACGGTGACGTCCTCAATCATCTCATCCTTATGTGGATGGGCTCGATCACCCTCTTCATAGGCGGCTCTATCGTCGTGCTGTCCTTCTTCCCGATTACGCGTGAGCGGCACGAGAATAATCTCAGAATCCTCGCCGAACGGGGCGCACCGCTTCCCGCGGACGACGGCGCGTCGCTACCGCCCGATGAGGACCTCTCGCCGCGGCGGATCTGAGGGACGCCGCGCGCCGGCTCAGGCGGCGGGCAAGTCGACCGGAGAATCGAAATCGGTGGCGAGCGCGGCGGGCTCGCTGGCGATGACCTCGGCCTCCATCTGCGCGATCCGGGCCCGAGCCCCGCGTAGCGCGCTCGCGCCAAGGAGCAGGTTGAGCGGCGGGTTTTCATCGGCGGCAAGGGCCAGGATGGCGGCTGCGAACCGGGCCGGATCCCCTGCCTGCCGCCCGTCCCGCGCCGCACGCGCAGCGCGGGTTTCCGCAAGATGGCCGTAATGGCTGTCGCCCTCCCCGGTCCGGGTCAGCGAGCGGCCGGCCCAGTCGGTCCGGAACGATGCCGGTAGCACCGCGGTCACCTTGATGCCGAACGCGCCCACTTCTTTTGCGAGAACTTCCGAGAGACAGTTCAGCGCCGCCTTGCTGCTCGAATAGGCGCCGATGGCCGGCGCCGCGCCGAGCGTGGTGGCTGACGAAATATTGATGATCCGGCCGTCCCCGCGCGCACGCATCGACGGGATGACCGCCTGGCACAGCCTCAAGGCGCCGAACAGGTTGACGTCGTACAGGCGCTGCAAATCGGAAATGGCGATCGCCTCAAGCGGCCCCTCCTGTCCGTAACCGGCGTTGTTGACTAGGACCGAAACAGGCCCCAGCGTGCGCTCGATTTCCTCGACCACACCTGAGACCGCGCCATGATCGCCAACATCCAATATGCGCGCATGCGCACGCCCCGGCAGATTCTCGAACGACCGCGCGTCCACCTCGTTGCGCACCGTTCCCACGACGGCAAATCCCGCTTCCAACGCCGCGATCGCCATCGATCGGCCAAGGCCCGAGCTGACACCGGTTATCAACCAAAGTTCCGTCACTTGTCGTTCCGCCTTTCCCTATTCCAACGCCAAAATATTGGAGTTTCATTGACATATGTCAACTTCCAGACAATCTGAAAATCCCTTGATCATTGTCATCGGCATCCTCGACCTTCGTCACTGCGACCTCGACGCCGCAGGGGCCGTCGCCGCAGAGCATATGGCGAGCGTCGCCGCACAGCCCGGTTGCGCGCATTGCAGCATAGCGGTCGATTGCACCGACCCGCATCGTCTTCATCTGACCGAACGTTGGGATACGCCCGAAGCATTTCTAGCAAATGGGAAAAGTCCACGCCAGAAGGCATTTTCGGATATGATCGGCGAGTTGGGCATTACCATCGTCGACCTGCGGGCCTGGGCGGCGGACGAGTGGATCGGCCTTCTGCAATCGGCTCCCAAAGACTCGACGCGATAGCCGGGTGGCGCTGGGGCGGGGCGGGTGCCGACATGCTTCAAGCGCGGCGTCGAGCGTACCGGTTCGATGTCGGCACACCCGTCAGCGGTGCGGACCACCCCGACGCAGCCGGATAGGAAAGGCCAGATCGCCAACAAAAAACTTGACAGGTGTCAACTTCAACATAAGCTCCCATCCAAAGTCGACTTAGATTGACGAGGTGGGAGGAAAAACATGGGCAAATCTTATCTATTATTGGGTGCGGCGGTCATCGCCCTGGCGCCCGTATCGGCGTCGGCGCAGGAAACGCCGGGAAGGCCGTCACCCGCGCCGCAGACGGCCAGCGATAGCGGTGATATCGTAGTTACGGCACAGCGCCGCGAGGAACGCCTGCGCGACGTTCCGATTTCGATCACGGCCCTGTCCAGCGAAGCGCTCGAAACCAATAATATCGATTCGGCGCGCGACCTGTCGCTGGTCACGCCCGGCCTCAACTATTCGGTCCAGGGCATCTACGCGCAGCCGACGATCCGCGGTATCGGCACCCTGGTGACCACGCCGGGCGCCGACGCCAACGTCTCGCTTTACATCGACGGCGTCTACCAGCCCAACCAGGTGGGCAACGCGCTCGAATTCAACAATGTCGAGCGCATCGAAGTGCTCAAGGGTCCGCAGGGCACGCTGTTCGGTCGCAATTCGACCGGCGGCGCGATCCGTATCATCACGTCCGATCCCGACCTAGTCGATGCCAGCCTGAAGGGCGGGCTGAGCTATGGCCGGTTCAACGCGGTCAAGGCGACCGTCTATGCCAGCGTCCCGCTGTCGGACACGCTCGCGGTGAATGTCTCCGGACTCTATCGCCACGACGACGGCTTTGTGACCAACCTGTTCAACGGGCACAAGCTGAGCACGGTGAGCACGCGCGCCGTTCGCGGGAAAATCCTGTGGCAGCCGACCGACAATCTCGAGATCGTGCTCGGCGCCAACTATGCCTATACGCGCGACAACACAGGGTACAGCTATCGTCCGCTTGGCGGCAATAACGCCTTCATCGGCCCGAACTTCGTGGTGCCGGCCAGCCGCTATCAGGTCGTTCTCAACGATGATCCGGTGTCGGGCGCCACCGTCAAGGACGCCAATCTGCGCGTCAGCTGGGATGTTGGCGGCGGCACGGTCAGTTCGATCACCAGCATCCAGAAGGCCCAGCCGAGCGTCTATTCGGACACCGATGGCTCGCCCGCGGGTCCGCCTGGACGCGATTACAACATCAACAACAAGACTTTCGCAGAGGATCTGAATTACACGAGCGATCTCGACGGCCCGTTCAACTGGACGATGGGGGCCTTCTTCTATGACGATAAATCGGAGCTGTTCCTCAAAAGCGGCCCGGTCGTCGTCTCGGGCTATGTCAAGACACGCGCGGTCGCGGTTTATGGTGAAGCCAATGTCGACTTAACCGATCGCGTCCACCTGATCGCCGGGCTGCGCTACAGCGACGAACGCAAGCATGCGGTCGGGGGAACCGGCGGGCCACCGCTGGTCGACACGACCGAAAAATGGGATTCGTTTACGCCGCGCGTTTCGCTTCGCTACGATCTGTCGAATAGCACCAACATCTACGCATCGTTCAGCCGTGGGTTCAAGACCGGTAACTTCAACCTGCCGTCGCTGACCCCGGTCCCCGTCGATCCCGAAGAAGTGACCGCCTATGAAGTCGGCCTCAAGCGAAGCGGCGGCGGCTTCACCTTCAATATCGGCGCCTATTATTACGACTATAAAAACATCCAGGTGCAGATCGCAAACCAGGTCGGCAATGTCGCCGTCTCCATGCTGCAGAACGCCGCATCGGCCGAGATCTACGGCTTCGACTTCGATACGTCCTACCAGGTCAACGACAATCTGACGCTGTTCGGCGGTCTCGCCTATAACCACGCCCGCTATGTCGATTTCACCGACGCGTCGGTGTTCAATCCCATCATCATCAACGGGCAGCCGCGCGGCAATGTTCAGGTCGCCGAAGATGCGAGTGGCAACCATCTGATCCGGTCGCCCGACTTCACTTTCAACCTTGGCGGCACGTTGAAAATTCCGGTAGGCGGCGGCGCGATCGAGATTTCCCCGCTCGTCTCGCACAATGGGGGCTTTTACTGGGATCCCGGCGAACGGATTCGGCAGCCGGCGCATACGCTCGTCAACGGCCGCATCACTTGGCGCCCCGACGATGATCGTTACAGCATCTCGCTGTGGGGCGAAAATCTGCTCAACGAGGTCTATCTGATGCACGCCTCGCCGAGCGCTAGCGGAAACAACGGATCCTATGCGCGGCCCGTCACCTTCGGCGTGTCCCTCGACTTCAAATTATGAGCTTGTCATATGTTAAGATAATCCGGTTCGGGCCGCCGATCGACCGGCGGCCCGCGTCGACAAACGAGGAGTAGAGCAATGCCTTATTTCTTTCACGACGATCCCGAATTCTGGCATGTCGCGCCGCCCAGCCTGAAGCACGCCCGCGGACTTGCCGAAATCCGCAACATGAAGGCGGCGATGTTCGTGCTCGGCGAGCCCGACGATCTCGATGCCCCGCTCGCACTCTTCGTGCGCATGCCCGAGGGTTATGTGTCGCAGCGCCATAGCCACGACTGCTACCGCATGGAGTTGATGATCGAGGGCACGCACACGCGCGCGGACGGGACGGTGCTCAAGGCTGGGGACATTTCTACCAACAAACCCGGCGAGGAATATGGACCGTTCGTCGTCGGCAAAGGCGGTTCCTATTCGCTCGAGCTGTTCTCGCGCGGCGCCGCAATGGTCCATACCAATGCTGAAAAAAGCGAGGCCGCCGCGGCCGTCGCCAAGCTAGTCGAAGCGGTCAACGACGGCACGATGACTGCCGACGAATTTCGTAGCAGCCCTGAGCTCGCGCGCTGGGGGAAGGAAGAGCTGGCGCGCGACTGGAAGGGCGAGCTCGAACGCATCGGCGCCGTGCTGCCCGCCGAATGATGCGATCGAGATCGAGATCGAGGACATAGACATGCCATATCATTTCCAGGACGACGCCGATTTCTGGGCCATAGCCCCACGCCGGTTGCGCTACGCAACGACGCTCGCCAAAGCCCAGCACCATCGGGCGGCGCTGTTCGTCCTCGGCGAGGAAGACAATCTCGACGCGCCGCTGGCGCTCGTCCTGCGCATGCCGGAAGGCTTCGTCGCACCGCGCCACAGCCATCCCTGCCATCGCCTGGAAATGGTGCTTGAGGGAACGCATATCCGCGAAGATGGCACCATTCTCGGCCCAGGCGATGTCTCCACCTCGCTCCCCGGCGAGGAATATGGTCCGTTCCTCATCGGCAAGGGCGGGTCCTTATCGATCGAGATTTTCTCGAAGCAGTCGGCGATGACGCCGGAAAACAGCGACGAGAATCCGACGACGATCGCACTTGCGAAACTGATGGCGGCGCTCAATTCAGGCGCCATCACCCCCGAACAGGCGGCCGAGGATCCCGTGCTGCAGCAATGGGGTGCGGAAGCGATCGCGCGGAAGTGGGAACAATAGCAACGCCGGCCGCGATAGACCTATGTGCGTGCGGTCTCGATCGATTGGACGACCACATCGGCCGGCCGGACGTGGCCCATCCGCGCAAAGACCGCCAGCGAGGCATCATGCGCCGCCTCGCTCGCGGCCGATATCGCGTCGCTGACAAAAATCTGCTCGAACCCCAGTTCGAAAGCGAAGCGCGCGGTCGATTCCACACCGAAGTTGGTCGCGATGCCGGTCAGGATCAGCGTCTTGAGACCGCGGCGGCGCAGTTGCAGTTCGAGATCGGTGCCGTAGAAGGCACCCCATTGACGTTTTGTGACGACAAGGTCGCCGGCCTCCGGCGCCAGGGCCGGGACAAGATCGAAATAGTCCGCGGGGATCGAAGCCGGCATCGGCGGCCTAGGTTGATCGCACGGCGGCGCGAGCATATCGCCGCCGTCGGCGCTGATCGTCGCACGGACAAGGATCACGGTGCCGCCCGCCCGCCGCAGCGCTCGCGCGATCCGGACGCTGTTGTCGACGATCGCACCCGACGGATGCGGCTTCGTGTCCATCGCTACGATGCCGTTTTGCAGATCGACAACAACCAGTGCGGTGGTGCTGGGATCGATATCCAACAGCGTCATCAGCCTCTCCCTCTCATTATCAAGCGGCCTGCCCTCGCGCTTGACACATGTCAATATCCAACTAGCGTGACGACCAAGGTTCAATAGGACCGCAGCGATATTCCGGGAGATTGGACATGCAGGATGCGCAAGATAGCCTCCAGCCGATAGCGTCGCCCTATCCGCCGTTTCGTTACGCCGTCCTGGTCATCGCAATCCTGATGGTGGTCACGATGCTCGGGCAGCTCGACCGCAACCTGCCCTCGCTGCTCGTGGCGCCGATGCGCGAGGCGTTCGATATCACCGACACGCAGTTCAGCCTGTTCGGCGGCGCGTCTTTTTCGCTCTTCTATGCCCTTCTCGGACCGGTGTTCGGCGGGCTTGTCGACCGCAAGCACCGGCCGATGCTCCTGATCGGCGGGGTGCTCGGCTGGTCGCTGATGACCGGCCTGACCGCCTTCACCACCAGCTATTGGCAGATCCTGATTTGCCGCGCCGGGGTCGGCATCGGCGAGGCGGTGCTTGCCCCTGCCTGCTATTCGCTGATCGCCGACTATGTCGAACCCAGAAGGCGCGGCCGCGCTCTCGCCATCTATGTCATCGCGATCATGGCCGGCGGCGGCGCATCGCTGATCCTGGGCGGGGCGCTGATCGAAGCGCTGAGCGGCGCGTCGGCGCTGTTCGGCGGGATGGAGCCTTGGCGCATCGTTTTTCTCACGGTCGCGCTTCCCGGTCCGATCGCCGCCCTGCTCCTCCTCTTCGTCCGCGAGGTGCCGCGTCAGGAACAGGGGCATTCCGCCGCGGTTGCAGACCCGGAGGAATTCCGCCGCTACCTCGCCGCCAATCGCGCAACCTTCGGCTTCCTTATCACCGGCCAGGTTGCGCTCGGCCTCATCAACAATTCGATCTTTCCGTGGATGCCGAGCTTTTTCGAACGCTCGCATGGCGTCGAGCCGCATAGTGCGGGGCTGGTCCTCGGATCGTTGATGATCGGCGCGGGCACGGTCGGGCTGCTCATCGGCGGCTGGCTCAGCGACCATTGGGCGAACACCGGCGCCAAAGGCGCGCGGCTGCGGCCGATGTTCGTCGCGGCGGCGATCCAGATTCCGGCGCTGATCGTCTTCCCGCTCATCCCTAGCCTCACCCTGAGCTATGCCGCGATCGGCCTTCTGTTCCTCGGCACCAGCGTCACGCTTGCCGCTACCCCATCGATGTATCAGGCAGTGACGCCGAACCGCATGCGCGGCCGCGTTGTCACCCTGTCGCTGCTCGCCAGCGGCTTGATCGGCTGGACGCTCGGGCCCAGCGCTACGGCCTTTATCACCGACTATGTCTTTCGGGACGATGCGGCTTTGCGTTATGCCATTCTCTGCGTTTCGGTGCCGTCGGGGCTGCTCTTTCTCTTCTGCTCGTGGCGCGCTTTCGCGCCGTTCGTCGCCACCAACGGGGCGCTCTTCGGCGCATCGCAGGCCGAAGAGCGTATATTGGACAGCAACCCGGCGGGCACGTCGCCGCTGGTCGAAGCGGCCGCGCCGGCGCGTTGACCGTCAGGCGGCATCACGGCCCGCCGCATCGAGCAGCGCGATATGCTCGCCGTCGAGCGCGAGCTCGACCGACTGCATGAGCTCCTCGAGCTGCGCAACGCTTGTCGCGCTGGCGATCGGCCCCACGACGGCTGGCTTTGCAGCGAGCCAGGCAAGCGAAATCTGCGCGGGCGAAGCGCCCGTCTCGTTCGATATGCACTTCAGCGCGGCGAGGACGGCCAACCCGCGCGCGTCGAAGAGCGACGCCAGCCGGGCGCCCCGCGCCCGCGTCTCGGTATCGGCCAGCGACTGATATTTGCCGGTCAGGAATCCCGACGCGAGCCCCGAATGCGGCACGACGCCGATGTGGTTGGCCACACAAAAGTCCTGGAGTGCGCCTTCATATTCGTCCCGCGAGATCAAATTATAGCCGGGCTGGACAATATCGAACTGCGGCAAGCCGTGCTTCGCCGCCAAGGCTCGCGCAGACTGCAACCGGTCGACCGTAAAGTTCGACGCCGCGATCGCACCGATCTTGCCGGCATCGATCAGTTTTCCGAACGCCTCGAGCGTGTCTTCCTGCGGCGTATCGGGATCGTCGCAATGCGCAAAATAGACATCGATACGATCGACCCCCAGGCGACGCAGTGACGCGTCGCAGCCGGCTGCGATACGCGACGGGCTCAGCCCCTTGCCTCCCTCGCCCGGCATCGCACCGATTTTCGAGGCGATCTTTATTTTTCCGCGGGCGCCCGATGCGGCGAGCCACGCGCCGATCATCGTTTCGGATTCACCGCCGCTGTGTCCGGGCGCCCAGCGCGAATAGGAATCGGCGGTATCGATCAGCGTGCCGCCGCCCGCAACGAACGCATCGAGGATCGCAAAGCTCGCCGACCTGTCTGCGGTCCATCCGAACACATTGCCGCCGAGCACGAACGGTATGGTCTGCACGTCGGTCGCCCCGAGCCGGCGGCGAGACGCATGCGAGGGCGCAGCGCCGTCCGGCGGCGCTTCAGGCTGGATCATGTCCATGTCGAGGGCCGTCAAGAAGCGGGTGCGGCAGCGGCCGCCTTGGCCTTTTGCGCTTCGAGATGCCGGTCAGCCGCCTCCTGATCATATTCCCACACTTTTTCTGCGGGCACGCCCCGCTCGAAATCGGAAAGCGCTTTCTCGGGATCGAAATAATAGCCGAAGAGGTTCTTCTGAAAGGCTGGCGACGCCATGAAGGCTTTCGATTCCTCCATCGTTGCGAAGCGGTCGACGAAGAATTCAACACCGTTGCCGTCGGGATCGGCATAATAGAGCGACAGCGTCGGACCGTGATTAACACTCTCGACGGGTTGATAACCGCGTGCCTTCATATGCTTGTACTGCGCCATCAGGTCGCCGAGCGTGTCATAGGCATAGGCGACATGTTTGAGCGGGTTAAAAAAGGATTCGACCTTCTCGCCCGGAAACTGGGTGAAGGCGAAGCGGTGGTGTTCCTCATCGTACGAACCGATCACCGCGCGCGGGCTCTCGGCATAGATCTCGAGATCGAAGACATAGGTGTACCAGTCGACGAGACGCTTCAGGTCAAAGGTCTGGAGCACCACATGGGCGAAGCGGGCCGGCCGGGGCATAAACATCTCTCCTGTCCAATTTTGCCGGCCAATCTATAGCGGCACTTGTCACGTGTCAATTCCATGCCGCGGACGTGTTGCGGAGCCGGGCCGTCCTTCGGCGATCGGATATGGAACGGCACCGTGTTCGCGCCGCGCGCTTGACAGGGGTGGCCAGCATTCGCTAGCCAGACTTTACACATGTAAAGATCGTACGGCGGCGCGGCCGGCGGCGAAATTGGGAGATGGCCATGAAGGAAGGGACTTTGCTCTGGACACCGCCGCCCGAGCGCTTTGCCCAGTCCAATCTCGAGCGCTACCGCGCGTGGCTGAATGCCGAGCAAGGTTTGTTGTTCGGCGATTATGAAGAATTGTGGCGCTGGTCGACGGCCCATCCCGACACGTTCTGGGGTGGCATCTGGCGCTATTTCGACATTCTTTCGGACACGCCTTACGACCGCGTCCGCACCGGCACCGGAATGCTCAACACCCAATGGTTCGTCGGATCGCGCGTCAATTTTGCCGAACATGCACTGCGGCACGAAAGCGTCGATCCCGACAGCGTCGTCTTTTGTCACTCGAGCGAGATCCGCCCGCTTGCACAGATGAGCTGGGGCGAGCTCGGTGGCGCGGTGCGGAGTATGGCGACCCGCCTGCGTGCCATGGGCATCACCCCGGGCGACCGCATCGTCAGCTATATGCCCAATATCCCCGAAACCGCGATCGCGATGCTGGCGACGACCGCGATCGGCGCGGTCTGGTCGGCGGCGGCGCCCGAATTCGGCGCGCCCACCGTCATTGAACGCTTCGGCCAGATCGAGCCCAAACTGGCCTTCTTTGCCGACGGCTACAGCTTTGGCGGTAAGCCGTTCGACCGGCGCAGCGAAATAGCGGCGATTACCGGCGCACTGCCCAGCCTCGAGGCGATCGTCTGGCTCGACTATGCTGGCTTCGACGCAGCGCCGCCTACTCATATCGCGTCACACAGCTTTGCCGACCTGATGGCGGGCCCGCCGATTACGCGCGAAGATTTTCGCTACGAACGCGTCCCGCATGATCACCCACTGTGGATCCTTTTCTCATCGGGAACCACCGGCCTTCCCAAGGCAATCACGCATAGCCACGTCGGGATCGTCGCCGAGCATCTGAAGGTCAAGAATCTTCACATGAACCTCAGCCCCGCCAAGCGTAATTTCTTCTACACCACCACCGGCTGGATGATGTGGAATTCGGTCCTTTCCTCGATGCTCGCAGGCAGTTCGGCTGTTCTTTACGACGGCAGCCCAGTGTTCGGCGGGATCGACGCTCTGTGGCGTATCGCGTGCGACGCGCGCGCGACGGTTTTCGGCGTCAGCCCGACGCTGGTGCAAAGCATGCGCGCCGCCGGTGTCAAGCCTTCCGAACGGTTCGACGTGTCGTCGATTGACACGATCTTCGTTGGCGGCGCGCCCGCAACGCCCGATATCTTCGCCTGGTTCTACGAGAATGTCCGCGACGATGCCTGGGTCGTCTCGTCGTCCGGCGGCACCGAATTGTGCAGCGCGCTGGTCGGCGGTGTGCCAGGCAAGCCAGTGCGCGCGGGCGAAATCCAGGGGCGGCAACTGGGGATGGACGTCCATAGCTGGAGCGATGACGGCGACGAGCTGACCGGCGAGATCGGCGAACTCGTCGTCACCAGCCCCTTCCCCTCGCAGCCCATCTATTTCTGGGGCGACGAAGGGCAGAAACGCTACCACGCAAGCTATTTCGAGACCTTCCCCGATGTGTGGCGTCACGGCGACCTGATCAAATTCACCGACGACGGCGGCTGCTATATCTATGGCCGCTCGGATTCGACGCTCAACCGCTTCGGCGTCCGCATCGGCACCGCCGAAATCTATCGCGTGCTCGAAGGCGTGGCGGAAGTTTCCGACAGCCTGATCGTATGTTGCGAAATGCCGGACGGCGGCTTTTACATGCCGCTGTTCGTCAAGCTCGCGCCTGGGCACAGCCTCGACGCCGACCTGGTCAAGCGGATCAACCGCCAGTTGCGCGAACAGGCGAGCCCGCGGCACGTCCCCGACGAAATCGTCGCCGCGCCGTCGATCCCCTTCACCCTCACCGGCAAGAAGATGGAGGTTCCGGTGCGCAAGCTGCTGATGGGCCAACCCGCAAGCAAAGTGGCGAGCCGCGACGCGATGGCCGATCCCGGCGTCCTCGACTGGTACGCCGATTTTGCGAACCGGCCGGAAGTCGCGGCGCTCCGCCGCACCGCGAAAGAAGGCGCACCGGTTGCCTGATGTCGCCGTCCTGATCGGCAGCCTGCGCCAAAACTCGTTCAGCCGGCGGCTTGCCGATGCGATCGCCCGGGTTTCGGGCCCGCGGCTTACCTTTCGCATGCCCGACCTGCGGTTGCCGCTCTACGACGACGACGAATTCCGCGACGCCCCGCCAGAGAGCGTCGCGGCGATGAAGGCGTGCGTCAGCGCCGCCGACGCCATCCTGTTCGTGACCCCCGAACATAATCGTTCGATCCCCGCGGCACTCAAAAACACGATCGACTGGGGATCGCGGCCACGCGGGCAAAGCTGCTGGGCCGGAAAACCCGCTGCGATCGTCGGCGGTTCGATCGGTCTGCGCGGCGCCGCCATCGCGCAGGCGCATTTGCGCAGCATGTTGGTTTCGCTGGAATGCCGGCTCCTTGGCCAGCCCGAACTTTATATCCACTACACGCCCGACAATCTCGCCGCGCTGGAATCGCCCGGCACGGACCAGGTGCTCGCCGGTTTTGCAGCCAAGTTCGAGACCTGGATATTGGACCAGTCCGAACGAAGGGAAACCCGCCCATGACCCGCATTGCCCTGCTGACTGACGAGGAGGCGGCACCGGCCGCGCGCGCGATTTTCGATGAGATGACAGGCCGCGGCGCCAAGATTCCGGACCTGTACCGCCTGCTCGCCCACGCACCCGACTTGTTCGAGGCCTGGACCCGCCTCGCTTGGCCGCTTCGGAGCGCAGAGCACACCGAACGAGGGCTCCGCGAACTGCTGATCATGCGCGTCGCCATATTGACGCGCGCCGAATATGAATGGGCGCATCATTGGGGGCTCGCCGTCGCTGCCGGCGTCGACGAGCAAAAGCTTCATGCCCTGGCAGCGTGGCGCGGATCCCATCTCTTCGACGAAACCGAACGGCATGCCCTCGCCTTCGCCGATGCGCTCATCGAAGGCGGCGAGGTGCCGCCCGATATTTATGCGGCGTTGTCGGCGCATTTCGCGCCGGCACAGATGATCCACCTTGCCCTCACCATATCCTTCTATGTCTGCGTCAGCCACATGGCATCGGCGTTCGAGCTGAGCCTCGAGCCCGCCTATGCGGGCAAAACACCTCTGCCCGCCGCCGGTGTACCGTGCGCCGGCCGGTGAGCGGGCGGGATCCTCGCTCTCCGCGCTTGGCGGCTGACCGCCCGCCTGTTAGGAGCGTCCTGCAGGATAGAGGTTTGGGATACATGACGGGGCGAAAGACCGAAGCGGAAAAATCAGAGGATCTGGCTCAGTTGAACACGCGCGATCGCATTCTGGCGGTCGCACGGAGTATCGTCGATGAGAAAGGCGAAGCAGCGGCGACGATGAAAGCTGTCGCCAAGGGCGCCGGCGTTTCGCGGCAGGCCGTCTATCTCCATTTCTCCGACCGGTCGCAACTGCTGTCTGCGCTGTCGGATTATATCGACGAGAAACTCGGCATCGGCGACTGGATGGAGCAGATCGAGGCGCTCGACAGCGGCATTGCGATGCTCCGGATGCTCGCGGTAACTCGCTGCCAGCGCAGCGTCGGTCTCGTGACCCTGGTGCGTTCCGTCGAAAGCGACCGGTTCCGTAACCAGGCCGCAAGCTCCGCCTGGTTCCGCCGCCATTGGTGGAATATCGCCTGGGTCGAACGGGTGATCGTAAGGCAGCTGCATAAGGAAGGCCTGTTGCATCCGAGCTGGATCATGCGCGATGCAGCGACCTTCCTCGTCACGCTGTTCGCGCTGCGCAATTGGGACGATCTGACCCAGGTCGGCGGCTGGTCGACCGATCATTATATCGAGACATTGAGTGCCGTTGCGGTGGCGGCGCTTACCAGCCCCAACACATTGCCGAAGGACGATGGGGCAGCAGGGTCGGACAAGACGGGCCGCTAGGCGTCAGCCTTGCGCGGCGACAAGGTGACGGGCGATGATCATCGCCTGTATTTCCGCCGCACCTTCGAAAATATTCAGGATGCGGGCGTCGCACAGGATCCGGCTGATTTCGCTCTCAAGCGCATAACCGTTGCCACCGTGGATCTGCAGCGAATTGTCGGCTGCCGTCCACGCGACTCGCGCGGCGAGCAGCTTCGCCATTCCGGCTTCAACATCGCAGCGCAGCCCCTTGTCCTTCTCGCGCGCGGCATGATGCGCAAGCTCGCGCGCCGCCACGATCTCGACCAGCATCATCACCAGCTTGTCGGAAACGCGGGCGAAGTCGATAAGCCGCTTGCCGAACTGGCGTCGTTCGAGCGCATATCCAAGCCCGAGCTCATAGGCGCGCCAGGCGACACCGATCGCGCGCGCCGCAGTCTGAATGCGCGCGCCCTCGAATGTCTTCATGAGTTGGCGGAAGCCCTGCCCTTCCACGTCGCCGAGCAGCGCGTCGGACGAAACGGAAAAAGCGTCGAACGCGAGTTCATATTCACGCATCCCGCGATAGCCGAGGACCGCAATCTCGCTACCCGAAATGCCGTCGGCGGGAAACGGCTCTGTATCGGTTCCGCGCGGCTTCTCGGCAAGAAACATGCTGAGGCCGCCATTGCCGGGTCCGCCGGTGCGCGCGAGCAAGATCATGAGGTCGCTGCGTGACGCGTGCGTAATCCAGGTCTTTGCGCCGGAAATCGACCAATGCCCGTCCTTTCGTTTCGCCTGGGTGGCAAGGCCGGCGAGATCCGAGCCGGCACCGGGCTCAGTAAACACCGCAGTCGGCAGCACCGATCCGTCGGCGATTACGGGCAACCAGCGCGCCCGCTGTTCGGGGGTGCCGGCCAGTCCGATTAACTCGCCCGCGATCTCGCTGCGCGTCCCGAGCGAACCGACGCCGATCCACCCGCGAGATAACTCCTCGGTCACCACGCACATCGCCAGCTTGCCGAGGCCGATACCACCATATTCCGGCGCGATACAAATGCCGAAAGTACCCATCGCCGCGAGTTCGGCGATCAGGCCCTCGGGGACAAGCGCATTGCCGAGATGCCAGTGATGGGCATAAGGGGTTACGCGTTCTGCGGTGAAGCGGCGAAACTCGCGGCGGATCGCGTCAAGCTCGGCATCACCCAGACTTTCCTCGATCTGACCGCCCGATGCGATATGAAGCGCGAGATCGCGGCGCGCCGCGGCGCTGTTGGCGGCCATGGCACTGGCGATCTCCGGCCGGTGAAGCAGCACGGCGGGATCGAAACCGAAATCGCATGGCCGCACAAATTCGTTTCCGCTCATCGGCAAGCCACCCGCAATCTGGGCGGCATATTCGCCGAAGACGATATCGAGGAGAAGGCATTCGGGCTCACTTGGGCTTTCGAGCCGATCGGCCCAGTCGAGCAGCGCCGCGAGCGCCTGGATCGTGGTTTCGATCCAGGCAAGTCCGTGCAGCATGCGCTGCTCGTCGTCATGACCGCCGGCGTCGAGACGCGCCCGCGCCGCGGCCCGCGCCTGGCCCGCGAATTCGCGTAGCGTCGCCAGCGTCGCGCGATGGGCGCTGGCGTCCACGCCGTCGCCAGCTCCGTGCGGCGCCTCAGGCATCGTGCATCCCGATGATCGCAACCGCTGAAACATTCTGGCTCGGCATGCCCCCCAGATTATGGCTCAGCGCGAGGCTCGGCGGCGATGTCCGCTGGCGAGGCCCCGCTCTACCGAGCAGCTGGAGGTAATTTTCGTAGATCATGCGCAGGCCCGACGCGCCGATGGGATGACCGAAGCATTTAAGCCCTCCATCGATCTGGCACGGTATCGCCCCATCGGCGTCGAAGAGGCCGTCGAGCACATCCTTCCACCCTTGCCCTTCCTTCGAGATATGAAGATCTTCCATCGTGACCAGTTCGGTCACCGAAAAGCAGTCGTGCACTTCCATCAGGCTGATCTGCTCGCGCGGACGCGTGATCCCGGCTTCTTCATAGGCCTTCGCAGCGGCAATTCGGGTCGTATGGAAATAGCTCCCGTTCCAGCCGCCGCCTTGCTGGGCCTCCCATCCGTTCGAGGCCGAGATCTGCAGCGCCTTGACGGTCACCGGATCGCGTTTCCCGAGGGCCCGGGCGATCTCCGGGGTCGTGACAATCGCGCAGGCGGCCCCGTCGGACACGCCGCAGCAGTCGTACAGGCCCAAGGGTTCGGCGATCATCGGCGCGTTCAGCACCGTATCCATATCGATGGGCTTGCGCAGATGCGCCTTGGGGTTCTTCGCGCCATTGGCGTGGCTCTTGACCGACACATGCGCCATGGCGCGCTTGAGATCGGCCTTCGCGACCCCGTGCGCCGCGCGATAGGCGCTGGCGAGCTGGGCAAAATTGCCCGGTGCCGAACCGGTCACGCCGACCATGTCGAACGTCGTGCCGCGCGAGCGTACCGGCAAGCCGCCATAGCCGGTGTCTTTCAGCTTCTCAACGCCCAGCGCCAGCGCGATATCGGCGGCGCCCGACGCGACGGCGTAGACCGCGCCGCGAAAGGCCTCGGTTCCGCTCGCGCAATAATTTTCAACCTTCGTCACTCCGATGTTGCGTAGCCGCAACGCGGTCGCCAGCGGAATTCCCGATGGCCCGATATTGATCGCGTCGAATGCGACCGACAGCCACGCCGCATCGATCTCGCTCGTCTCGATTCCCGCATCGGCGATCGCCTCTTCATAAGCCTCGACCATCAGCGTCTCGGCATCGTCGGCCCAGCGTTCGCCAAAGCGTGCGCATCCCATTCCCAGAATGGCGACCTTGTCCTTGATACCACGCGCCATCAGTCCGCCTCCCCGGTCCGCACGGGGGCCGCTTTCCAGAAATATTTGACGAACCCGCGCTGTTCGTCGACCGCCTTGATGCGAAACACCATGCGCATTTCACGTCCCACTTCGACATCGTCGGCGACCACGTCGGCGAACTCGACGGTCATCCGTCCCCCGCCGTCAAAGTCGATCATGCCGTAATAGCCGGGCGGATCGGGCGAATAAGCTAGCGCATCGGCGGTATAGGTGACCACGCGCGCGCGCCGGTCGGCCAGCGGATAATCCTCCTGCGTGTGTGCCGCAGGATTATTGGGATTGACCGAGATCTCGCTCTTGGGGAACTGGACCGTACCGGTCTGCGTGCAGCGCCCGCCAACGAGCCCAAGCACGGCCTTCCGATTGCGCCACAGGGTCGTACCGGGCTGCTTCTGGTCGAGCTCGGCGCGCATCCCGCGCTCAAGGTCGTACAGGCCGCGATGAAAGAGCCAGCGCAGATAATTCATATCCTCGACCCGGTCGGCCAGCGTCGCGGCGACGCTGCGGCGACGCTGGCCATCGGCAATCGCATCGGTGGTTTCGAAAATCAGGATATCGACGCCTTGGCCGAAACCGACGAGCAGGATGCGCTCGCCCGGCCCGGCCGCCTCGAGTGCGGACGCCAGCAGTAGGATGGGGTGCGCAGCGCCGCTATCGCCGACGCTATCCGCAAGCCGGTCGGCGACCGCTTCGGCGGAAATGCCCAGCCGCCGGGCGAGCCCTTCCGCAACACCCTTCGCCGTAATCGGCACGATGAAGCGATCAATCGCCGCGGCGTCGACGCCGATCTTCGCCAACCCGTCCGCGAGAGCCGTAGCGACCATGGCGCCATAGCCCTCGTCACGGATCCAGCGCCCCTCCCAGCCATAATCGAAATCGGCGCCGCTCTCGCGCACATGATCGACAAAATCGATGGTCACGCTATGCGCGCCGACCAGCGTCGCGATCGCTTCGCCGTCGCCCACGATGAGTGCGGCAGCGGCATCGCCGGAGGTCATTTCCGCTTCCGAACCGGGACGCGACTTGCGCATGTCGGCGGCAACAAGCAGTTGCGCGCTCGCGCCGCCGGCGGCGGCCGCCAACGCCTGGTTCAAACCAGTCGTCGCCGCGCGCCGGCTGCCCGCGAGATCGAAGGCGCCGGTCGCATCGGCCAGGTTCAAGGCCTCCTTCACGACACCTGCATTGCTGCGATCCGCGAAAGGCAAAGTCGTCGATGCCAGCGCGACCGAACCGATCGCGGCGCGGTCGAAATCGCGCAGCGACGCCCGCGCGGCCTCGACCGCCATCGTGATGCTGTCCTCGTCCCAGCCCGCGATCGCGCGCTCGCCGCGGGCCAGCCCCTTGAGCCCGCCCGCAAACCAGCCATTCGCGGCATGGATCGCCCCGCGCTGGAGACGGCGGCGGGGAATATAGGCGCCACAGGCAAGAATCCCGATCGTCATGCAAAGGATTCCCATCTGGAGGCCCCAGAAATATATACTCGTGTAAAGTTGCTATGACTGATCATCGTTCCTCGAATCCGATTGCATTATGAAATTTCTCGGTAGCCAACTTGACACGTGTACACAATGTATAGAATGGGCTTCAGGCGAAAAAGCCGGCACGCGCCGGGACCAGAACGGCAGGAGAGAGAGATGGACGAAGCCACAATGCTCCGCGACGCCGCGATGCGGCTTTTTGCTGCGAACTGCGACTGGCCAGCAGTCGAAGCCATGGGCTTGCCGCTGGCGCTCGTCGAAGAGAACCGCGGCGGATTCGGTATCGACCCGGTCGATGCGTTGGCCATTGTTCGGCTGTCGGGCGAAGCCCTGGTGCCGCTTCCTATCGGAGAAACGATGATGGCGAATGCAGCGCGGGCCGCAGCAGGCGACGCATTGCTCGATGGCCCGGCGGATGCCGGCGATGTTCCTTTGCTCGGCGGGGCTATTGTTCGTTCGCTGCAATGCGCCGGCGCGCTGGCGCGCGTGCTCGATATGACGATCGACCATGTCAACACGCGCGAGCAGTTCGGCCGACCCTTAGCGCGGTTCCAGGCCGTGCAGCATGGCCTCGCGCAGCTCGCCAGCGAAGTCGCGGCCGCAGGCGCGGCCGCCGACCATGCCGCCGCCGCCTTTGCGCGCCCTGCAGACGAGGCGGAAGTCGCGGTCGGCGCGGCGCGGGTGCGGATTGGCGAAGCGGTCGGCATCGCCGCCGGCATCGCGCATCAAATGCACGGCGCCATAGGCTTTACCGAAGAACATGCCCTGCATCGCTATACCACCGCGCTGTGGCGATGGCGCGACGAATATGGCGGGCATCCCTATTGGGCACGCAAGGTGGGCGCCGCGGCGATCGCGGCCGGACCGGGCGCTTTTTGGCCGATGGTGACGGCAGCATGAACCTTCTCGACTTCCCCGCGCCGGTCGAGACCGACGCCACCAGATCACTCCGCGCCGAAGTCCGAAACTTTCTTGCAGACCAGCTTGCCGATCGCTCGCCGCTCCAGCGCGCCGAAAGCTGGAACGGGTTCGACCGCGACTTCACCCGGGCGATGGGCCAGCGCGGCTGGATCGGCATGACCTGGCCCAAACGCTATGGCGGCCACGAACGCAGCGCGTTCGAACGCTATGTCGTGGTCGAGGAAACCCTTGCAGCTGGCGCCCCGGTCGCGGCGCATTGGTTTGCCGACCGGCAGAGCGGGCCGATGCTGCTCAAATTCGGCACCGAAGCCCAAAAGTGCGAGGTCTTGCCGCGGATCGCGCGCGGCGAAGCCGTGGTCTGCATCGGCATGAGCGAGCCGGGATCGGGCTCCGACCTTGCGGCTGCCCGCACCCGCGCGGTGCGCGATGGCGACATGTGGCGCGTCACCGGCACGAAATTGTGGACGACCAACGCACATCGCGCCGACTATATGGTCCTGTTCTGCCGCACGAGCGGAACGCCGGCGGATCGACAGGCAGGCATGAGCCAGCTGCTGGTCGATCTCGGGAAGACCCACGGTATCACCATTCGACCCATTATCGATCTCGACGGCAAGCATCATTTCAACGAGGTCCATTTCGAGGATGTCGCCATCCCCGCCAACGCATTGATCGGAACCGAGGGCCAGGGCTGGAGCCAGGTGATGAGCGAACTCGCCTTCGAACGCTCGGGACCTGAACGTTTCCTCTCGTCGATGCAGCTGTTGATCGAGCTCATCGGCGCGCTGCAACATGCCGACGATGACGCGAGCCTGCTTGCCGTCGGCCGGCTCACGTCGCATCTCATCGTCCTCCGGCGTCTTTCACGCGGGGTCGCCGCCTTGCTCGAGGCCGGCGAAAACCCGGGCCTGCAGGCCGCCATCGTCAAGGATCTGGGCGCCTTGTTCGAACAGTCCATCCCCGAAATCGCCCGGACGCTGGTCGATGCGGTTCCCGATGCCAGTTCGACACGCGATTTCGCCGCCGTCTTGCAGCGAACGATGTGGAACGCGCCAAGCTGGTCTCTGCGCGGCGGAACCCGCGAGATACTGCGCGGCATCATCGCCCGCGGCCTGGGGCTCCGCTAGGCCGGGAAGGCCCGTCAGCCTGAAGAAGAGGAGAAGTATCGATGACCATCATAAGCCTGCGGAAGGAAGGGCCGGTCGCGATCCTGACCCTCGATCGCCCCGAGATGATGAATGCGCTGGGCGAGCCCGGTGACGGAGACGCCGTAAGTGCGGCCTGCGCCGCGATCAACGGCGATCCCGATATCCGCTGCGCGATCCTGACCGGCGCCGGCAAGGCCTTTTCGGCTGGCGGTAATGTTAAGGCGATGGCCGACCCCGAGGCGGTCTATAATGGGTCGGTGATGGGCGCGCGCAGCCAGTATCGCGACAATATCCATCGCATGCTCCGGGCGCTGTACGGCCTTGACCTGCCGTTGATCGCCGCGGTCAACGGGCCTGCCATCGGCCTCGGCTGCGATGTGGCGTGCCTCGCCGACATTCGGCTGGCCTCTCCGAGCGCCAGATTCGGGGTGACCTTCCTGAAGCTCGGTCTGGTCCCTGGCGATGGCGGCGCCTGGGTCCTGCCGCGTGCGATCGGCATGAGCCGTGCCGCCGAACTCTTCTTCACGGGCGACGTCATCGATGCACCCACCGCCGAAAAATGGGGGTTGGTGAGCGAGGTTGCCCCCGCCGAAAAGCTGATGGAGAAGGCGCTAGCTCTCGCGATGCGTATATCGGCACAGGGTCCGCACGCCTTGCGTCTCACCAAGGCGCTCCTGCGGCAGGGACGCGACAGCGACTATTCCGCAGCACTGGAGGCCGCTGCGAATGCCCAGGTCATCGCGCATCAGACTGCCGACTTCCGGGAGGGCGCGGCGGCGCTTCTCGCCAAACGGAACCCGAACTTCACCGGGGCATGATTGGGCAGCAAGGTTTTGCGCGAGCGACCGAAGCGAGCAGCATTCTGTATGCGGACATATAATCGAGAGGTTGGAAGCGATGCAGTTCGACGTGGTGATTGTGGGCGCTGGCCATGGCGGGGCGCAGGTGGCGATCATGCTGCGGACGCAGAAGTTTGAAGGCAGCATCGCGATCATCGGCGACGAGCCCGAACTGCCCTATGAACGCCCGCCGCTGTCGAAGGAATATTTTGCGGGCGAGACGGAATTCGAACGCATCCAGCTCCGCCCCGCCAAATATTGGGACGAGCGCGAGGTGACGATGCTGCTCGGCACGCGCGTCGTCGCGGTCGATTCCGTTGCTCATACAGTGACTACCGATGGCGGCGAAACGATCGGCTATGGTAAGCTGGTTTGGGCGACCGGCGGATCCCCCCGCATGTTGCCGATCCCCGGCGGCGACCTGCCCGGGGTGCAAGGTGTCCGCACACGCGCCGACGCCGATGCGATGAAGGCGGCGTCCGAAAACGCGGGCCAGATCGTCGTGATCGGCGGCGGCTATATCGGGCTGGAGGCCGCGGCGGTGCTGCGCAAGGCGGGCAAGCAGGTCGTGCTCCTGGAAGCGCTCGACCGTGTCCTCGCCCGCGTTGCGGGCACCGAGCTGTCGCGCTTCTACGAACGCGAACATCGCGAGCATGGCGTCGACCTGAGGCTCGGCGTCTCGATCGAAGCGATCGAGGGTGGTGATCATGTCACCGGTGTGCGTCTGTCGGACGGCGAAGTCATCCCAGCCGATCTGGTGATCGTCGGCATCGGCATCGTTCCGGCGGTCGAGCCGCTGCTCGCGGCGGGCGCCGATGGCGGCAACGGCGTGCTCGTCGACCGCCATTGCAAGACGAGTCTGCCCGACATCTATGCGATCGGCGATTGCGCCGCGCACGAGAATCATTTCGCCGAGGGGGCGACGATCCGGCTCGAATCGGTGCAGAACGCCAACGATCAGGCCAATGTCGTCGCCAAGGGCATCGTCGGCGACGAGGCGCCCTATCATGCGATCCCCTGGTTCTGGTCGAACCAATATGATCTGAAGCTCCAGACCGCGGGACTGTCGACCGGGCACGACCAGACGGTGGTGCGCGGCGACATCGCGAGCCGCAGCTTCTCGATCGTCTATCTGAAGGCGGGCAGGGTCATCGCGCTCGACTGCGTCAACGCGACCAAGGATTATGTGCAGGGCCGCATGATCATCACCGCGGGGCTGCGCGCGACCCCCGAGCAGCTTGCCGATGCGGGCACGCCGCTCAAGAAACTGCTGCCCGCGTGATGCCATTGGCGTCGACGGTGGCCGCGCCCACCAGAGCGAAAAAAATTCTCGAAGGCACGCGAACGCAAGCTACGGTGTCGCTTTTCAATATCGGCATGCCGGGGATCGCCGAGATGGTTCGGTAATCAATCCCCCCAGGTGCTCATCTTAGGCCCGCCATCGACATCGAGCAGCCGAGAGAGACCGAGAGGTTCAACTATAGGTCAAGCGACGGCACCACCAAGGCGCGGTGGATCCATCGACGCGTACAATTCCGACACTTGACGATCATCCGAATCGTCGTGCGTTGAGGCTCTTTTCTCTTGAATACCGTTGTAAAAGTCATGAGGCATTCGCAGTCTCATCCGCTAGGGTCGAGACTCAATCACAGCCAGAAGGCGACGGCAGCGGCGAGGCTTACGGCGGATAGGAAGTTGCGGGCGAGCTTGTCGTAACGAGTAGCGATGCGGCGGAAGTCCTTGAGGCGGCAGAACAT
>Ga0180220_1000414_pt1 | contig 49725 bp, 41 predicted proteins | sample eDN5th37CBELigBY_FD_151335 | JGI IMG/M metagenome (GOLD analysis project Ga0180220, IMG submission 151335) | Enriched backyard soil microbial communities from Emeryville, California, USA - eDNA 5th pass 37_C BE-Lig BY (version 2) (version 2) | ecosystem: Environmental > Terrestrial > Soil >...
GCGTGATCGGCGACTGGATCCAGTTCTACAACAGCAAGCGCCCGCATCAGGCGCTGGGGATGAAGACGCCGGACGAGGCGTTCAAATTAGTGGCGTGACCTGAGCAGAAACCGCTGGGTCATTACAGCTTCGTGCATGCCCATCAGCCTCATCGTCGGAAACGGCGGCGCAGCTCGGTCAGGGGGGGCAATGGGCTTTTATCTTCGCAAAAGCATCAAGGTGGGACCGTTTCGGTTCAATCTGTCGGGCTCGGGGGTGAGCGTGTCGGCCGGTGTGCGGGGCTTTCGGGTCGGCACCGGGCCCCGGGGCAACTACGTCCACATGGGCGTTGGCGGCATCTACTACCGCGCTACTGTTCCCCGTAATGGTGCGAGGCGTGCGTCTGTTCCGCGTGCCTCAGCGGCCCGCCCCCGTGTCCCTGCCCTGCCCGCGCTGGAGTCCGGGGTTCCGGCCGGAACCCATGGACCCATGGTTGACATCGACTCCGTCGCTGCGTCCGAGATCGTGGACAGCTCGTCGGCAGAGCTGTTGGCCGAGATGAGCGCCAAAAAGAACAAGATTCGGCTGTGGCCGCTGGCGGCGGCAGCAGCCCTGGCGGCGATCGCCTATGCCTCGACCTTGCCATGGCCCACCTGGCCACCCATCGTTGCCGCTGCGCTGGGCGCGGCCGCCATCGCGCTCGCTTACCGACGCGACGTGCTGACCAAGACGGTTGTCCTGTTCTACAGCATGGATTCCCAGCTGGAACAGGGCTACGGGCAGTTGCATGAGCAGGCCAAGCAGCTCGCGGGTTGTGCCAAGGTCTGGCATCTCCAAGCCCACGCTCAAGTGCGGGACCGCAAGTACCACGCTGGTGCCAACCAGCTCGTGCGCCGAAAAGCGACTTCTATCCGCAAGGCCGAGCCGCCGTACCTCAAGACCAACGTTGAGACGGTGGCCATCGACGTGGGCGCGCAGATGCTCCATTTTTTCCCGGACCGCGTGCTCATCTACGACGCTCAGGGTATGGGCGCTGTCGGCTATCGGGAGCTCGCCTTGTCCGTCCAACGCTCCCGGTTCATTGAGAGCGAGGCGGTGCCGTCCGACGCCACGGTGGTCGACCGAACGTGGGCGTACGTCAACAAGAACGGCGGACCCGACAAGCGGTTCAAGAACAACCGACAGCTTCCGGTCTGTGCTTACGACGAGCTCACCATTCGGAGCCCTAGCGGCATCAACGAAGTCGTTCAGCTGTCCCGCAGTGGCGTGGCCCAGGGGTTCATCGCGGCAATCCAAGCGTTGGCGCTGCGGATGCCTGCCGAACGACGCTGACCGTCTTTCTTGCCTACCTGAGGCGACTGAACCGTTTATCGCCCTTCAAAATCAAATCGTGTAGACCCGCCTGTAGACCAGTGGCTTTTCTGCTCTAAAGGTGCAAATGACGCCTGGGCACGGAGATGCCCTCACGGAAGAGGCGGACGCTGCACTCTTGTTCAGCTAAGCACCTTAGGGTCCGACGCGACGGCTGAAGGATGGAGACTTGACAACTTTCGTCAAGGGCGCAAAATACGTCCAGCAGCTTTACAGCGCCCTACTGCTCAGCGTCCTGGGGTTACTTCAGGGCGGTCATAGGGAACGCCGAGGAAGCTGCTATTTTTTTGCCTTCAATCCCAGCGGGATCACGTCGTCGACGTGTACACCGAACGTATCGGACCGCAGCGGAACCAGAATGCGGTATTGCCCCATCTCATCCGTCACCGGGATGAGTAGGCGAGGCCGCCCCTTGGTGTCAGCGCTTGCGATAGCCACGTCCGAGCAGCCGGCCGTTAGCCACTCCAGATACTTCATCGGCGGGTAGCCGTCCTTCAGGACGCGACTTTCGTAGCCGTGGCGGGGCTTGATGTCAAGTAGAAGGGGGCATGGGTACGGCTTACCCCAGTATGCCGTCAACACCGTTTCCAACGTCTTTTGCTGCACCGTTGTGAGCACCACCGCGTCTTTGACGGTGACCGTGTGCGGCCGGCCGGTGGGTTGCTTGGGGACCTCCGCTATGTAGTTGAGTAGCGCTCGATAAGCTACCGGATTGAGTGCCACCCTTACCTCCTCGGCGCTCGTTGTGAGCAAAAGTTTCTGCTGGAGAGTAAACAATGTGGAGGACCTTCTTTTAAGGGCTTTTTTGCGTACACGCCACTACTGGCGCAACGGTTGCGTGGTTAGCGCAGCCTGATGCCTTGGCCTTGAGCATGCCAATTGTGGCGTTGTAGACCGACGCGTTGTTCTGACGTGCGGGTCCACGTCCAACCTCGCGATCTGCCGCAGCCGCCGTTCGCGTGCCTCGTATAGCGGTCGTAGTGCGCGGAGGCGCTCGGCATCGACAACGTAGCCCGCCAAAACGTTGCCCTCCCCGGACTTTGAGGTTCTGTGTGTCGCCGAAGAGGTCGCTGGCCACCGTGCCGTGCAGCTCTCGCGGCACGAATTTGAAGTCCGAGGCCTTCGGCAGCGTTGCTTGCAGCTCGCGGATGTCCACCAGACGCGTGCCGGCAACTATCGAAGTGAACACCCAATCACTGGGGCCAGCGTCGAGATGGGTGAACCGCCCCGGGATTCCAGGAGGCTCCAACTCTTGAGAGGATGGAGTCATGACCAAGCCAGTGAAGTACTCCCCGGAAGTGCGGGAGCGAGCGGTTCGGATGGTGCTCGAGCACCAGGACGAACACGGTTCGCAGTGGGCGGCGATCGCGTCGATTGCCGGGAAGATCGGGTGCACGGCAGAGACCTTGCGCCTGTGGGTGCGTCGGGCCGAGCGTGACCAGGGGCTGCGGCCGGGCCTGACGAGTGAGGAACGGGCGCGGATGAAGGCGCTGGAGCGCGAGGTGCGGGAGCTGCGGCAAGCCAACGAGATCCTGCGCAAGGCATCGGCGTATTTCGCCCAGGCGGAGCTCGACCGCCGCTTCAAGCCATGACCGGGTTTGTTGCTGATCATCGCGACGCCTACGGAGTCGAGCCGATCTGCCGGGTGCTGGAGATCGCTCCGTCGACGTACTACAGCCACGCGGCACGCGCCGCCGATCCCGACGCCCGTCCGAACCGCTGGTGGCGGGACCGGGCGCTGGAGGTGGAGGTTCGCCGGGTGTGGGACGAGAACCGTCAGGTCTACGGCGTGCGCAAGGTGTGGAAGCAGTTGCTGCGGGAAGGCTGGCAGGTGGCGCGGTGCACGGTGGAACGGCTGATGCGCCGGCTGGGCCTGCGTGGCGTGATCCGCGGCAAGGTGGTCAAGACCACGGTCGGCGACAAGGCGCAGCCGTGTCCGCTGGACCGGGTGAACCGGCAGTTCCATGCCGATCGGCCGAACGCTCTATGGGTGAGCGACTTCACGTACGTCTCGACCTGGCAGGGCATGGTATACGTGGCCTTCGTGGTCGACGTGTACGCGCGGCGGATCGTGGGCTGGAAGGCGTCCACATCGATGACCACGGACTTCGTGCTCGACGCGCTGGAGCAGGCCCTGCACGCCCGGCAACGGGAGGGCGGGCTGATCCATCACTCCGACCGCGGGTCGCAATACGTGTCGATCCGCTACAGCGAACGGCTGGCCGAGGCCGGGATCGAGCCGTCGGTGGGCAGCGTGGGCGACAGCTACGACAACGCGCTGGCCGAGACGATCAACGGGCTGTACAAGGCCGAGGTGATCCACCGCAGGTCATGGCGCAACCGCGAGCAGGTGGAACTGGCCACGCTGGACTGGGTGCACTGGTACAACCACCAACGACTGCTGGGACCGATCGGGCATGTCCCGCCAGCGGAAGCCGAAGCGGCTCACTATCGGCAGCAAGCCGATCAGGCCAAAGCGGCCTGACTCAAACCAAATGGCCTCCTGGAATCCCGGGGCGGTTCAGGGCGCGTTTGTTCTTAGCCCGGGGGTCGGGAGCACAGCGGTCGCCCACGGCGCCAGGAGAACGAGAAGAGTGCTGCACTTGCTGTGCTACCCTCCGCCCCTTGGTCACACCCTTGGACACTTTGCCGGTCGACCCGTTACGCATCAAGGGCTTAGAAGCGCGGTGTTGCTGAGGGTGACGGACGATCCTAGTCCCCAGCCAACAACAACAAGGGCCTAGCGGAAACGCTAGGCCCTTGTTCTTTTGGTGGTATGTGCGTCGCGTGATGGAGAAGCGACGCCATGTCCTGTCAATTCCTACCTCACCGCGCATAGACCCGCGGCCCGCGGACCCGGATCGTCACCAGGGTGCCGCCGCCGCGGCGCGGCTCGATCCCGATGCGGCCCTGGAAGAAGTCGACGCGTTCGCGCATGCCGAGCAGGCCCCAGTGGCCGGCGCGGCCACCGGCGCGCAGGACGGGTTCCTCGATGCCGGCGCCATCGTCGGCGATCGTGATCGTGAACCAGCGGCGGCGGAACACGAGGCGCAGCAGGATCGACCTCGCGCCCGCGTGCGCGACGACATTGGACAGGCCTTCCTGGCACACGGTTGCCAGTTCGGCGGCCGCGGAGGCGGCAAGCAGCCGCGGCGATCCGCCCACCTCCATCGCGAAATGGACGTCGTGGCCGTGCACGATCGTCATCGCTGCCGACTGCAGCAGCTCGACGAAATCGACCGGCGAGCGGTCGCTCTCGCGCAGCGCACTGACGCGTTCGCGCAGTTCGACCAGCGAGTCCTGAGCGCGCTCCATCGCGTCGATGAGGGCGATCCGCAGCGCGGGTTCGGAGGTCTTCTTCAGCGCGCTGCCGACGTGGAAGATCAGGCCCTGCGTGCCCTGCAGCAGCGTGTCGTGGAGTTCGCGCGCGATGCGCTCGCGCTCGGCCATGCGCACGCGGCGCCGCATCGCGGCGCGGCGGTCGCGCAGGTTCAGCAGGGCGGCGAGGAGGGCGAGCCCGAGCAGCGCGCAGCCCGCCTTGAACAGGCCGGTCTGGTACCAGCCCGCCTGCAGGCGGAACGCGAGCACGGGCTTGCCTTCGCTCCAGATGCCGTCGGCATTCGCGACGCTGAGATGGAACACGTAGTCGCCGGGACCGAGCGCGGTGTAGATCGCCGTGCGGCGCGAGCCGGCGTCCTGCCAGTCCTTCTCGAAGCCGTCGAGGCGGTAGCGGAAGCGGATGCGCGGCGCCGTCGACAGGTCGGGCGCGGTGTACTCGATCTGCACCGCGTGCGTGAACTCCGGCACCTGCGCGACGCCCCGCGGCTCGATGCGCTGGCCATCGGCGAACAGCGCGGTCGCGACGCCATCCAGGCGACGCGTGTCGGGCGCGAGCGTGTCGGGATCGATCCAGAACACGCCGCGGTTCGTGCTCGCCCAGAGGCGACCGTCCACGCTCCTGACGAGCGTCGGCAGCGGGCGCACCTGCCCGGCGACGCCGTCGATGCCGTCGTTGAAGTCGAACCAGTGCACGGGGTTGACGTGCGCCGGGTCGCGCAGCGAGGCCTCGATGTCTTCACGCGCGACGCGCGCGAGGCCACGGTTGCCGTTCGCCCAGAGCTCGCCCGACGGCGTCGCGACCAGGCCGGTCACGCCGGTCAGCGCGTCGTCCGCCGCCGTCACCAGCGTCTCGAAGCGCTGTCCGCGCAGGAACTGCACGCCGGTGCGACCGCCGATCCACACGGTCGGGCCGCCGACGTCGATGGCCAGCGCGCGGCCGACGTCGACGTTCGCCTCGGCGCCGTAGCTCGTGGTCGCATCGCCATCGGTCACGGTCACGCGATTCGAGCCGTAGAGCTGCCAACGCCGGCCGCTGCCGTCGGCGACCATGCGCATCGGTGCGCTCTCGTCCGGGCCCAGCACGCGCGTCCAGCGGCCGCCGGAGTACGCATACACGCCGTAGCGAAGGATATGCACCCAGACGACCTCGTCGCGATCGACGCAGATGCTCTGGAACGACTGCGCACCGACGCCGGCGGTGTCGTCGGGCAGCGGAATGCGCCCGTGCTCTTCGCCGCGGCGATACTCGAGGCCGTCGCGTCCGGCCATCCACAGCGTCCCATCCGGGGCGAGCGTCATCACGCCGACGCCCTTGCCGCGCTCGAACGCGGTGACGCCACGCGCGGTCGCGTGGTAGAGCACCGGGGTCGTCGGCGAGGACACCCAGATCCCGTCCTTCGCATCGCGCTCCATCGCCGGTAGGGCGGGGTCGCGTGGAACGATCAGTCGCGTCATGCGGTTGGCGCGGAAGCGCTCGAGCCCGAAGTCCGTCCATACCCAGGTGTTGCCGCTCGCGAAATGGCGTACACCGCTCACGTCGTCGCTGGTCAGCCCCTCGCGCTTGCCGACGTGCTCGATGCGCGGCGCCTGGCCCGGGCGCCAGTGGTAGCGATCGATGCCACTCTCGGCGACGATCCAGTTCGTGCCGGCCGCGTCGCGGATCCCGTCGGTTTCGGGGCGCGCGAAATCCCACGGGTCGTGTGGGCCGAGCTGCAGCGACGCGCGCAGGTAGTCTTCGCGCGTCGCGTCGCGGAACATCGCCTCGCCGGCGTGGATGGCGACGACGCGGCCGCGATCCTCGATCATGAGCACGTCGTCGGACACGTGCGACGTCCCGGTCGGGCGGTCCGGCACGTAGCCCATCGAGGCGTCGGCGATCTCCCAGCGGTCGCCGACGAGGCGCGCGACGCCGTTGGCGCTGACGACCCACAGCACGCCGTCGCGCAGGCGCAGGATCTCGAAGACCGTCCCCGCCGGGACCACCGGTGGTTCGAACAGCGTCACGTGGCCGTCACGGACGCGCGCCAGGCCACCCGACTGCAGTCCGGCCCAGAGGTCGCCACCGCGATCGCTCGCGACCGTGTAGACGCCGCGCTTCGGGAATCCTTCCACCGGATCGATCTCGAAGCGCATGCCGTCGAACCGCGCGAGCCCGGTCGACGTCGCCAGCCACAGGAAGCCGTCGTGGCCTTCGACCAGGTGGATGATGTCGGGCGGCGCGCCGTCGCGCGTGGTGAACACGGCATGGTTGAGTTGCGCGATGTCCTGCACCGGGGCGGCGGCATCGCGCACGTCGTCGACGGCGGCGATGCCGATGCCGCCCGTCGCGGCGAGCAGCAGCGTGCACGTGGCCAGCAGGAAGGCACGCACGGACATCGGGTGGTTCCGGTCACCCCCGGGGGTGGCGCTACGGTAGCGCGAACCCGGCCGCCGCGTCAGGGTTCCAGCAGGCCACGCTTGCGCGCGATCGCGACCGCGTGCGTGCGGTCGTGCGCCTGCAGCTTGGCGAGGATGCTCTTCACGTGGCTCTTGATCGTCTGCTCGGACACGTGCAGGCCCTGGGCGATCTGCAGGTTGGTCGCGCCTTCGGCGATCCAGCGCATGACCTCGGACTCGCGCGGCGACAGCTGGTCGGCGCCGAGGGCGTCGACGCCGGCCGCGACCTCTTCGGCGACCACGCAGCGGCCCACGACGCTGCCGCGGATCGCATCGATGATGGTTTCGCCGGAGGCGGACTTCAGCAGGTACGAGCACGCCCCGAGCGCCATCGCGCGCGCCGCGCGTGCCTCGCCCGGGTAGGTCGTCAGGACGATGATGCGCGCCTCGCCGTCGTGTCCGCGGATCGCGCTGATCGCCTGCAGGCCGTCGGCGACCTGCATTTGCAGGTCCATCAGCACGACGTCGGGGCGCAGGCGCAGGAACTGTTCGACCGCAGCGATGCCGTCGGCCGCCTCGCCGACGACGTCCATGTCCTCCTCGCTCTCGATGTACACGCGCAGCCCGTCGCGCATCGCCGGGTGGTCGTCCACGATCAGGACGCGGATGAGCGGTGTCGTTTCAGGCATGGACGCGCGAGACCGGAACCCAGGGTGCGTCGATGGTACGCCGTCCGCGCGAGCACCGGACTCCCTCTGCAGAGGGAGTCCGGCGCCGCGATGACGACTCAAGCGCGACTTTCAATGCTGCGCGACGCGAGGAATCCACCTGCAGAGGGATGACGTGCGCCGATCGCGCCTCCTATAACTTCGCATCGAGCCGGAAGGTCCGGACCGCGCGCCAGAACGCGCCCGGGTCGATCGGCGGAAGCGAAGGCGGATGCCCGCCGACGCCGCGGAGGGACGCGACGCCGGGCACGGAGGCGATGGCGGGTGCCCAAGCCCGGCACGGGCGCAGCTCCTGGAGGCCGACATGTACAGCGGAGATACCCACCTGCTGGTCGTCGACGACGATCCGGATACCAGCAGTTCGGTGTGCGAATACCTGGGTCGACACGATTTCCGCGTGACCAGCGTCACGACCCGCCAGCAGATGCTCGAGGTCATGGGTCGCGAAGCGATCGACCTCCTGCTGCTGGAGCCGCGCCTGCGCGGCAGCGAGGGCATCACGCTGACGCGCAGCGTGCGCGAGGCGTCGCGCCTGCCGATCGTCGTGCTCTCGCGCATGACCGAGGAAGCCGATCGCATCATGGGCCTCGAGCTCGGCGCCGACGACTACGTGCCCAAGCATTGCTCGCCGCGCGAACTGCTCGCGCGCATCCGTGCCGTGCTGCGGCGCTGCCGGGCCGAAGTCCCGGCGGGTCCGGACCGGTCCGTGCGCGCGTACCGCTTCCGCGGCTGGGAGCTCAACCTGCGCACGCGCCGGCTGCGTCGCCCGGACGGCGCCGACGTCGCCATCTCGCGCGGCGAGTTCAACCTGCTCGGCGCCTTCCTCGCGATGCCGCAGCGCGTGCTCACGCGCGACCAGCTGCTCGACCACTCGCGCGTGCACGGCAACGAGGTCTACGACCGCTCGATCGACGTGCAGATCGCGCGCCTGCGGCGCAAGATCGAGTCAAACACGGCGAGTCCGAGCTTCATCCGCACCGAACGCGGCGTCGGCTACTTCTTCGACGCCGACGTGAGCATCCTGCGCGGCTGAACGCCGCGCCTCAGGTGCCGGGTTCCGGCGCCGCCACCGAGCGTGCGCGCTGCCGGCGCACCGCGTCCTCGTCGACCGCCGCGGCCCGGTTGCCCCAGCTCGCGCGCGCGAACGACAGCACGTCGGCGATCTCGCCGTCCGACAGGCGCCAGGCGAACGAAGGCATGTGGAACTGCGCCGGCGTCGCCGCGGTGCGCGTCGTCGTCGATCCGGCGAGCACGATCGAGACCAGCGACAGCGCATCGTCGGTTTCGACCACGGGATTGCCCGCGAGGGCGGGAAACACGCCGGCATAGCCGCGCCCGTCGGGCCGGTGGCACGCGGCGCAGTTGTCGAGGTAGAGCTGCGCGCCGCGCGCCGACGCATCGCCGTTCCGGAGGCGCTGCGCGGTCGCGTCGTCGTAGGCGAACGCGCCGCCGCCGGGGCCGGCGAGGCCCTTGAGGAAGCGCGCGATCGCGAGCGCGTCGTCCGGCGCGAGATGCTGCGTGCTCTCGGCGACGACCTCGCCCATCGAGCCGAACGCGATCGCGCCATGGTTCGCGCCGGTGGTGAGGAAGGCAGCGATGTCGCCTTCGCTCCAGTCGGCGAGGCCGCCGGCACCGCCGCTGCGCAGGCTCGGCGCATACCAGTCCTCGACGCGCGCGCCGGAGAGGTACGCCTCGCCGTCCGCCGCGGTCTGCGCGCGGACCTGCAGCGCGGCATTGCGCGGGGTGTGGCATTCGCCGCAATGGCCGAGGGTCTCGACAAGGTAGGCGCCGCGCGCGACGACGGGGTCCCCGGACGCGGGTGCGAGCGGCGCGGGTTCCGGCGCGAAGGCGAGCCGCCAGTAGGTCAGCGGCCAGCGCATCGAGAGCGGGAACGCGATGTCGGGCGCGCGGTTCGGCACCGCGGCGGGCCGTACGCCGTGCTGGAAGTACGCGTAGAGCGCCTCGACGTCGTCGCGGCGCGTGCCCGCATACGACGGAAACGGCATCGCGGGGTAGAGCGAGTGGCCGCGGCTGACGCCGAAGCGCAGCGCGCGATCGAAGTCGGCGAGCGAGAACGCGCCGATGCCGTGCTTCGGGTCCGGCGTGATGTTCGGCGTGTAGATCGCGCCGACCGGCAGGGTCATGCGCAGGCCGCCGGCGAACGCGGGCTGGCCGGGAATGCTGTGGCAGGCGGCGCAGTCGCCGACGCGCGCGAGGTATTCGCCGCGCGCGACGGCGACGGCGTCGGCCGGCCGCGCCGGTGCCATCGATTCGCCCGCGTGGCGATCGAGCACGGGTGCCGCCGCGATCAGGGTGAGCACGAGCGCGACCGGCGTGGCGGTCGCGACGAGGAGTCGTCGACGGAGCGGGGTCATGCGTCCACCAGGGGGCCGGGCGCGTGGAGGTAGGCGGTGCGGATCCGCTCCGACGCGAAGTAGGCGAGTGCGGCGAGCAGGCCGGTCGGGTTGTAGCCCATGTTCTGCGGGAACGCCGACGCACCCATGACGAACAGGTTGGGCACGTCCCAGGCCTGCGAGTAGCGGTTGATCACGCTGTCCGCCGGCGTGCTGCCCATGATCGCGCCACCGGTCGTGTGGGTGGACTGGTAGATGCGCACGTCGTAATGCTCGCCCGGCTTCATCACGAACGAGGCGAGCGACTTCGGCTTCATGGCGCGCACGATCTCCTCGACGCGCTGCGACGCGAACGCGGCCATGCGGTACTCGTTGTCGTGCCAGTCGAAGGTGATGCGCAGCAGCGGCAGGCCCCAGGCGTCCTTGTAGGTCGGATCGAGGCTGAGATAGGCGTCCCGGTAGGCCATGACCGACCCCTGCGAGCCGACCGGCGCGGTGTGCAGGTAATGCCGGCGCACCGCGGACTTCCAGCCCGATCCCCACGCCGGCGTTCCGGGCGGCAGCATCATCTGCTCGATCGGCCGGCCGCCGGTGCCGCCGGCGAAGATCAGCGACCCGCCGATGAAACCGTGGCCGGCATGGTCGAAATGATCGGAATTGAAGTCGTCGACGACGCGCAGGCCGGCGGCGCCGGCGCCGATGAACGGATTCAGGTGCACGTCCTCGTCGAAGAACGCGTTGGTGAGCGTGCACATCTGGTACGCGTAGTTCCTGCCGACGACGCCCTTTCCGGTCGCCGGGTCGTAGGGTTCGCCGATGCCGGACAGGAGCAGCAGGCGCACGTTGTGCATCTGGAACGCGCACAGCACGACCAGGTCAGCGGGCTGCTCCACCTCGCGACCGGCCTCGTCGATGTAGAGCACGCCGGTCGCCTGCCTGCGCGTGTCGTCGGTCAGGATCCGCGTCACGTACGCGTTCGTGCGCACCTCGAGGTTCGCGCGCTCGGCGAGGATCGGGTGGATCGTCGTCTGCGGCGACGCCTTGGAGTACATGAAGCAGCCGAACAGCTCGCAGTACCCGCACATGTTGCATGGGCCCATGCGCACGCCGTACGGATTGGTGTACGCGCGCGAGCTGTTCGCGGCGGGCTGCGGGAACGGCGAGTAGCCGAGCCCGGCCGCGGCCCGCTCGAACAATTGCGCGGCCAGCACGGGCGGCAACGCGGGGCTGGGATACTCGTCGCTGCGCGGTCCCTCGAACGGATTGCCGCCGGGCCGGATCACGCCGCGCAGGTTGCCGGCGGTGCCGGCCGCGCCGCAGACCTTCTCGAAGTGGTCGAAATGCGGTTCGAGTTCCTCGAACGAGACCGGATAGTCCTGGATCGTCATCCCGTCCGGGACGAAGCGCTTGCCGTAGCGCTCCTCGTAGTGACTGCGCAAGCGCAGGTCCTCCGGCGACGCGCGCCACAACTGGCCGTTCCAGTGCACGCCCGCGCCGCCGACGCCGTTGCCGAGGACGAACGAGCCGTACCTGCGATACGGCACGGCGACGTCGTCGACGCCGTGGCGGATGGTCACGGTCTCCCGCGCGAGCGGCTGCCACAGCTCGCCGCGCACGCCGTAGCGGAGCTCGTCCGCGATGCGCGGGTACTCGAAGTCGGGCGAGGTGTCGCGCGCGGGCCCGCGCTCGAGCGCGACGACCGAGAGGCCGGCATCGGTCAGGGTCTTGGCCATGATCGCGCCGGTCCAGCCGTAGCCGACGATGACCGCGTCCACCTTCTTCCTGCGCGCGGCCATCAGCGCGGCTCCCGTCCGCCGACGGAGACGGGGCCGTACGGGTAGCGACGGCCCTGCTGGTCCATCCAGTCGGTGAAATCCGCGCGCGCGCCCGGGAAGCCGATCATCTTCCACGCGGCCATGCGCCGGTTGCCGCCGTGGATCGGATCGGCGAAGTAGCCCTCGCGCGTGTTGCGCAGCAGCTGTTCGAAGAATGCCTGCGCGGGCGGGCCGTCGAGCACGATCCTGCCGCCTTCGAGCGACTGCAGGAATGCGTCGCGCAGTTCCGGCGCGAGTTCCGCGAACGGCAGCGCATGCGCGTGGCGACAGGCGGCGTCCGCCGCCGCGATGCCGGAGCGGTACATCTCGCGCGGCGTGTAGCGCAGCTGGTAGCCGAGCGACGGCGACAGGTCCGCGACGAACGGCCCGGCCATGTACGCGTATGCGCCGTGGCCGTACGGCGACTCCATCTGCCGGTCGATGAACTCGGCGACGCCACTCTCGACGCCGCCCGGTCCCTGGTCATCGGCGGGGATCAGGCGGTCGACCGCGGCGACGACGAAGGCCCACTCCGCCGCGGTGAAGTAGCGCGGCTCGTAGGCCGGCTGCTCGGCCGGCGCGTCCGCCGCGGTCGGCGTGCCACGCGCCGGCAGCGCGCTGGCGACGAGGGCGGCGGCTGCGGCACCGGTAGTGCCGGCGAGGAACCGTCGCCGGCCGGGTGTGTTCGGCATGTCATTGCTCCTCGGGTACGGCGCGTCGCCGCTCAGGGAAAGTTCTCGCTGATCATCTCGAGCACGTCGCCGCCCCTGCCGTGCAGGACCGCCCTGGCCGAATACAGCGCCATGCCGTAGCTCGATTCGAGCGACAGGAACGGCGGCATGACCAGTTCCAGCGGCTCGACGCGGACGTTGAGGAGCGCCGGCCCCGGCTGCGCCAGCCATTCCCGTACGGCGCCCTCGACTTCGTCGGCCTGGTCGACCGTGCGGCCCCAGAGTCCGAGCGCCTCGGCGACGCGACCGAAGTCGGGATTGCGCAGGTCCGTGTAGACCGGCTCGAGCCCTTCGCCCTTCTGCTCGAGTTCGACGAAGCCGAGCCGGCCGTTGTCGAACACCACGACCTTGATCGGCAGCGTCTCCTGCAGCAGCGTCAGCAGGTCGCCCATGAGCATGGAGAGGCCGCCGTCGCCGCACAGGGCGACGACCTGCCGGCCCGGCTGCGATTTCTGCAGGCCGATCGCGGTCCCGAGCGCGGCCGCCATCGTCCCGTGCAGCAGGCTGCCGAACATGCGGCGCCGGCCGTTCGCGCGGATGATGCGCGTCATCCAGACCACGGGCGTGCCGTCGTCGCCGGTGAACAGCGCGTCCTCGTCCGCCGCCGCGTCGATGACCCGGCGAGGTACTGGCCCGGTATGCGTCCCTTGCGATCCGGCTTCGAGCGCTGCGCCTGCGCGGCCATCGCCTTGCGGTGCGTGTCGACGTGGCGGTCGCGGTGCGCCGTGTCGCCGCGCGCGGCGATGCGCGGCAGCAGTGCCGCGAGCGTGTCCTTGATGTCGCCGGCGACGCCGAGCGACACGGGATGGCGCAGCCCGATCCTGCCGGCGTCGTTGTCGACCTGGATGATCGTCGCCTTCTTCGGGTAGAACTGCGCCCAGGCGAAGCCGGTGCCGAGCAGCAGCAGGGTGTCGCAGTCGAGGATCGCCCGGTAGCCGGCGGCGTCGCCGATCACGCCGGTCATGCCGACGTCGTGCGGATTGTCGTGTTCGAGGCAGTCCTTCGCGCGCGAGGTGTGCGCGACCGGCGCCTTCAGGCGTTCGGCCAGCGCGACGACTTCGTCGTGCGCGTCCCTGCAGCCGATGCCGCCATAGATCGTGACCCGGCCGCCATCGGCGAGCAGCGCGGCGATGCGGTCGAGGTCCGCATCGACGGGGCGCGTGACGTAGGGGTTGGCGTGCACCGCGAACGGCAGCTCGTCGGCGGCCTCGGCCTCGAAGATGTCGACCGGCACGACCAGCACGGCGACGCCGCGCTTCGCGATCGCCGCCTGGCACGCCATCACGGTCTTGCGGCGCGCCTGTTCGGGCGTGACGATCATGTCGCAGTACACGCTGCATTCGCGGTAGACCTGGCCGAAGTCGACCTCCTGGATGAAGTCGAAGCCGAGCTCGCTGCGCACGACCTGGCTCGCGACCAGCACGACAGGCGCGCGGTTGCGGTTCGCTTCGTACAGCCCGTTGATGAAGTGCAGGCTGCCGGGCCCGCAGCTGCCGGCGACGGCGGTGAGGCGGTCGTTCAACAGTGCTTCGCCTTGCGCGGCGAAGGCGCCGGTTTCCTCGTGCCGCATGTGCACGAACTCGATGCCGCTGCCGCGCAGCTCGGTGGCGAAGCGGTTCAGGGTGTCGCCGACGATGCCGTAGCAGTTGCGGACGCCGGCGTCCTGCAGCACGTCGACGATGACGCGCGCGACCTTCTTCCTCATGCTGGTTGCTCCCACGCAGGCCCGCGGCCCGGCGATGTTCGGTGGTGGTCCAGGTCGCGCGGTCCGTCGGCGGCCTAGCGTTGCATCTCCAGCAGCCGCTCCATCGGCATCATGCTGTGGTTGAGGTTCGACATGATCAGCAGCGAGCCGAACAGGACGAGCGCCGAGACGAACAGGCCGAAGGCGAGGGCGAGGAGGTTATTGCCCTGGTCCGGCGCGCTCGAGACGTGCAGGAAGAACACGAGGTGCACGCCCATCTGCGCGATCGCGAGCACGGCGAGCAGTACCGGAACGCTCGGTCCGTACACCAGGGGTGTGCCCGCGGCCCAGAACGAGGCGATGGTCAGGACCAGCGCGTAGGCGAGCCCGACCACGTGACCGCGCCCGCGCCCGCCGCCGGCGGACGCCTCGCCGGGTGCCTTGCCTTGTGCCTGTTGCGACATCAGCGTGCTCCCAGGTAGACGATGGTGAAGACCCCGACCCAGACGATGTCGAGCGCGTGCCAGAACAGTGCGAAGCAGGCGAAGCGACGGCGCACCATCGGCTGCAGGCCGAGGCTTGCGAGCTGTGCCAGCATGACCACGAGCCAGGCGAGGCCGAGCGCGACGTGCACGCCGTGCGCGCCGACGAGGGCGAAGAATGCGGAGAGGAAGGCGCTGCGCGACGGGCCCGCGCCCGCGGCGACCATCGCGGCGAACTCGCGCAGCTCGAGCACGAGGAAGGCGGCGCCGAGCAACAGGGTCGCGGCCATCCAGCGATACACGCCGCGGCGGTCGCCGCGCTGGACGGCGAGCGCGCCGTAGCCGCAGGTCGTGCTCGACAGCAGCAGGCAGAGCGTCTCGACGAACACGCGCGGGCGGTCGAACAGCGCGAGGCCTGACGGACCACCCGCGGTCTCGCCCGACAGCACCGCGTAGGCGGCGAAGAACGCCGCGAACATGATGATGTCGGACAGCAGGAACAGCCAGAAGCCGAATCCGGCGACGGCCGCCGCAGGCGCGGGTCCGCGCAGCGACAGCGGCAACCCGGTCCCGGCGAGGTCGCTCGAGGCGGCGGCGGTCGTCATGCCGGCGTCCTCCACGACATGCGCCGTGCTTCGAACTCGGCGATCTCGGCGGGCGTGACCGGTAGCTCGCGGTCGGTGCGCCAGGCCTGCCACAGCAGCGCCATCGCGATGCCGGCGATGCCGGCGATGCCGGCGACGGCCGCGACCCAGATGTGCCAGACCAGCGCGAAGCCAGCGATGAACGCGAAGAACGCGATGACGAAGCCGACCGGCGTGTTGCGTGGCAGTTCCAGTGGCTCGAAGGCCGGCCGTCCGCGCGCGTCCGCTGCGGTGGCCTCGGCCGGCGTCGATCCGGCCTGCTTCGCGCTCCAGAACGCGTCGCGGCCGGACACCAATGGAAGGAGAAGATCTGGTCGTAGTGCTCCGGCGGCAGGTATCCCTGCGCGCCGCCGGCGGCGAGCGCCAGCTGGGTGCGCATCATGATCGCGTCGGAGAAGCCGCGCACCAGCATCACGAGCGCGAGCACCATGTACATGCAGCCGATGCGCTTGTGGTCGACGCTGGTGACCCATTCGCGCCAGAGGTATGGCCACCAGCCCTTGGCGACGACCAGCACCAGCACGGCGAGCAGCACGAGGCCGACGACGCCCGCGGCGACCAGCGGAATCGGCTGGTCGAACGGGATGGCGCTCCAGTCGAGTTTCCCGAGCATGTCAGTGGCCCTCGTGCGCCGCGTCCGTCGGCATCGGCATGTCCATCCGCATCGGCCAGCGCGCGACCTCGTCGAACAGGCCGGCGGCGACGTGCGCGTAGGTCGTCGTGCCCTCGGCCCTGGCCGGCCGCGCGAGCTGCGCGAACGCGGCCCGGTCGAGCACGCCGCCGCCGCGCCTCACGGCCTCGATCCAGTGCTCGAACGCATCCGCGGGCACCGCGACGGCCTGGAAGCGCATGTCCGAGAAGCCGTCGCCGCTGAACTGCGCGGACAGGCCCTGGTAGGTGCCAGGCTGGTCCGCCTGCAGGTAGAGCTGGGTCGTCATGCCCGGCATCGCGTAGATCTGGCTGCCGAGCTGCGGGATGAAGAAGCTGTTCATCACGCTGGTCGCGGTGATGCGGAAGTGGATCGGCACGCCGGCCGGGATCGTCAGCTGGTTGAGGCTGGCGACACCCTGCGCGCGATAGAGGAAGAGCCAGCGCCAGTCGAGCGCGACGACGTCGACCTCGACGGGCGCGCTGGCGCCCGCGAGCGGCTTGGGTGGATGGAGTTCGTGCGAGCCGATCCACGCCATGCCGCCGAGGAAGCAGACGACGAGCGCAGGCACCGACCAGGTGATCATCTCGATGCGCCCGGAGTAGTCCCAGTCGGGGAGGTACGTCGCGCGCCGGTTGCCGGCGCGGAACCACCAGGCGAAGACCAGCGTCAGGACGATGACCGGCACGACGACCGCGAGCATGATCGCGGTCGCGTCATAGAGGATGACGCGTTCCGCCTTGCCGACGACGCCCTGCGGGTCGAGCACGCCGCCGCGACATCCGCACAGCAGCACCGGCAGCGCGAGGATGCTGGCGACCGGTGAGGACGGCAGGCGCGAAGCGCGCGTCGGCTTCGACGGTGCGGTGCCCATGCTGGCTCGCTCCGGGGTGGTGACCGGGCCGAGTCTTGGCGGATGCGATGTCGCGCCGGTTACGGCGCGGCGCGTGCCGTGTTTCCGATGAAATGGGCCGGTGGACCTGGGCGCGAGCGGCCGCGCGGCCGCTCGCGGAACGTCGGGTGGTGCCGCCTGCGGGCCCTAACCGCCGTGCGGGCGTGCCGCTCGGCGGCGCATCGACGGGGCGCGCAGCGCTGCGAGGGCGAGCAGCGCCACCAGGGACAGCAACGCGAGGCGCGACAGGGGCACCTGCGCTGGCGCCGGGGGCAGCGCGCCCTGCTCGAATGCGCCGATGTCGGGGCCGTTCCCGTACACGCGCTCGTACGGGTAACCGCGCTGGTCGTAGGCGAGCCCGTCGATGTTCGCGCCGGCGTCGAGCGCGGGGCTGCCCGGCAGCAGCGCATGCGTGCGCGTGCGCCCGCCGTTGCGCGCCAGCGGCGCGAGCAACGGCTGGGCACGCAGCGTATCGGCGGGGATGGTGACCTCGGCGCCGACGGCCCCGATGAGGTTGCGGCTGCCGCCGATCAGGAAAGGCCGCGGCAGCGCACCGTTCGGGTTGTCCTGGTTGCCGATCTGGTTGCCGGTGCCGTTGCCCGCGACGATGCTGCTGCTGAAATCCCCGCCGTCGGCATTCATCCAGAGACCGCCGCCGTCGCGCGCGGCGCGATTGGCGGTCACCGTCGCGTTGTGCAACATCGCGACGGACGGCCAGCGCACGAACAGCCCGCCGCCGACGCTGGATTCGGCAACGTTGCCGGATATCGTGCTGTTGGAGACTTCGACGCTGTTGAACACGGCGCCGCCGCCGCCGCGCCCGCGGCTGACGTTCGAATCGATCGTCGAGCCGGTGATGGTGCCGCCGAGGACGGCCACGAAGCCGCCGCCGATGTCGTAGCTCGTGCGGGTCGGGTTCGCGTGGCTGGTGGCCAGGTTTCCGCTGATCGTGCTGTCCTGAAGCTCGAGCGCGTAGACGAAGGCTGCACCTCCGAACGACGCGGTCGTCGCGTCGGCATGGGTCCCATCGGCGACACTGCCCTCGATGGTCGCGTCCGACATCGCCAGCGCGTACGCGTACACCGCGCCGCCATAGGCACCGACGCCACGCGCCACGCACCCTCGCACGTGGGTGCTGGCGAGGCTGACATGGCCGGCGGATGCGATGCAGGCGCCGCCGGCGACGCTGAAGCCGGTCGTCTGGTTGTAGCCATTGCGCAGCGTGACGCCCTTGATTTCGAGCCGGCCGCCGCGCGGATGCAGGAAGATGCGATCGGCGCCATTTCCGTCGATGGCCAGATGCGCGGAGCCCGGGCCTTCGATCGCGAGGTTGTCGGCAGTGACGACGATGGCGCCGGTCTGCAGGGTGATGGCCGAACAGGCGAGTCGCGACAGGTCGATGACGTCGCCGTCGCCGGCGCCGCCGATCGCGCTGCGCAGGCTGCCGACGCCCGAGTCGTTGCAGTTGGCGACCGTGTGCACGCTGCCGCTGCGCGGCAGGCCGTTGCCGCGCACGGCGGGCAGGGTCGCGAACACGCGGTTGGCCGGGTCGGCGCGCAGGGGCGCCTCCCAGTCCGCGCGCCGCGGCGCGTCCGCGTGCGCGCAGGCGAGCGTGGTGGCGAATACGCAACCGATCGCGGCGGCGAGGCGCCTGCGTGCGGGAGTCGTCACGCCGGGCGTGGTCACCAGGGTGTCCTGCGCGTCGCGGTTCGATTCCATGCCGGTGCCTGCGTCGCCGCCGCGCGATCAGCGCATCTCATCGTCGCCGACCAGCACGACATCGGCGCGCCGCAGCGCGAACAGGCCGACCGTGACGACGCCGGCGATGGTGTCGAGCTCGCGTTCCAGCGCGACCGGATCGGTGATGCGCAGGTTGTGAACGTCGAGGATCCAGTTGCCGTTGTCGGTGACGACGCCGTCGCGCCAGACCGGCTGGCCGCCGCGCCGGACGATCTCTCGCGCGACGTGGCTGCGCGCCATCGGGATCACCTCGATCGGCAGCGGGAAGCGCCCGAGCACGTCGACGCGCTTGGCCGGATCGATGATGCAGACGAAGGTCCTCGCCGCCGCGGCGACGATCTTCTCGCGCGTCAGCGCCGCGCCGCCGCCCTTGATCAGGCAGCGGTTGCCGTCGCACTCGTCCGCGCCGTCGACGTAGAGCGGGATCTCGCCGGTCGCGTTGAGGTCGAGCAGCGGGATGCCGCGTTCCTGCAGCAGGCGCGAGGACTGCTCCGAGCTGGACACCGCGCCCTCGATGTCGTGGCGGCGTTCGGCCAGCGCGTCGATGAAATGGGCTACGGTCGAGCCGGTGCCGACGCCGACGATCATGCCGTCCTCGACGTAGCGCATCGCGGCGCGCCCGGCGCGGCGCTTGTGGTCGTCCTGGCTCATCGTTTGCTCCGCTGGGTCCGGACCGCGATGGTACGCGTTTCCCGCGCCGCGCTCATTCCAGCGCGAGGATCGCCTGCCACTGCGCCTTCGTGACGGGCAGCACCGACAGGCGGTTGCCCCGCTGCAGCAGCGGGAAGCCGTCGAGGCCCGGTTGCGCCTTCAGCTCGGCCAGCGTGACGACGCGCTTCAGCTTGCGGCGGAACGCGACGTCGACCAGCATCCAGCGCGGGTCGTCGCGCGTGCTGCGCTCGTCGTAGTACTCGCTCTTCGGGTCGAACTGGGTCGGGTCCGGGTACGCCGCGCTCGCGACTTCCGCGATGCCGGCGACACCCGGCACCTCGCAGCTCGAGTGGTAGAACAGTACGCCGTCGCCGACGCCCATGCCGTCGCGCATGAAGTTGCGCGCCTGGTAGTTGCGCACGCCGGTCCACGGCTCGACCTTCGCGCGCGCGAGGTCGTCGATCGAGAACACGTCGGGTTCGGACTTCATCAGCCAGTAACGCATGGCGGCCATCGTGAGGCGGACGGTCCGTGGAGGGTAGCGCGTCCGCCGCGCGCGCGGCAGCGCCGTCCGCTCAGGCCGGTTCGACCGGCGCGGTGAAGTCGAGCAGTTCGCGCTCGGTCGCGACGTAGTCGAGGCGCACGTCCCACGGCTGCGGCTCGATCGGGCGGACCTGCTGGCAGGCGTAGCCGACGCCGACGAGGAGCGGCTTCGCGACGTCGGCGCGCCCGGCGAGGAAGGCGAAACTGCGGTCGTAGTAGCCGCCGCCGAAGCCGAGCCGCTGGCCATGGCGGTCGAAGCCGAGCAGGGGCACCAGCACGAGGTCGAGCTCGGCCGGCGCGAGGGTGCCACCCGGCGCGACCGCCGGTTCCGGAATGCCGTAGCGGTTCGGACGGACCGCGACGCCGGGCGACCACGGCGCGAAGCGCAGCGTGCGGCCCGCGCCGACCACTGGCAGGCAGTATTGCTGGTTGCGCGCGCGCAGGCCGTTCATCAGCGCCGCGAGTGGCAGCTCGCCGTCGACTGCCCAGTAACCGCCGATGCGGCGGTCGGTCAGGAACTCGGGAATGCGTTCCAGCTGGGCCACGAGTGCCTGCGCCGCGGCGACGCGTTCGGCTGCGGGGATCGCCGCGCGGCGAGCGCGCAGCGCCGTGCGCAGCGCGTCGCGGTCGAGGGGTTCGGGGGCGGCTGGGGTCATGCGAGGGGGATCCTGCGGTCGGTGGAGGCGCGCTGCAATGCGCGTGCCGTCGGTCGGCGCGCGAACGCGCGGCCGCCGCGCGCCACCGTACACGAGGCGGGCGCGGCGGATCGCGCGGGGTGGCAGCGGTTCTCGGGCGGGCGGCGCGGCGACGGGCCTCGCCGGCCGGGCCGGCACGCGTCCCGCGTGCCGCAGCCTCCGCGAACGGGAGCGAAAAAAGGGGGAGAATGCCCTCCGCTGGTGCCGGTGCGCATCGAACGACCTTGATCCCTGGGATCAGGTGGGAGGGCTGGCGGAACCATCAGGCTTTCCGCGCATGGCGGACATGCACACCGGTTGCCGTCGTGCCGACCCGGGGTCGTCTATAGGAACAAGGCAATATGTAAGAGTGCGCTGCCGAACACCGCAGAGGACATCCGTGCCTATTGTATGGAGGCCGGCAGCACGCGTTCAAGCTTGGAATGGATCGCTTGCAGTTTCTCTGCCAGCCGGTGGGCCTCGCTCGCGCCGCGCTCGCGCTCGTTCAGCAACTCGTGGCAGATGTTCAGCGCGGCGAGGATCGCGATGCGGTCGAGGCCGGCGGTGCGCGCGGTGTTGCGCATCTCGCGCATGCGCTCGTCGAGGTAGCGCGCCGCGGCGATCACGCCCTGGCGCTCTTCCGGCGCGCAGCCGACGTGGAATTCGCGGTCGAGGATGTGCACGGTGACGGGTTCGCCGGGGCCGCTCATGTGGGATTCTGCTCCAGCGACTTGAGCCGCAAGATCATCGCCTCGACGCGCGTGCGCGCCTGCTCGTTGCGCGCCAGCAGCTGCGCGCGTTCGTTCGCGAGCTGTTCCTGGCTGGTGCGCAGGCTGCGGTTCTCTTCCTGCAGTGCGCGGCAGAGCTCCAGCAGACGGTCGACCCGTTCGCTGATCGCCAGCAGGCTCTGTTCATGCGCGGACATGCGGCTGAATATAGCGGGAATCCGACAGCGGGAACAGCGACGCCGCGGGGCGTTCCGGACCCGTCCCGGCGGGCCTCAGCCGAGCGCCGCCCGGCGCCGGCCGAGGTGCTCGCGCAGGAACGCGAAGCACTGGTCCGCCGGCAGCGGCGGCGCCAGCCAGTGGCCCTGGACCTCGTCGCAGTCCTGCTCGCGCAGGTAGTCGACCTGCTCGACGCGCTCGACGCCCTCGGCGATCACGTTGAGGCCGAGCGAATGCGCCATCGCGATGACCGTCGCGGTGATCGCCTCGTCGTCGGGGTCGGTCGTGATGTCGCCGACGAACTCCTTGTCGATCTTCAGCGCATCGATCGGCAGGCGCTTGAGGTAGGCCAGCGACGAGTAGCCGGTGCCGAAGTCGTCGATCGCGAGGTTCACGCCGATCGCCTTCAGCCGTCGCAGCGTGGTGATCGACTGCTCGGCATTCGCCATGACCATGCTTTCGGTCAGTTCGAGTTCGAGCTGGTTCGGCGGGATGTCGTGCTCGGCGAGCACGTCGCACAGGCGCCGGATCAGGTCGCCGCGCAGCAGCTGCGCCACCGAGACGTTGATCGACATCGTGATGTCGCCGAGGCCGGCGGCGTGCCAGCGCGCGAGCTGCGCGCAGGCCTGCTCGACGACCCAGTCGCCGATCTCGATGATCATCCCGGTTTCCTCGGCGATCGGGATGAACACGCCCGGCGCGACGTCGCCGAGGTCGCCGCTGCGCCAGCGCAGCAGCGCCTCGACGCCGGTGATGCGCTCGTCCAGCAGCGACAGCTTCGGCTGGTAGTGCAGCGAGAGCTCGTTGCGTTCGAGCGCCTTGCGCAGCGCCGCGACCATGGTCGCGCGCAGGCGCGCGGCGGCGTCCATCGCCTCGGTGTAGACCATCCACGTCTTGCGGCCGTGTTCCTTGGCCTGGTACATCGCGGTGTCGGCGAACTTCAGCAGGTCGCTCGCCGCGCTGCCGTGGTCGGGATGCAGGCTGATGCCGATCGACGGCGAGATCACCACTTCCTGGCCGTTCTCGAGTTCGAGCGGCTGCTCGAACGCGGCGATGATCTTGGCGGCGATGTGTTCCGCCTCCGCGCTGCTGCCGATGTCCTCGATCACGACCGTGAACTCGTCGCCGCCGACGCGCGCGACCGAGTCGCCCTCGCGCACGACGTGGCGCAGGCGCGCGCCGGCCGCCTTCAGCATGCTGTCGCCGGCGGCGTGGCCCATCGAGTCGTTGACGTGCTTGAAGCGGTCGAGGTCGAGGAACAGCACCGCGACCTTGCGCGCGTTGCGGCGCGCGCGCGCGATCGCGTGCGCGATGCGCTCGCTCAGCAGGGTACGGTTCGGCAGGCCGGTGAGCGCGTCGTAGTTGGCGAGGTAGCGCAACTCCTGCTCGGCGCGCTTGCGGTCGGTGATGTCGGAGGTGACGCTGACGAAGTGGGTGCGCTTGCCGTTCGCGTCGCAGATCTCGGAGATCTCGATCCAGCTCAGGAATTCCTCGCCGGTCTTGCGCCGCTGCCACAGCTCGCCGCGCCAGTGGCCGTCGCGCACCAGCGCGTCGCGCATCTCCAGGTACTGCTCGACCGGGTGGCGCGAGCAGTTGAGGATCGCGGCCGAGCGGCCGACGATCTCCTCCTGGCGCCAGCCGGTGATGCGCGTGAACGCCGGGTTGATCGTCATGAAGCGGAAGTCGAGGTCGGTCACCGCGACCGCCTCGCCCATGCTGCGGATGACCTCGTGCGCGACGCGCCGCTCGTGCTCGGCGGCGCGCTCGGCGGTGACGTCGCGCGCGGTGCCGCACATGCGCAGTGGCAGGCCGTCGACGTCACGCTCGACGATCTTGCCGCGCGTCAGCGACCAGGTCCATTCGCCGGCGGAATTGCGGAAGCGGTGTTCCGACTCGAAGGTGTCGGTCGCGCGCGCGACGTGCTGCTCGAGGCGGCGCTCGACCGCGGGCAGGTCGTCCGGGTGCACGTGCGCGCGGAACCAGGCCTGGTCGAGGTCCGCCGAGCGGCGCGACACGCCCTTGAACAGGTCGCCGCTGCCGGTCACGACGATGCGGCCGGTGACCATGTTCCAGTCCCAGAAGTCGTCGCCCGACCCCCACAGCGCGAGGCGCAGGCGGTCCTCGCGCTCGCGCAGGTCGTGGTGGTGCAGGCGCTCCTCGGCGAGGCGGCGGCGCTGTTCGCGCCAGAACACGGCGATGATCGCGGCCGCCGCGAGCGCGTACAGGGCGCGCGCCGCCGGGCTGTCCCACCACGGCGGCAGCACCTCGAACTCGGCGCGGGCGACGTTCTCGCTCCAGTAGCCGTCGCGATTGCTCGCGCGCACCTCGAAGACGTAGCGGCCCGGGTCGAGATTCGTGTAGGTCGCGTCGTGCCGCGTGCCGGCCTCGACCCAGCGCTCGTCGAATCCCTTGAGCTGGTAGGCGAAGCGGTTGCGCTCGGGCGCGGCGTAGTCGAGCGAGGCGAACTCGAAGCGCACGATGCGCGCCGCCGCCGGCATCGACAGCACGCCGTCGCGCCGCTCCGCCGGCGTGCCGTGCGCGCCGACGCGCACCGCGGTCAGCACGACCGGCGCGGCATAGCGGCTGCCGACGATGCCCTGCGGCTGGAAGATGTTGAAGCCGCCGGTGCCGCCGAACGCGATCTCGCCACCGGGCAGGCTCGCCACCGAGCCGCCGTTGAACTCCATGCCCTGCAGTCCGTCGGCGAGGGTGAAGCCGCGGAAGCGGCCCGCGGACGGATCGAACGAGACCACGCCGCGGTTCGTGCTGAGCCAGATCTGGCCGAGTCGATCGTCGCGGATCGCGTACACGGTCGCGCCGGGCAGGCCGTCGCGCGGCGACCAGCGCGAGAACCGCGCTCCATGCTCGTCGAGCGCGTCGAGCCGGTTCAGGCCGGACTGGGTGCCGAACCAGAGGTGGCCGTCGGCAGACTGGTGGATGGAGCGCACGATGTTGGCCGACAGCGAATGCGGGTCGTCGGCGCGGCTGCGGAACACGCGCACCGTGCGAGCGACGGGGTCGACCAGGTTGAGGCCGCCGATGTTGCCGGCCCAGATGCGTCCCTCGCGGTCCTGCGCGAGCGTGAGCACGCGGTTGTCGGACAGTCCGCCGACGGCGCCGTCGCCGGCCTCGCGCCGGAAATGCAGCCACTCGTCGCTGCGCGGGTCGTAGCGCGTGATGCCGGCGCGCGTGGTGCCGAACCAGAGGCTGCCGTCGGCGGCGGCGAGCACGCTGCGCACGTTGGTGTCGACGAAGCCGCGCGCGCCGGTCGGGTCCTGCGGCAGGAAGTCGAGCCGGCGCCGCCCCGGGTCGAAGCGACCGGCGCCATGGTCGGTCGCGACCCACAGCGCACCGCCCGTGTCCGCGCGGGCGAAGCCGTAGACGACGATCTGGTTCGCGCGCGCCTCGCCGCTGCCGCCGCGCAGCTCGATGTCGTCGAAGTACTCGAAGCGGTTCTCGCTGCGCCGGTAGCGCTTGATTCCCGCGTGCGTGCCGAGCCAGATCGCGTCGGCGCCGTCGGCGAGCGCGGCGCGGATGTAGTTGGTCGCGGTCAGCGCGCGGCTGGAGTCGCGGTCGGCGACGTAGCGGAACGGCGCGCCGCCGGGGTCGACCTTGCTGATGCCGCGCTCGTGCGTGCCGAGCCAGAGCAGGCCGGAGCGGTCGAACTGCAGGCTCGTCACGATCGCGTCGGGCGCGCTGCCGGGTGCGGCCGGATCCGGGCGCAGCCACTGCGTGCCGCGGCGCGGATCGAACAGCGCGAGCCCTTCGCTCTGCACGCCGAGCCAGAGCCGGCCGAGCGGATCCTCGGCGAGCGCGGTCACGATCTCGTCGCCTTCGCCCGGCCAGATCTTCGCGGCGGCGTCGGCCTCGACGCGGTAGACCCCGTCCGAAGCGGCGACGCGCAGGCCGCCGTCGGCGCCGAGCAGCAGCGCGCGCGCGTCGCGGATGCGCGATGCGTGCACCGCGAGCGGCGGCGTCCCCGGCTCGCCGAGCCGCAGCAGGCCGGCGGAACTCGCGATCCAGACGTCACCGCCGGCGTCCGCCGCGAACTGGCGCAGCTGCACGGTGCGGCCGTCGCGGCTGGCGACCGGCCACTGCTTCAGGGTGCGGCCGTCGCGCGGGTCGAGCAACGCGACGCGGCGGTCGCAGCCGACCCACAGGCCCTGGCGCGGATCGCTGCGCAGCGCGTGCACGTTGGCGCACTCGTCGAGGCGGCGCTCGAAGCGGCCGTCCTCGCCGAGGCGTACGAGCCCGGAGCCGAGCGTGCCGATCCAGAGGCGGCCGTCACCGTCTTCCGCCAGCGACGCGATCGGCCCTTCCGGCAGGCTGCCGGCATCGTCGCTCGAATGCGCGTAGGTCGTGAACGTGTAGCCGTCGTAGCGCTGCAGGCCGCTGTCGGTGCCGATCCAGAGGAAGCCTTCGCGGTCCTGCAGGAATGCGCTGACGGTGTTCTGCGCCAGGCCCTGCTCGGTGTCGATGGTCTGGAAGTAGAAGTCGCGTCGCAGGACTTCCGCCTGCGCGACCGTCGACGCCAACGCGAGCACGGCGACGCGGCAGAGGCAGCGACGCAGCGATCGGGTCGGGGACGACACGAATCCGGGCACGGGTGGCCGATGTGTGGAAGGCGCAGGGGGTCCAGTTTAGGCAAAGGGCGTCGCCGCTGCCACGCGCAGCCGCTAGACTGCAGCCCGACGCCAGGAGACCCGCACCGTGACCCAACCGCCGACCTATGCCCGCGTCGCCGCAGCGTTGCGTGCGAGCCGGCTCGGTACCCAGCCGAGCGACCTGCACGGCTCGGCGACCGGTTACCTGTGCGCGGGCGGGCAGCTCGGGGCCGACGACTGGCTCGATCGGCTCGAGCTGTCGCCGGGAGAAGGTGCTGCCGCGCGCGACGAAGTGCTCGCCGGCGTGCGCGCCGCGGCGATCGCGCAGTTCGAGCAGGCGCCGGTGCGGGTGGAGCCGCTGCTGCCGGATGCGGCCGCGCCGCTGCACGAGCATGCGCAGGCGCTGGTCGAGTGGTGCCGCGGCTTCCTCGGCGGCTACGGCCTCGGCGTGCAGCACACCGGCCTGTCGGAGCAGGCCAGGGAGCTGCTCGCCGACTTCGGCACGATCGCGAGTTCGCACCTCGAGGTGGAAGGTGGCGCGAGCGACGAGGAGGCGTTCGACGACGTGCTCGATTTCGTGCGCAACGCCGCCGCCGCGCTGTGGCGCGAAGGCGAGCAGCGGCGCCCGTCGCCGCGCTCGCTGCACTAGGCGCGCACGTAAGCCGGCACGCAGCTAGAATCGCCGCCGGACGCCCGCCGGCGTCCGCCGACGGACCCGCAGCATGATCGAATCGAAGGAGTACGCGCGCCGCCGCCGCCAGCTGATGCGGATGGCGGGCGCCGACGCGATCGTGATCGTCGCGGCCGCGCCCGAACGCGTGCGCAACAACGACGCCCACTATCCGTACCGGCAGGACAGCGACTTCCACTACCTGACCGGCTTCCCGGAACCGGAAGCCGTGCTCGCGCTGGTGCCCGGTCGCTCGCCCAGCGAGACGATCCTGTTCTGCCGCGAGCGTGACGCCGAACGCGAGCGCTGGGACGGGCCGCGGGCCGGCACCGAGGGCGCGGTCGCCGACTACGGGCTCGACGACGCGTTCCCGATCGACGACATCGACGACATCCTGCCCGGCCTGATCGAGGGGCGCTCGCGCGTCTACTACCACTTCGGCCGCGACAGCGAGTTCGACCTCAAGCTGATCGGCTGGGTCAACCGCGTACGGGCGATGACCCGCCAGGGCGCGCGGCCGCCGCACGAGTTCGTCGCGCTGTCGCACCTCCTGCACGACCTGCGCCTGTACAAGTCGCGCGCGGAGCTGCGGGTCATGCGCAAGTCGGCGCAGATCGCCGCCGCGGCGCACGTGCGCGCCATGCGCGCGACACGCCCGGGCATGAACGAACACGAGGTCGAGGCCGAGCTGCTGCACGCGTTCCGCCGCAACGGCGCGGTGCCGAGCTACGAGCCGATCGTCGGCGGCGGCGCGAACGCCTGCGTGCTGCACTACCGCGCCAACAACGCGGAACTGCGCGACGGCGACCTGCTGCTCGTCGACGCCGGCGCCGAGTACCAGTGCTACGCGTCCGACATCACGCGGACCTGGCCGGTCAACGGCCGCTGGAGCGCCGAGCAGCGCGCGTTGTACGAGATCGTCCTCGCAGCGCAGCGCGACGCGATCGACGAGGTGCGACCCGGGCGCTCGTTCGACGCCTACCACCAGGCCGCGGTGCGCACGATCACGCGTGGGCTGTGCCGCCTCGGCCTGCTCTCCGGCAGCGTCGAGAAGAACCTGCGCGAGCACGCGTACCGCCGTTTCTACATGCACAAGACCGGCCACTGGCTCGGCCTCGACGTGCACGACGTCGGCGACTACCGCGTCGATGGCGAGTTCCGCGAACTCGAGCCGGGCATGGTCGTGACGGTCGAGCCGGGCCTGTACATCGCACCCGATACGCGCGGCGTGCCGGCGCGCTTCCGGGGCATCGGCATCCGCATCGAGGACGACGTGGTCGTGACCGACGGCGAGCCGGAGGTGCTGTCGGCCGGCGTGCCGAAGGACCCCGACGAGATCGAGGCACTGATGGCCGCGCCTGCGTGAGCCGCCGTGCGCGGCCTGGTCGCGTGTTCGAAGCCCGAAAGGCGCAGCACAGGCAGGAGCAACCGCCGGCGGTACCGAGAGGGCGTGGAAGTGGGCCTGCAGCGGCGTCCGCGGTCGCCCCGGGCCGGACTTCCTCGGCTGCCCGCCGCGGGTCGAGGCGGGTGCGACGGAATGCCGCCCGCAGTGTGCGCGCGCGCACGGCGGCGGCGCGGACTTGGATTATCCTTGGCGGCGGCCGGAAGCCCTGCCGGCCTACAGGGGGTGGGCGTGCAATCGCTACGCGCAGGACCATGCGTGCTGCTCGGCCTTTGGCTGGCCGGCGTCGCCGCCGCGCAGACGCCCGAGGAGGACGAGGCGCGCATCGAGGTCCTGATGAGCCGGTCCGAAGTGCTCGCGTCGGCGCAGGCGCCGGACGCACCCGCCCCCGCCGTCGTCGACGAGTCCATCGACGAGACGCCGATCGTCGCCGAGGTCGTCGCGCCGGCGCCGGACCCGAACGCCGCCTGGCTCGCCCTGCCGCAGCAGGATGCGGGACTGGAATTCTCGTCATTGCCCAGGCTCGTCGGCCAGCGCGTCGCGGTCGTGATGGAGCAGGGCAAGGAGCGCGTCGGCACGATCGTCGCCGCCGATGCCAAGCAGGTCACGCTGCGCGTCACGCGCAAGGGCGGCAGCGCGAGCTACGCGATCCCGCGCGAGAAGATCGTGCGCGTCGAGGGGCGCTGACGCCGTGATCGCCTTCCTGCTCCTGCTCGTCGTGCCCCTGGTGGCGTGCGTGGCGTATTTCTACGCGGTCATGCGCGTCTGGCGCGCCGAGCCGATGCTCGCGCTCGCGATGCTCATCGTCTGGCCGGTCGGCGTGTACGTGCTGGTGCGCTACTGGAAGGACGAGGAAGCCGGCCTGCGCCTGCCGCTGCTGGTCGCGTTCGGACTGCTCGCGATCTGGCTCGGTGCGGTCATCCACGGTGCGAGCCGGGCACCGCAGGAGGATGTCGACGTCGAAGACGTCGCGCAGGCCGTGCCGGCCGTGCCCGACGATGCGGACGCACTCGCCGCGAACGTGCGTCGCGCGGCCGGCCTGCACAGTCTCGGTGGCGTCGGCGGCCGCGTCGACTTCGTCGGCGCCCACGCGTCGATCGAGGTGCCGGCGCACTTCCGCTTCATCGACCGCGCCGCGCTCGCGAAGGCGTACCCCGACGGCGCCGGCGACGCGCAGCTGCTCGGCTGGCTCGTGCACGAGAAGGTCGATCTCGCGGCGAAGGATGCCTGGCACGTCGACGTGCGCCGCCTCGCCGACGGCTGGATCAGCGACCAGACGCTCCCCGCGCAATCGCGCGAGACCCTGCTCGCCGCGTCGCGCCAGGCCGCCGCGATGCGCGCCGGCGGCGAGGAGGACGCCGCGGCCTACGGCTTCGTCGGCTATCGCGAACTGCCGCGCCTCGATGCCGATGGCCACTGGGCGACCTGGGTCGAGGAGCTGGCGCCGGCGCAGCGCCGGACGTCGGTGCTCGATTGCCATGCGGCGCGGCTGGGGCGCGACGGAGCGCTGCTCTACACGGTCGCCGGCATGCCGCCGTCGCGCCAGGAACTGTGCCTGCGCGCCGTGCGCCTGATGGCCGCGCGCAGCGGCTTCGAGCACGGCCGCCGCTACACCGACCGCTCGCGCCTGCTCGACCGGCGCGCGCCGTACGACCTCGTCGGCCTCGTCACCGGCCGCGTGTCGCCGGTGCGCCGCTAGCCGGCCGCGGTGCAGGCCGGGCACGCGGGCGCAGCCGCCCGCGACCCGCGCGGTGCGGCCGATCGGTAGCCCGGCCGCGCAGGCCGGACGGCGGCCACGGCCATCGGCGCCGAGCCGAAGCCCGCGCGTCAGGGCGGCGGCGCGTCGGCCGGGTGCTGCGCGCTCTCGTCCGCCCGCAACTCGAACCACATCGCATTCAATATCGCGAACGCGAGTGCGAGGCCCAGTCCGAGCATCCAGCTGAAGTACCACATGCGGACCTCCGGAGGTGTCCGTGATTCGGCATTCGGAAATCGCGGAAGCCTTGCGCGCGACGATCCTGGCCCATCACCCATCACCCATCACCCATCACCCATCACCCATCACCCCCTAGTACATCCCATGCGTCTTCCTCACGTGCTCGAGCGACACGCGTCCGCGCAGCACGCGATAGACCCACGTGGTGTAGGCGAGCACGATCGGCATGAACACGAGCGTCGCGATCAGCATCAGGCCGAGGGTCTTGCGGCTGCTCGACGCGTCCCACACGGTCAGGCTGCTGCGCGGGTCCAGGCTCGAGGGCAGCAGGAACGGGAACAGCGCGAGGCCCGCGGACGCGACCGTCGCGGCGACCGCGACCGAGGTCGCGAGGAAGCCGCCGAGGTGGCGTCGTCGCCTCGCTAGCAGCGCTGCGGCGAGCGCTGCGGCGACGCCGATCACGCCAGCGAGCACCGCCCAGCCGGCCAACGGCGAATCGACCAGCCAGTTGCCCTGCTGCACGACGCTCTTGGCGAGCGGGTTCGACGGGGCGCCGCGGGCGGCGTCGCCGAGCGAGTACGCGGTCACGCCGGACCAGAGCCATGCGCCTGCGGCGCCGTACAGCACGGCGAACGCAGGCGCGAGCATGCGCACTGCGCGCTCCGCGCGCGCCATCACGACGTCGTCGGCTTTCAGCGCCACCCACGCCGCGCCGTGCAGCAGGATCATCGCGACCGACACCAGCCCGCACAGCAGCGGGAACGGCCGCAGCAGGCCGAAGAAGCCGCCTTCGTAGGTGAGCCGCAGGCTGTCGTCGAAGCGCAGCGGCACGCCGAGGAACAGGTTGCCGAACGCGACTCCGAATACCAGCGCCGGCACCACGCCGTGCAGCGTCAGCAGCCAGTCCCAGGCGCCGCGCCAGCGCGCGTCGGTGAACTTGTTGCGGAAGTTGAAGCCGACCGGGCGCACGATCAGCGCGAGCAGGGTCAGCAGCATCGCGAAGTAGAAGCCGGAGAATGCCGCCGCATAGAGCAGCGGCCAGGCCGCGAAGATCGCCCCGGCGCCGAGGATCAGCCAGACCTGGTTGCCCTCCCAGACCGCCTCGACCGTCTCGAGCACCGCGCGCCGCTCGGCATCGTCGCGGCCGAGCACGCGCAGCAGCGCGGCGATGCCGAGGTCGAAGCCGTCGGTCACGGCGAAGCCGATCAGCAGCACGCCGAGCAGCACCCACCAGGTCACCCGCAGCGTTTCGTAATCGATCATGGCCACTCCCACCGAGCCCGAACCTCGCGGCAGCCCTCCGGCATGCCGCCCATGCGCGCGCCGGCTGCCCGCCTACGGCGTCGTGCCGACGACGGCATGGTCCGGCACCGCCTGCGGCGCGACCGGCGGCCACATGCCGAGTCCGTCGGGGCCCTTGCGCGCGTACTTCAGCATCAGCATCGCGTCGACGACCGCGAGCGCGGTGTAGAACACGACGAAGCCGACCAGGCTGGTCGCGACCTGCGTCGCCGACACCGACGACACGCCGAGCGCAGTCGGCAGCACGCCCTCGATCGCCCACGGCTGGCGGCCGTACTCGGCGACGATCCAGCCGAGTTCGATCGCGATCCACGGCAGCGGCAGGCTCCACAGCGCCGCCCTGAGGTACCAGCGGTGGCGGTCGAGCTCGCGCCGGGCGGAGAGCCAGAACGAGTAGGCGAACAGCGCGATGAACCAGAATCCGCAGCCGACCATGATGCGGAACGCCCAGAACAGCACCGGCACGTTCGGGATCGTGCTCGCGGCCGCGGCGGCGATGTCGTCCGCGCTCGCGGTCGCCGGGTCGGCCAGGTTGCGTTTCAGCAGCAGGGCGTAGCCGAGGTCGTGCTTGTGCGCCTCGAATTCGGCGCGCGCGTCAGCGTCGTCGCGGTTCGCGCGCAGCCGCTGCAGCGCCGCGTACGCCTTCAGGCCGTTGCCGATGCGCGCCTGCGCGTCGTCGACGAGTTCGCGGATGCCCGGCAGCACGCCGTCGATCGAACGCGTGCCGATCAGGCCCATGACCCACGGCACGTGGATCGCGAAGTGCGTCGTGCGCGCGGCGACGTCGGGGAAGCCGAAGGCGGTGAACGCGGCGGGCGCGGGTTCGGTCTCCCACATCGCCTCGATCGCGGCCAGCTTCATCTTCTGGTTCTGTGAAACGGTGTAGCCGGACTCGTCGCCGAGCACGACCACGCTCAGCGCGGAGGCGAGGCCGAAGCTCGCCGCGACGGTCATCGAGCGCTTGGCGAATTCGACGTTGCGCCCCTTGAGCAGGTACCAGGCGCTGACCGACAGCACGAACATCGCGCCGAGCACGTAGCCTGCGCTGACCGTGTGCACGAACTTCGACTGCGCGACCGGGTTGAAGATCACCGCGCCGAAGTCGGTCACCTCCATGCGCATCGTCTCGACGTTGAACTCGCTGCCGACCGGGTTCTGCATCCACGCGTTCGCGATCAGGATCCACAGCGCGGACAGGTTCGTGCCGATCGCGAGCAGGAAGGTCACGACCAGGTGCTTGACGCGCGAGAGCCGGTCCCAGCCGAAGAAGAACAGGCCGATGAAGGTGGCCTCGAGGAAGAACGCCATCAGGCCTTCGATTGCCAGCGGCGTGCCGAAGATGTCGCCGACGTAGTGCGAGTAGTAGGCCCAGTTGGTGCCGAACTGGAATTCCATCGTGACGCCGGTGGCCACCCCCATCGCGAAGTTGATGCCGAACAGCACGCCCCAGAACTGGGTCATGCGCTTCCAGATCTCGCGCCCGGTCATGACGTAGACCGCTTCCATGATCGCGAGCATCCACGACAGGCCGAGGGTCAGCGGCACGAACAGGAAGTGGTACAGCGCGGTCAGCGCGAACTGCAGGCGCGACAGGGTGACGACGGTCTCATCGATCATCGGCGGCCTCGCGTGCGGGTGGCGACAGGTGGTCGGCGACGGCCGCGGGCGCGGTGTCGGTGCGCGGTTGCGGGCGGATGCAGAAGAACCACAGCAGGACCAGCGCGACCAGCTTGAGCGCGATGATCGCGGCGAACTCGACGCCGAAGCGCCGGCCGCCGCGGCTGCGGAACCAGGACGACGTGCGCGGGTCGCGACGGGCGGTGTCCATCGCGGACAGCATACGCCTGTGCCGCTCCGGCGGGGATGCGGCCCGCCGACGCATGCACCGCCGGTCAGCCGTCGAAGCCGTCGGCGAACACGGTGTCGTCGACGCCGAGGCGGCCGTCGAGGCGCAGGTTCTGCGCACGGATCGACGCGCCCTTCTCGCCGTCCTCCCAGACGTAGACCGCGCTGCCGTCGGCGCCGATCACCGCTTCGGTGCGGGCGGTCTCGCGCATCGACTTGATGGCGCGTGTCTGCCCGTCCCAGGCGTAGTCGCCGTCGGCGTCGAGGCGTGCGACCGTGATGACCTGGTGGACGACCGGCGAGCAGCCGGTCGTCCAGCCGGCGAGGACGCCACCCGGCGCCGGCAGCGCGGTCAGCTGCGAGATCGAGTGGCCACAGTCGCTCGCGAGCGCCGGCTCGACGAGGACCTTGCCAGCGTCGCCCCAGCGGCGCAGGCCGGCGGCGTCGATGCGCTGTGCCGAGACGCCGTCGTAGTCGTGGAACGCGCCGTCGTCGTAGGTGTCGCGCCAGACCGCGTAGACGTCGCCGCTCGCCGCATCGTAGGCGACCGCGGTGCTGGTCTGCTCCATGCCGGTGCCGACAGCCGCCCATGTGCCCTCCGCGCCGAACCGCGGCATGCCGGTCGCGTCGAGGTGCTGCACGCGCGCGACGAAGTCGTCGCCGACCTGGTCGTAGTCGTGGAACACGGCGCCGCCGACGCCGTCGGCGACGAACGGCGGGTTGTAACCGAACTGCAGCCAGCCCGACGCGAACACCGGCACGCCGCCGGCGTCGCTGCCCCACAGCGGCGCGCCGTCGCCGGAGGCGAGCTTCTGCGCCCGCAGCGTGTGCGCACTGCCGCTGATGTTGTTCCACGACACGATCGCGCTGCCGCCGCCGCCCGGCTGCACGCCGCCGAGGAGCTTGGCGCCGATCGGCTGGGTCAGCGCGACCCCGCCGGCCGCCCACAGCGCCTGGCCCGCCGCATCGAGCTTCTGCACGCGCACGCCGCCGTCGGCGCTCCAGGCGACCGCGAGGGTGCCGTCGTCGAGCACGGCCACGTACGCGTTGTAGACCGATTCGACCGAGCCGGGTGCCGACACCGTGATGCCGCCGCTGCCCCAGGCGAGGCTGCCGTCCGGCGCGACCTTGCTGACCGCGATGTGTTCATCGTCGGAACCGTTCGCGCAGCAGTTGAACGCGACGTAGGCATTGCCGTCGCCATCGACCGCGATGCCGTAGTCGTAGGTGAATTCGTAGCCGCGTTCGGCGACGAGCACGCCTTCGTGGGTCCACGCCGCGTGGCCGCCGGCGTCGAGGCGCTGCAGGCGCACGTCGAAGCCGCCACCGAAGTCGAACCAGGCGATGCGGTAGCCGCCATCCGGCGCGGCGGCGATCTTCGGCTGGGCCTGGCCGCCGGGAGCGTCCGCGATGACGAGGTTGGTGGCCGGGTCGCCCGACCACTGAGCCGCCGCCGGCGCGGCGGAGACGCAGGCGACGATGAAGGACGCGAACACGGGCGCGCGGCGGCGCGACATCGGCAACGGGATCACGGCGGTCCTCCCCCTGGGGAGCGGCAATGGGCCATGCGACCGCGCCAGTATCCTCCGAATCCGCGCGCCTGTCCCGGCCTCAGTCGAGCATGGCGAACGCGTCGCGGGTGAGGTTCTCCGGCTCGCCGTCGGTGCAGGCGACGTCGTCCTCGATGCGGATGCCGCCGTACTTGCGGAACGCGTCGACCCGCGCCCAGTCGACGTCGCGCGCCGCGGGCTTGGCCTTCAGCTCCTCCAGCAGCAGGTCGATGAAGTACAGGCCCGGTTCGATCGTGACCACCATGCCGGGCTCGAGCGCGCGCGTCATGCGCAGGTACGGGTGGCCGGGCGGGCGCGGCAGCGTGCCGCCGCGGTCGCTGGCCTGGAAGCCGGCGACGTCGTGCACCTGCAGGCCAATCGGATGGCCGAGCCCGTGCGGGAAGAACGCCGAGGTCAGGCCGCTCGCGAGCGCGGCCTCGCCGTCGACGCGGATGAAGCCATGCTCCTTCAGGATGTCGCCGAGCACGCGGTGCGCGTGCAGGTGCAGCTCGGGGTAGGAGGTGCCGGCGCGGACCCGCGCGGCGAAGCCGCGCTGCGCGGCATCGACGGCGTCCACCAGCGCGCCGAACTCGGCCGCGTCGTCCCCGGCGTGCGTGCGCGTGATGTCGCTCGCGTAGCCGTGGAAGCTGGCACCGGCGTCGATCAGGAACGAGCGCGCGCGTACCGGCGGCGCATGCTGCAGCTCCATGTAGTGCAGCACGGCGCAGTGCTCGTTCAGCGCGATGATGTTCGAGTACGGCAGCTCGTTGTCGGCCTGGCGCGCGGCAGCCATGTAGGCGACGTGGATGTCGAACTCGGAGGCGCCGGCGCGGAACGCCCGTTCCGCGGCGCGATGCGCGCGCGCGCCGATGCGACTGGCGACACGCATCATCGCCAGCTCGTAGGGAGTCTTGTAGGAGCGATGCCAGTGCAGGTAGTCGAGCACGCCCTGCGGGTTGTTCGGCATGTAGCCGTCGAGGCCGGTCTCGGCGACGATCGCGCAGCGCGAGGCGTCCTTGGGCAGCAGCGCGCGCGCCTCGCCCGGCTCGCGGATGATCGCGATGTCGAACTGCTCGACCCAGTAGCCGGCCGGCGCGTCGGGGACGACGTGCCAGTAGTCGTGCGGCTGCAGGTAGACGAGCTTGGGCCGCTGGCCCGGCGTGTAGACGAGCCAGGAGCCCGGCGCGCGCGTGACCGGCAGCCAGTGCTTGAAATGCGGATTGACTGCGAACGGGTAGGGCCGGTCGTCGAGGAACTGGTACGGTGCCTGGCCGGCGCCGATTACGAGGTGGTCGAAGCCTTCGCGCGCGAGCGCCTCGTCCGCGCGCGCCTTCAGCGTCGCGATGTGCTCGGCATGGAGCGGGTGCAGGTCGGGGTGCGGGGTGTCCATCGCGGTGCTCCGGCAAAGCCCGCAGTGTGCCGCGCCGTGGCCGCGCTGGCGAGCGGCAGCCGCCGGGGTGTGCGCCGGATGCGGCTGCACGACCGGCGCGCCCACCGCGCGGCGTCAGCCCGCCCGGGCGGCGAACTCCTTGCGCAGCCACTGGTCGAGTAGGCGCTTCTCGAAGCGCAGCGGATCGTCGTCATGGGCGCCGTCGCGCATCAGGAACGCGGTGTCGCGCAGCTTGCGCTCTCCTTCGCGCAGCACCGTGCCGTTCGCGTCGAGCAGGCGGAAGCGCAGGTCGATGCGCGGCGGGTAGATGTCCCTGACGATGCGCACCTCGTCGAGCCGCGGGCCGTGACCGGGCTCGTAGTTGCCGGCGCGCTGCACGTCGGTGAAGGTGACCTCGAGCTGCTCGCCGGCCGGCAGGATGCGCTCGGCGCGCGCACGCAGGTGGCGTGCCAGCGGTTCAAGCCATTCCGTCGGCCGCGTGTCGCGCGTGCCGTGGTAGTACTTGAGCTCTGTGAACTGCGACGGGTCGGTCCAGTCGACGCGGACGCGCGCGCCGTCCGCGGCGGACGCGGCGAACGCGAGCAGCAGCGCGAGGGCGGCGAGCGGCGTGGCGTAGCGATGGGGGAGGTTCATGCGGCGATCCATGGTGTCGATGTGCTGTAGACGCTGCTTGGACGCGAACCGTCGCACGAAGTGCCGCGCGGCGGCGCCGCTGGTTCAGCAGGGGTTGCCGCGGTGGCCGTTCGCCGCGGTCAGCGCCACCAGCTGCGCTTGGTGCCGGCCAGCACCTTCAGCATCTGCGGCCGCAGGTACGGCCACCGCCCGAGCGGGCCGAAGCAGGCGTCGCGCAGCGTGCCGAGCAGGCGCGAGCGCGACTGGAACAGCGGCGTCAGCCAGCGGCTGATGCACTGGTAGATCGCGACGTGGCGCGCGCGTTCGCGTGCGTAGGCCTCGAGGGCCTGGTCGAGCCGCGCGTGCGCGGCGAGTGCGGCCGCGAGCGCCTGCGCATCGAGCAGGGCCATGTTCGCGCCCTGGCCGAGTTGCGGGCTCATGCCGTGCGCGGCGTCGCCGATGAACACGACACGGCCGCGCCACGCGCGGCGCAGCACGACGTCGCGATAGCGCGCGCGGTTCCATCGCGCCGGCGCATCGAGCGTGCGCGTGCGCTCCGCGAGTTCGGGCCAGAGGCGCGCGACCCGCTGCTGCAGGCGTTCCAGCGCCGCGCCGTCGAAGCCGTCGACCTCGTCGCCCGGCAGGCTGTAGTAGAACGTCAGCCAGCGCCGCTCGCCCGTGTCCGGCCGGCGACCGACCGGCAGCACGCCGATCATCGCGCGCGTGCCGTCGTAGCGCTGGCCGAGCACCTCCGCGTGCGGCCAGTCGTCGGCCGGCAGCAGGCACCACATCGCGCCCCACGGATAGAGCGGGTCGCGGCGGGCGACGGCGCAGGTCCCGCGCAGCGCCGAGTGCGCGCCGTCGGCGACGACGACGAGGTCGAAACCGTCGTGCGCGCGGCCGCCCGCCTCGACCAGCGTGCCGTCGTCGTGCACCGCGCCGATGCGTGCGCCGAGGCGCACCTCGGCGAGGCCGCTGCAGCATCCGTGCAGCAGGTCGAACAGCGCGCCGCGCGTCATGCCGAGGCCGAACGCGCCGTCGCCGAGCGCGGCATAGCGCATGTCCATGACCGTGCGCCCGTGCCGGGTCGTGCCGTGCAGGCGCGCGATGCGCGCGCCGCGCTCGATCGCCCCGGCACCGAGGCCGAGCGCGTCGAGGACGCCGAGGCCGGTCGGTTGCAGCAGGAAGCCGGCGCCGACCGGGCGCAGCTCCGGACTCTGTTCGAACACCCGCACGCGGTGTCCCGCGCGGGCGAGGAAGATCGCGGCGGCCTGGCCCGCCGTGCCGTAGCCGACGATCGCGATGTGCATGCGCGGCGACTGTAGCAGCGCCGGTGGCCGCGGCGCGGCGAACGTGCTTCAATGCCGCCGTGAAAGCGGGGGTGCCCGGCATGGCCGGGCTGAGAGAGTCCCTTCGAACCTGATCCGGCTGGCACCGGCGTAGGGAGCTTTGACGCCCGGGCGCGCGCGCCCGCCGGCGAATCCGCGCGTCCTGCGCGGGCGGCACGAAAGCTCCCCCGCCGCACACATCGAGGAGCTTGCAATGAATGCCGTCCCGTCCGAGCTGCTGCGCCAGACCGCGGAGCTGTCCGAGTCCGTCACGCGCCCGATCCCGGGCTCGCGCAAGGTGCACGTCGAAGGCTCGCGCCCCGACCTCCGGGTGCCGATGCGCGAGATCGCGCTCGCCGACACGCCGGGCGTGTTCGGCGCGGAGAAGAATGCGCCGTTCACGGTCTACGACACGTCCGGCCCGTACACCGACCCGGGCTACCGCGTCGACCTCGCCGCCGGCCTGCCCGCGCTGCGCGCGCGCTGGATCGAGGAACGCGGCGACAGCGAATGCCTCGCCGACTTCAGCTCGCCGTTCACGCGCCGCCACGCGCAGGCGCCGTCGCTGGCCGAAGTGCGCTTCCCGTCCATCCCGAAGCCGCGCGTCGCCAAGTCGGGCATGAACGTGTCGCAGATGCACTATGCACGGCGCGGCATCGTCACGCCCGAGATGGAGTTCGTCGCCATCCGCGAGAACCAGCGCCTCGAGGAGATCCGCGAGGCGCACCTCCTGCGCCAGCACCCGGGCCAGTCGTTCGGGGCGGCGATCCCGGCGCGGATCACGCCGGAGTTCGTGCGCGACGAGGTCGCGCGCGGCCGCGCGATCATCCCGTCGAACATCAACCACCCGGAGAGCGAGCCGATGATCATCGGCCGCAACTTCCTCGTGAAGATCAACGCGAACATCGGCAATTCCGCGGTGACGAGTTCGATCGCGGAGGAAGTCGAGAAGATGGTGTGGGCGATCCGCTGGGGCGCCGACACGGTGATGGACCTCTCGACCGGCCGCCACATCCACGAGACGCGCGAGTGGATCCTGCGCAATTCGCCGGTGCCGATCGGCACGGTGCCGATCTACCAGGCGCTGGAGAAGGTCGGCGGCGTCGCCGAGGACCTGACCTGGGAACTGTTCCGGGACACGCTGGTGGAGCAGGCCGAGCAGGGCGTGGACTACTTCACGATCCACGCCGGCGTGCGCCTGCCGTTCGTGCCGCTCACCGCGCGGCGCGTCACCGGCATCGTCAGCCGCGGCGGCTCGATCATGGCCAAGTGGTGCCTCGCCCACCACCGCGAGTCGTTCCTGTACGAGCGCTTCGAGGAGATCTGCGAGATCATGAAGGCGTACGACGTCGCATTCTCGCTCGGCGACGGCCTGCGCCCCGGCAGCATCGCCGACGCCAACGACGAGGCGCAGTTCGCCGAACTGGACACGCTCGGCGAGCTGACCCGCGTGGCGTGGAAGCACGACGTGCAGGTCATGATCGAGGGGCCGGGCCACGTGCCGATGCACCTGGTGAAGGAAAACATGGAGCGCCAGCTCGAGAAGTGCGGCGAGGCGCCGTTCTACACGCTCGGTCCGCTGACCACCGACATCGCGCCCGGCTACGACCACATCACCAGCGCGATCGGCGCGGCGATGATCGGCTGGTACGGCACCGCGATGCTCTGCTACGTGACGCCGAAGGAGCACCTCGGCCTGCCCGACAAGCAGGACGTGCGCGATGGCATCATCACCTACAAGCTCGCCGCGCACGCGGCCGACCTCGCCAAGGGTCATCCGGGTGCGCAGGCGCGCGACAACGCGCTCAGCAAGGCGCGCTTCGAGTTCCGCTGGGAGGACCAGTTCAACCTCGGCCTCGACCCGGAGAAGGCGAAGGAGTTCCACGACGAGACGCTGCCGAAGGACGCGCACAAGAGCGCGCACTTCTGCTCCATGTGCGGCCCCAAGTTCTGCTCGATGAGGATCACCCAGGACGTGCGCGACTACGCACGCGAGCACGGCATCGGTGCGGGCGAGGCCCTCGCCGAAGGCATGGCGGAGAAGGCGAAGGAGTTCCGCGCGAGCGGCAGCGAGGTGTATCGCCCGGGCTGAGCGCACCCCGCGACACGCGCCGAGTGCCGCCAGCGCGATCCGCGCGCGGGATGCGCGCGGACCGGTTGCGCCGCGGGGCGGTACCGCCCCGCGGCGGGTCAGGCGATCACGGCTGCACCAGGTCGAAGCCGTCGACGAAGATCGTATCGGTGGTCGGCGTGGCCAGGACGTAGACATCGGGCAGGCCGTTGACGTCCGCGTCGACCAGCGGTTGCCCCCAGTCGAGCGCGACCAGGCTGCCGTCCGCATTGGTGGCCAGCGTGTCCGGCACGTAGGCATCCGACGTCGCCGGGATGCGCGCGTTGAGGCGGTCGACGTGGATGTCGTAGACGACCAGCACCACCGGGCCGGACCAGGCCCGCCAGGCGAAGAAGAAGACGCGCGACCCGTCCGGCGTCACGCGCGGCACGCCGACCGTGAAGTCGGCACCCTGGCCGCCATCGAATGCGTCGGTGATGCGCGCGATCGTGTGCTGCTGGCGATCGACGAGGAACACGTCGCTCGCGCGCACCGTGTCCGGCGGAACCAGGTTGTCGGCGTTCGACACGAAGGCGACGTAGCGACCGTCGCGCGAGATCGACGGCTCCTGTGCGCTCGCTTTCGCTTCCTCGCCGCCCGCCGAGACGCTGACGCGCTCGGTGGTGCCGGCGTCGAGGTCGCGCACGAACACGTCGCTCGTGCCGTTGCCGTCGCCGGGAACGAGGTTGTCCGCGTACGAGTCGAAGGCGACGAAGCGGCCGTTGCCCGAGATCTCGGCACGGTAGGATTCGCCGCCATCGGCCTCCACGCCCGCTGGACCGAGGTTCACGCGACGCACGCCGCTCGCCGCGTCCCAGACGAACACGTCGGTCGACTCGTTGCCGTCGCCGGCGACGTAGCCGTCGCCGTCGGAGAGGAACGCGACGCGCATGCCGTCGTCGCTGATGCTCGCGCCCCACGCGCCGATGCCGGGATAGCCGTCGTTGAGGCTGATGCGGCGCGTCTCGCCCGTCTGCAGGTCGTGGCGGAACACGTCGAAGACGCCGTTGTCGTCGCCGACGGCGAGGTTCGTCGCGATGCTCTCGTAGGCCACGTAGCGACCAGCCGCGTCGATGCGCGGATACCCGCTTTCGCCGTTCGCCGGCACGCCGCCGATGCCGTTCGACACGCGGTCGATGCGGCCTTCGCGCGCGACGTAGACCTGCATCGGCGCACGGCCGCCGGCCTGGGCGTACGTCTCGAGGTCGAGCGCCGCCTCCGACGCGAACACGACGTGGCTGCCGTCCGCGTCGAGCGCCGGGTTGTAGCTGCCGGCGTTCGCACTCGGTTGCGCGACCGGCTCGCCGGCGCGGCTCGCCAGCTCGATCGCGCCGCCGGTGCCGATGCTCGCGGTGAAGACGTCGGCATAGCCGTTCGCGTCGCCGGCGACGAGGTCGTTCGATTCACTGTCGAAGCAGGCGGAGCCGCCACCGCCGGCGAGCCTCGCTCGCCGCGTGTCGGCGGCCTGCGCACCCGTCAGCACCTGCACCGTGCCACTGGCCAGGTCGAGGTGGGCGAGCTGGAGGTAGCCCGAGGCACCGGCGAGCGCGGCATCCCGGCTCGCGAACAACACGCCCTGCCCGAGCGTGTCGATCGAACCGCTGAAACCGCCGCCGGCGAGCTGCGCGCCCGTGCCGTCGACGCTCGCGCGCCGCGTTTCGCCGCTGGACATGAAATGGACGAACACGTCCGTCGCCCCATTCGTGTCGCCGGCGACGAGCCCCGGATCGGCCGACTCGAACACGACCGCGCTGCCGTTGCCGGCGATGACGGGCGCGAAGCTGCCACTGGTTGCGGACGGGTTGCCGCCCGAGTCGACCGACACGCGCTCGATCGCGCCGGTGTCCATGTCCTTGACGAACACGTCGACCAGTCCGTTGTCGTCGCCGGGCACGAGATTGCCGGCGTTGGTCGTGAAGGCGACGTAGCGGCCACTGTTGGAGATCGAGGGAGCGCTGCTGGCCGATGCCGCCGCGACTCCGGAAGCGTGCGCCGAGACGAGCCGGACCTGGTCGGTCTGCGCATCCCAGCGGAAGACCTGCCGCAGGCCGTTGCCGGCGTCGTCATAGCGCGTGTCCGACGACGTGAAGGCGACGTAGCGACCATTGCCGGAGATGACCGGCTCGTACACGCCGCCGAAGCTGGGGGTGCCGCTCGTCGTGCGCGAGACGAGGCGGACCTCGCCGGTGTCGCGATCGATGCGGAACGCCTGTCGCGACGACAGCGGGCCCAGCGCCGGATCGTGCAGGGCATCCTCGCTGGCGAGCGCGACGTAGCGGCCACCGGTGCTGATCGTCGGCGAGTTCGCACCGCGCGCATTCTGGGCGCCGCCGGCATCGTGGTTGACCCGCTGCGTGGTACCGTCGCTGCGGTCGCGGATGAAGACGTCGCCGCGCGCGTTGGTGTCGCCGGCGACCAGTTGCGTCGCATCGGACCGGAACACGACGTAGCGGCCGCTGCCGCTGATGTCGCAGCCATCCGACATGTCGTTGCCCTGCACGCCGAACAGCGTGGGGTCCTCGGGCGCCGATATCAGCCATTCCTCCGTCCCGAGCGGGCTCGCCGTGCCCGCCCACGCCGTGCTCGCCGCGGCGATCACCCCTGCCAAACCGATCCTCATGCCGTCCTCCTCCATGCCTCGTGGCCACCGTCGCCACGACAGCGGAGGCTTCCAGCGCGTGCCCCGGAAAGTCTTCAGGAAGCGATGAAATTGGCTTGAAACTTCCGTGTGGACGGCGACGTGCGTTACCGGCGCGGGCGCGCCTCAGTGCGCCACCCGCAGCCGGCCGGACGTCGGCGCGGGCGCCGGCGCGAGGCCGAGTCGCTCGATCTCGGCCTCCCAGGCGGCGCGCTCGGCATCGGGCCCGTGCTGCAGGCGCTCGCCACGCACCCGCAGCGCAAGTCGGCGGTGGCCGTGCGCCTGCGCCTGCTGCTCGACCCAAAGGGCGCGTTCGGTCGGATCGCGGTCGAGGCGCGCGCGCAGCAGTGCCCAGTGCAGTTCGCTGTCGAACTGCGGCGAACGATCGAGCAGCGCGCGTGCAGCGACCAGCGCACGCTCCGCATCGGCTCGGCGGCCCTGGCCGAGCAGGGCCTCGGCCAGCACCAGCCTCGCCTCGCGCTCGCGGGGCGGGTCGCCATCGGCATGCGCGCGCGCGGCCACCGCGGTCGCCGCCTGTTCCGCGCGTGCATGGCCACCCGCGGCGAGGTCGAGCCGCGCGAGATCGAGCCGGTTCGACTGCGCATCGGAGACCAGCCGCGCCTGCTCGCGCAGCGCGAGCGCCTCGCGGTAGGCGAGCCGCGCGCCTTCGAGGTCGCCGCCGGCCTCGGCCCGCCAGCCACGCACGCTGGCAATGGTCGCGCGCGTGGCCGGATCGAGGCCGGGCAACGCCGCCGCGTCGTCGAGCAGTGCGCTCGCGCCGGGCAGGTCGGCCGCGCGCAGGCGCACCTCTGCGCGCATCGCGAGCGCCGCGCCGAGCCGGCCGGGATGGCCGCCGCGGCGCAGCAGGCCGATCGCTTCGTCGAGCGAGGCTTCGACCGCGTCGAGTTCGCCGCGGACCAGGGCGGCGGCGGCGAGGTTCACCTGCGTGCGCGCGATGTCGGGGCCGAGGTCGAGCGCGCGGAAGATCGCCAGGGCCTGCCGGTTGAGGTCGTCGGCGCGGCGCACATCGCCTTCCAGCATCGCCATGTTGGACAGGTTGCCGAGCGTGACCGCTTCCTGGCGCCGGTCGCGCAGCGCGCGGAACAGCGCGAGCGCGGCTTCGAACTCGCGCGTCGCGTCGGCGAGGCGGTTGTCCTGCGCGTGCAGGTTGGCGAGGTTGCCATGGATGCCGGCGGCGATCGCGGCCGAGCCGGGCGTCGCGGCGAAGGCCAGTGCGCGCTCGAGCGCGGCGCGTGCCTCCGTGGTCCGGCCGAGCCGGCGCAGCGGGCCGCTCTGCGCGCTGAGCGCACTCGCGACGCCGGCCGTGTTGCCGGCGGCCTCGTGCTGCGCCGCGGCCGCGGTGTACAGGGCGAGCGCCGCCTCGTGCTGGCCCGCGCGCGCGGCCAGGCGGCCGCGCGCATGCAGGATGCGACCGAGCAGGTAGGCATCGCCCGTATCCCACACCGGGCGCTCGAGCGCTTCGAGTGCCGCGCCCGTCGCATCGAGGTCGCCGCGCGCGAGCGCCGGCTCGACGTCGTCGAGCTGCACTTCGACGGCATCGCGCGCGAGCCCCGTGCGCGCGAGGTCGGCCGCCGCGGCGCGCAGCTCCGCGCGGCCCTCGTCGATGCGGCCGAGCCCGATCCATGCGCGTGCGCGTTCGGCGCGCGCGAGTGCCGCCAGCGCCGGCCAGCGCGTGCCCGCCGCGGCCCGTGCCGCTGCTGCCTGCGTCGCCTGCACCTCGAACCGTCGCTCGCGGCCGGCGACCTGCGCGGCCATCAGCAACCGTCGTGGTGGCGGTAGCGCCGGCAGCGCGTCGAGGCGCGCGCGTGTCGTCGCGAGTTCCGGCGCATGCTCGTGATGCTGCAGTTCGAACAGCGCCAGGCCGATGTCGAGGTCGGCCGGATCGATCTCGAACGCGATCCGCGCCGGCTCCAGCGCAGCGGCGTGGCGGCCGTGCAGTTCCTCGCGCGCGGCCGCGAGCAGCAGCTGGTCGCGGCGCGCCAGGCCCGCACGGCCGGCGTCGAGCGCGTCGAGCAGGCGCGCCGCGTCCGCGGGGCGGCCCTGCGCGACATGGATGCGCGCCTGCGCGAGCGCGAGTCGTGGCGTGTCCTCGCGCCCGCGCGCGCGCGCCAGTGCCGCCAGCGCTCCCGCGGGATCGACGTGGCGCCACGCCTGCAGCGCCTCGCGCGTCGCCGCGGCGGCGGCCGCATGGACCGGCCAGCCGCGCGCCGCGTCCTCGCGCGGGGCGCGCAGCAGCACGCCGGCAACCGCCGCCGCGACGGCCGCGCAGGCCAGCGCAATCCACAGGCCGCGCAGCGACGACGGACGGGCGACGCTTCGGTGCGCGAATGCCGGCGCCGAACCGGAGGCGGTTACGGCCGCCGCCGCGGGCGCATCATCCCTGCGCTCGAGCGGGGCGACGAACCGGTAGCCGAGGCGGTGGCGGGTCTGGATTGCACGCGGCCGCTCGGCATCGTCGCCGAGCGCCTCGCGCAGCTCGCGCACGGTCTGCGCGACCGCGCTCTGCGACACCGCCTGGTGACCCCACACCGCGTCCAGCAGCGCGTCCTTGCCGACCAGCGCGGGCGCATGCTCGAGCAGGTGCAACAGCACGCGATAGGTCTGCCGGCGCAGCGGGATCGCTCCGCCGGGGCCGACCAGCGAGTGCTGGTCGGTGTCGACTTCGAATTCGAGGAACCGATAGCGCATGCGACGCAGCAGGATCCCGGGCCCCCGCCGGGGGAGCTTACTGCAATCCGTCGCGCCGGCCGCGGCCGGGTGGGCGGTCGCGGGTGCCAGCCTGTCGCAGGCGTGCCGCGGCAGCGGGGTCGGGCGGCGATCGCGGGTATCATCCGCGGTCCGCACGACGCCTTGCGCAGGATCCTCGATGAAATTGCCGGTCCCGTTCATCCAGCTGCCCCTGATGTTCGACGCCGACGCGCTCGCGCGCGAGATCGGGGCGTTCGACGAGGGCATGTGGCGGCGCCACCCGACCGGCATGCCGGGCAACTCGGCCCTGCCGCTGGTCGCGGTCGACGGCGATCCGGCGCGCGGCGACGCGCTCGACGGGCCGATGCGGCCGACGCCGGCGCTGCTGCAGAGCCCGTACCTGCAACAGGTGCTCGCGAGCCTCGATGCGGTCATCGGCCGCGTGCGCCTGATGCGCCTCGCCGGCAACGCCGAGGTGCGCTCGCACATCGACACCGATTACTACTGGCACGAGCGCGTGCGCGTGCACGTGCCGATCGTGACGCAGCCGACCGTGCGTTTCTCGTGCGCGGAACACCACGTGAACATGGCTGCGGGCGAGTGCTGGATCTTCGACACCTGGCGCCTGCACCACGTCTCGAACGAGAACGACCAGGCGCGCATCCACCTGGTCGTCGACACGGTCGGCGGCGCCGGCTTCTGGGAGATGGTCAACGCCGGTCGCCCGCATTCGGCGCCGCGAGACGCGTTCCGTCCGCGCCAGGTGCCGCCGCAGGCGGGCGCGGCGCCGCCGATCATGTTCGAGTCCGTCAACAGCCAGTCGCCGATGAGCTTCTGGGAGCTGCGCGGGCTGATCGGCTTCCTGTTCGGCGAAGCGCAGCCGCATCCGCGCGTGCAGGCGGTTTCGCAGCTGGCGCAGGCGTTCGTCGCCTACTGGCAGACCCTGTGGTTCCGCCACGGCGACGATCCGGCGGCGCAGCCGGAGTACGCGCGCGCGCTGGACATGTTCCTCGCCAACGCGTTGCCGCTCGCGCGCGGCATCCCGCTGCGCAACGGCGGCGACATGGGCGACTCGCTCGCCGGCCTGCTCAAGCGCGCGGTGCGCCGGACCGGGCCGACCGGCAGCGAGGAGGAATCCCGCAGCGAGCCCGCGCTGACCGCGTACCAGTCGGCGCATGCGGCGGCTTCGGCGCCGGCGCGCCGGATCGAGCGGCCGGTGTTCATCGTTTCCTCGCCGCGCTCGGGTTCCTCGCTGCTGTTCGAGACGCTGGCGCAGAGCCCGGACGCGTGCACGATCGGCGGCGAGAGCCACCTGCTGATCGAAGGCATCCCCGCGCTGGATGCGGCGCGGCGCGGTTTCGAGTCGAACCGGCTGCTCGCCGCGGACGCGACGCCCGAGGTCGCCGCGATGCTGCGCAGCCGCTTCGCCGCCGAGGTGTTCGATCGCGACCTGCGCATGCCGTCGGGCGCGGTGCGCCTGCTCGAGAAGACGCCGAAGAACTCGCTGCGCATTCCGTTCCTGCGCGAAGTGTTCCCGGACGCGCTGTTCGTCTACCTGCATCGAGACCCGCGCCAGACGCTCGCGAGCATGCTCGAGGCGTGGGAATCGGGCCGCTTCCGCACCTACCCGAACCTGCCCGGGTGGGCTGGCCTGCCGTGGTCGCTGCTGCTGACGCCGGGCTGGCGCGCGCTGGCCGGGCGGCCGCTGCCCGAGGTCGTCGCGGCGCAGTGGGAAACCACCACGAACCTGCTGCTCGACGACCTCGCCGCGCTGCCGCCGTCGCAACGCGTGGTCGCGCGCTACGACGCGCTGGTTGCCGATCCGGCCGCCGAGGTCGCGCGCCTGTGCGCCGCGATCGGCTTCCGCTGGGATCGTCCGATCGACGGGCCGTTGCCGCTGGCGAACCACACCGTCTCCGCGCCGCAGGCCGACAAGTGGCGGCGCCGCGAAGCCGAGCTCGCGCCGCTGCTCGAGCGCCTCGCGGCGACGATCGAGCGCGCCGCCGCGTTCGCTGCGCGCTAGGCCGCGCTCGCCGCGAACCACGCCGCGCGCAGGCATCGTTCATCTTGCCTGTGCGAAAACGGCGCGGCCGGCACGGCGCAGTGCCGCCGGCTCATCGACCCGGAGGCAAGGCCCCATGTCCGCGTGCACCGACAGCAGCAAGCCGTTCCTGTCCGACATCAAGACGATCCGCGAACGAGCGCGCGCACACATGGAGCGCGGCGCGGTCACCGACAGCTACACGCTCGACCGCGAAACCGTGCTGAAGCTGCTCAACGAAGCGCTCGCTACCGAGCTGGTCTGCGTGCTGCGCTACAAGGCGCACTACTACCTCGCTTCCGGCATCAACGCGAAGAGCGTCGCCGCCGAGTTCCTCGAGCACGCGAACGAGGAGCAGGGCCATGCCGACCTCATCGCCGAGCGCATCACGCAGCTCGACGGCACGCCGAACTTCTCGCCGGACGGCCTGACCGCGCGCAGCCACGCCGAGTTCGTCGTGCCCGAGAAGCTCGCCGAGATGATCGAGGAGAACCTCGTCGCCGAGCGCATCGCGATCGACAGCTACCGCGAGATCATCCAGTTCGTCGGCGACCGCGACACGACCACCAAGCGCCTGCTCGAAGGCATCCTCGCCCAGGAAGAGGAGCACGCCGAAGACATGAAGACGCTGATGGAGAACTTCGGCGAGAAGGGGGAGCCGGCCAAGCCCTGAGCGGCCCGACGCGGCCGCCGGTCCGTGCCCGGCGCCACTGGCACGCGACCGCGCCTCGTGCACAATGCACGCGTCGGGCAACCCTCGCAGCCGACGCAGGAGAACCATCGTGGCCTTCGCATCCCGCTTCGCAGCCGGTGCCGGCGCACTCGCGCGCGGCGCGCTCGTCCTGATCGCGCTCGCGGCGCTTGCCTGCCTTGCCCTGATGTGGTGGTGGGACTACGAGCCGCCGCACTTCGACGTCGCTTCGACGGCGCAGGCACGCGTCGCGGCGAAGGGCGGCCATCTCGTCACCGGCACCGTCACGACCTCGGCGCTGATGACGTCGGCCGAGACCCTGCTCGAGAAGCGCGGCGGTTACCTCAGCAACGACCGCTTCCCGCCCGGCGTGATGATGGACAACGTGCCGAACTGGGAGTTCGGCGTGCTGACCGCGACGCGCGACCTCGCGCAGGCGCTGCGCAACCAGTTCAGCCGCTCGCAGACGCAATCGGTCGAGGACAAGGACCTGCAGGAAGCGGACCCCCTGTTCAGTTCGCCGAACGACCGCTGGCTGCTGCCGAGCTCCGAAAGCCAGTACCGCAAGGCGATCGCGCACGTCGACGGCTATCTCGCGCGACTGGCCGACGACGAGCAGGGCAACGCGCAGTTCTACGCGCGTGCCGACAACCTCGCCGACTACCTCGCGACCGTGTCGGCGCGCCTCGGCTCGCTGTCGCAGCGACTCTCCGCCGCCGCCGGCCAGGTGCGCATGGACACCAGCCTGGCCGGCGACCCGCACGCCCAGCAGTCCAAGCCGACGCCGAGCCCGCGCCTCGTCAAGACGCCGTGGACGAAGATCGACGACAACTTCTACGAGGCGCGCGGGTATACCTGGGCCCTGCGCGAACAGCTCGAAGCCATGCGCGTCGACTTCGCGCCGATCCTCGCCAGCAAGAACGCGGCCGTCAGCCTCGACCAGGTCATCCGCGAACTCGAGGAATCGCAGAAGGGCCTCGGCAGCCCGATCGTCCTCAACGGTACCCCGTTCGGCTTCTTCGCCAACCACTCCCTGGTGATGGCGAACTACATCTCGCGCGCGAACGCGGCGGTGATCGACCTGCGGGAGCTGTTGCGCAGGGGTTGAGGCGCCCATCCGGGAGACACAAGTCACACTTTGCGCATTTGTAGGAAATTTCCTACATACACGGCTTCAGAGCTGGCCCCGGAAATTTGAACAGCACGATAGGTGGATACCTGCTCACTGAGGCGATGATATCGCCATCCCAGGAGCAGCATCATGACGCGACGCACCCGCCGGAACCACTCGCCGGCCTTCAA
>Ga0180220_1000415_pt1 | contig 49547 bp, 45 predicted proteins | sample eDN5th37CBELigBY_FD_151335 | JGI IMG/M metagenome (GOLD analysis project Ga0180220, IMG submission 151335) | Enriched backyard soil microbial communities from Emeryville, California, USA - eDNA 5th pass 37_C BE-Lig BY (version 2) (version 2) | ecosystem: Environmental > Terrestrial > Soil >...
GACCCGGCCCGGCGGCCTGGCCGGGGCGACGCTGGAGTGGGACGACGCGACCGCGGTCACCGTCGTGCTCGCGAGCGCCGGCTACCCAGCCTCGTCGCGCAGCGGCGACGTCATCACCGGGCTGGAGAAGGCGGCGGCGCTGCGCGCCGAGGTCACGCACGCCGGCACCGCCCGCAACGAGGCGGGCGAGATCGTCACCGCCGGCGGCCGGGTCCTGAACGTCACCGCCCTCGGCGTCGACGCCGGGGCGGCGCGGGAGGCTGCGTATGCTGCCGCGGACGTGATCGAGTTCGACGGGAGGCAGATGCGCCGCGACATCGCCCTGAAGGCGGCCGGCACCGAGGTGACGCGATGAGCCGCGACGAGGAGCTGGAGCGCGGACGCGCCTCGCTGGCCGAGGAGGTCCGCCTCGCCGAGGAGGAGACCGAGGCCGAGGCGGAGTTCGAGGACCTCGACGTCGACTCGCCGCTCGTCGGGATCCTCATGGGCTCCAAGTCCGACATGGAGCAGATGCTCAAGGCGGCCGAGGAGCTGAAGTCGCGCGGGATCATGCACGAGGTCCGGGTGATGTCCGCGCACCGCGAGCCCGACACCGTCGCCGAGTACGCCAAGAACGCGCACATGCGCGGCATCCGCGTGATCATCGCGGGCGCCGGCCTGTCGGCGGCGCTGCCCGGCGTCGTCGCCGCGCACACCGACCTGCCGGTGATCGGCGTCCCGCTGACGAGCAGCCTGTCGGCGATGGGCGGGGTCGACGCGATCCTGTCGATCGCGCAGATGCCCCCGGGCGTGCCGGTCGCCTGCGTGGGTCTCAACAACGCCAAGAACGCCGCCGTGCTGGCGGCGCGCATCCTGGCGGCGTAGCCCCGCCGGGCTGCGACAATCCGCCGCCGTGATCGCGCGCTACACCCGCCCCGAGATGGGGGCCATCTGGACGGACGAGGCGAAGATGGAGGCCTGGCGGCAGGTCGAGGTCGCCGCCGCCGAGGAGCTCGACGGCCCCACGGAGGCCGAGCTGGAGGCCATCCGCAACGCCACCTTCACCGTCGAGGCGGTGCAGGAGCGCGAGCGCATCACCGACCACGACGTGGCCGCGTTCGTCGACGTGCTCGCCGCCAGCGCGGGCCCCGCGGGCCGCTGGATCCACTTCGGCCTGACGTCGTCGGACGTGCTCGACACCGCCCTGGCGCTGCAGCTCCGCGCCGCGGGCGAGCGGCTGATCGCCGGGGCGTGGGAGCTGTACCGGGCGCTGGCCGACCAGGCGCGCGCGCACGTCGACACGGTCTGCACCGGGCGCACCCACGGCGTCCACGCCGAGCCGACGACGTTCGGGATCAAGCTCGCCGGCTACGCGATGGAGGCCCACCGCAACGCGCAGCGCCTGGAGCGCGCGTTCGACCAGGCCGCCACCGGCGCGCTGTCGGGCGCGGTCGGTACGTACGCGTCGCTGGGCCCGGACTTCGAGGGGCGCGTGCTCGCCCGGCTGGGGCTGCGGGCCGAGGCGGTCTCCACCCAGGTCGTGCCGCGCGACCGCCACGCCGAGGTGCTGGAGGCGATCGCGCTCGCCGGCGCCGGCCTCGAGCGCTTCGCCACCGAGATCCGCCACCTGCAGCGCACCGAGGTGCGCGAGGTCGAGGAGCCGTTCCGCTCCGGCCAGCAGAAGGGGTCGAGCGCGATGCCGCACAAGCGCAACCCGATCACGACCGAGCGCATCACCGGCCTGGCGCGCGTACTGCGCGGCTACGCGCAGGCGGGGCTGGAGAACGTCGCGCTGTGGCACGAGCGCGACATCTCCCACTCCGGCGCCGAGCGCGTGATCCTGCCCGACGCGACGATCCTGCTGGACTACATGCACGGGCTCGCGCTGCGGATCGCCAGGGGCATGGTCGTCCACGCCGACCGCATGCGCGCCAACCTCGACGCCACGCACGGCGCGCTGTTCAGCCAGCGGGTCCTGCTCGCGCTCGTCGAGAGCGGCATGACCCGCGACGACGCCTACCGCATCGTCCAGGAGGACGCCCAGCGCGCCTGGGACACGGGCACGCCGCTGCGCGAGCTCATCGCCGCCCGCGACCTCGGCATCGACCTCGACGCGACGTTCGACCTCGGCCGCTACACGCGCTACGCCGAGGAGATCGTCGCGCGGCTGCCCGCCGCCTGAGTCGGCGGTTTGGCGCGCCGGGTCCCGCGGTAGCCTCCGGCGCGTGACCACCACCCTCGCCGAGCTGCCGCTGATCGCCTCCGGGAAGGTCCGCGAGATGTACGACCTGGGCGATCGCCTGCTCATGGTCGCGTCCGACCGGATCTCCACCTACGACGTCGTCCATCCCACGCCGATCCCGGACAAGGGCAAGGTCCTCACGGGCCTGTCGGCGTTCTGGTTCGCGCGCACCGGCGACATCGTCGCCAACCACCTGATCTCGGCGACCGAGGGGGTCCCCGACGAGGCGCGCGGCCGCGCGCTCGTCGTGCGCAAGCTCGAGATGCTGCCGGTCGAGTGCGTCGTGCGCGGCTACATCACCGGGTCGGGCTGGAAGGACTACCAGGCGACCGGCTCGGTGTCGGGCATCGCCCTGCCGCCCGGGCTGCGGGAGTCCGAGCAGCTCCCCGAGCCGATCTTCACGCCGTCGACGAAGGCCGAGACCGGCCACGACGAGGCGATCGACTTCGAGCAGGCGGCGGCGCTCGTCGGCGACCGCGCGCTGATGGAGCGCGTGCGCGACGTCTCGATCGCGCTGTACCGCTTCGCGGCCGGGCACGCGCGCGAGCGCGGCGTGATCCTGGCCGACACGAAGTTCGAGTTCGGCCTCGACGCCGACGGCACGCTCACCGTCGGCGACGAGGTCCTCACGCCCGACTCGTCGCGCTTCTGGCCCGCCGACGAGTACGAGGTCGGTCGCGGCCAGCCCTCGTTCGACAAGCAGTACGTGCGCGACTGGGCCAGCCGGTCGGGCTGGGACAAGACGCCGCCGGCGCCGGCGATCCCCGACGACGTGGTCGCCGGCACCCGCGCCCGCTACGTCGAGGCGTACGAGCGCATCACCGGCGAGCCGTTCGAGGCCTGGCTGAAGCGCACCGCACCCTGACCGTCAGCGGGCCGCCGCGCTGCGCGGCTCGCGGACGATCGGCAGCGGCGGGAGCGCGTGCGCCTGCACGTCGACGGCGATCTGCACGAGCGGCGCCTCGCCGCCGCGCGGACCCACCAGCGACATCCCGACCGGCATGCCGGTGCGGGCGCCCAGGCCCGACGGCAGCGCCGCGACCGGGAACCCGGTGAGGTCCCACGTGGCGGTCAGCGCGATCAGCGGGTCGCCGTCGCCGCCGAGGTTGCCGGGGTCGTAGCCGGTGCCGCGCGCCTGCGCGACGATCGGCGAGCTCGGCTCCAGCAGGGCGTCGACCCGGTGCTGCTCGAACCAGGCCTCCCACGCGACCGTGTGCGCGGCGCGCCGCTCCTGCGCGGCCAGGTAGACCTCGCTGGGGATGCCGTCGCCGCCGAGCTCCAGCAGCTCGCGGATCGACGGGCGGTACTGGTCGCGCCGGTCGGCGTAGGGGACGTGGTGGGCGATCATCTCGGCCAGCAGGATCGTGTTGAGGTCCATGCCCGCCAGCCAGCCGGCGTCGTCGACCTCGACCACCGTCGCGCCCAGGCCGGCGATCGCCTCGCGGGCGGCCTCGTAGCCGTCGGCGACGTCCGGCTCCAGGTCCACGGTGGCCACGCGCGGGGTGACCGCGATCCGCACGCCCTCCAGCGGCCGCGGGCCGGGACGCGCGGCGGTGGCCAGCTCGCCCATCGGGACGGGCGGCGGCATGAGCGGGGTGACCTCGGCGCCGCCGGCGGCCATCGCGTCCAGCAGGACCGCGCAGTCGGCGATCGAGCGGGCCATCGGGCCGGCGTGGTCGAGCGTCACGGCCAGCGGCAGGATGCCGCCCAGCGGGACGCGCCCGTGCGTGGGCTTCAGCGCGCTGATCCCGCAGAGCGCCGCCGGGATGCGCAGCGAGCCGCACGTGTCGGTGCCGGTCGCGGCCGGCACCATCCCGGCCGCCAGCGCCGCGCCCGAGCCGCCGCTGGACCCGCCGGCGGTGCGGTCGAGCGCCCACGGGTTGCCGACCTGGTCGGTCGTGCCGCCCGCGGCGAACTCGTGCGTGTGCGTGTGGCCGACGAGCACCATCCCGGCGGCCCGCAGGCGCGCCCAGGCGATGCTGTCGTGCTCGGCCGGCGGCGCGTCCGCGCGCACGCGGCTGGACGCCGTGACCGGGTGGCCGGCCGCCGAGTAGAGGTCCTTGAGCGCGATCGGGACGCCGCACAGCGGCGGCGCGTCGCCGCCCTCGCGGGCGAGCCGGGCGTCGGCCTCGTCGGCCTGGGCGCGCGCCTCGTCGGCGTACACGCGCGCGAAGGCGTTCACGGCATCGGGCGCGCCGTCGAACGTCGGCTCGCCGCCGTTGCGCTCCTCGATCGCCGTCAGGCAGGACTCGACCAGCTCGCGGGACGACAGCTCCCGGGCGCGCAGCGCGCGCGCCGCCTCCAACACGCCCAGCCGGGCGGCATCTCCCTCGCTCATGTCAGGAAGCATGACACTTCCCGGGGCCCGCGGGGCCGCGACCGGCGTCCGCCAGGGCGTGAAGTAGCCTTGGGGCCGTGCCGCGCGTCCAGGTCCTCATCCGCCCCAAGGCGGGCATCCTCGATCCCCAGGGCAAGGCCGTCGAGCGGGCCCTGCCGGCGCTCGGCTTCTCCGGCGTCGAGAACGTCCACGTGGGGCGCCTCGTCGAGCTCGACGTCGACGACGTCTCCCAGGTCGAGGCGATGTGCGAGCGGCTGCTCGCGAACACGCTGATCGAGGACTACGAGATCCAGTCGTGAAGTTCGGGGTCCTGCAGTTCCCCGGCTCCTGCGACGACCGCGACGCGGTCCAGGCGTGCGCGCGCGTGGGGGAGGCGGTGCTGCTGTGGCACGGCGACCGCGACCTGCAGGGCGTCGACGCCGTCGTCGTCCCGGGCGGGTTCTCCTACGGCGACTACCTGCGCGCCGGCGCGATCGCCCGCTTCTCGCCGGTGATGGAGTCCGTGATCCGGTTCGCCCAGGACGGCGGGCTCGTGCTCGGCATCTGCAACGGCTTCCAGGTGCTCACCGAGGCGGGGCTGCTGCCGGGCGCGCTGCTGCCCAACACCGAGCTGCGCTTCGTCTGTCGCCAGGTCGATCTCGAGGTCGTCGACGGCGACACGCCGTTCACGAACCTCTGCGCCGCCGGGGAGATCCTGTCGATCCCGGCCAAGCACCAGACCGGCCGCTACTACGCGCCGGACCTCGACCCGGCCCAGGTCGTCGTGCGCTATGCCACCGGCCACTGCTTCAACGGGTCCCAGGACGACATCGCCGGCGTGCGCAACGCGCGCGGCAACGTCTTCGGGCTCATGCCCCACCCCGAGCACGCCGTCGACCCGCTGACCGGGTCCGTCGACGGGCTGCGCATCTTCGAGTCGATGGCCGCGCACGTCGGCGCCGCGCATGTCGCTGTCTGAGGCGGTCGCCCTCGGGCTCACCGAGACCGAGTACGGCCTGATCGTCGAGCGGCTCGGCCGCGAGCCCAACCAGGTCGAGCTGGCGATGTTCTCGCTCATGTGGAGCGAGCACTGCGCCTACAAGCACTCCAAGAAGCTGCTGCGCACGCTGCCGGTGGAGGGGCCCAAGCTCGTGCTCGGCCCCGGCGAGAACGCGGGCGCGGTCGACGTCGGCGAGGGCTGGGCGGTCGCGTTCAAGGTCGAGTCGCACAACCACCCCAGCGCGGTCGAGCCCTTCCAGGGCGCGGCGACCGGCGTCGGCGGCATCCTGCGCGACGTGTTCGCGATCGGCGCGCGGCCGATCGCGGTGCTCGACTCGCTGCGCTTCGGCGAGCCGACCTCGGAGCGCTCCCGCTACCTGCTCGACCACGCCGTCGCCGGCATCGGCCACTACGGCAACTCGATCGGCGTCGCCAACGTCGGCGGCGAGGTCTACTTCGAGGGCCCCTACGAGCAGAACTGCCTCGTCAACGCGATGTGCGTCGGGCTCGTGCGCCGCGAGCGGCTGATCCGCAGCGCGGCCGCCGGCGTCGGCAACAAGCTCGTGCTGTTCGGCGCCTCGACCGGCCGCGACGGGATCGGCGGCGCCAGCGTCCTGGCCAGCGCCGAGCTCGGCGACGCCGACGCCGACAAGCGCCCGACCGTCCAGATCGGCGACCCGTTCGAGGAGAAGAAGCTGCTCGAGTGCTCGCTGGAGCTGCTCGACCGCGGCCTGCTCGTCGCGCTGCAGGACCTCGGCGCGGCCGGCCTCACGTCGTCGTCGAGCGAGATGGCCTCCAAGGGGGAGGTCGGCGTCGAGATCGACGTGCGCCGCGTGCCGCTGCGCGAGCCGGGCATGGAGCCGTTCGAGATCATGGTCTCCGAGTCGCAGGAGCGGATGCTGTGCGTGTGCGAGCCCGCGCAGGTCGACGCGGTGCTCGAGGTGTGCGCGCGCTGGGAGGTCGGCGGCACCGTGATCGGCGAGATCATCGCCGAGCGCGAGATGCGCATCCTCGACGACGGCGCGGTCGTCGGGCGCATCCCGGTCGAGGCGCTCGTCGACGACTGCCCGCTCTACGACCTCGAGCCGGCGCGTCCGGCGCAGCCGCTCTACGCGCCGCCGCCGGCGACGATCGAGCCCGGCCTCGGCGTCCGCGCGACGCTCCTGGCGCTCCTGTCCTCGGCGAACCTGTCCTCGCGCCGGCCGCTGTTCGAGCAGTACGACTGCCTCGTCGGCTCGCGCACCGTGCGCCGGCCCGAGCAGGCCGACGCCGCCGTCCTGGCGATGCCCACGGGCGGGGCGATCGCGATCGCGATCGACGGCAACGGCCGCCGCGTCGCCGCCGACCCCTACCGCGGGGCGATCGAGGCGGTGCTCGAGTGCGCGTCCAACCTCGCCTGCGCGGGCGGCGAGCCGCTGGGCCTGACGAACTGCCTGAACTTCGGCAATCCCGAGAAGCCGCACATCGCCTGGCAGCTCACCGAGGCCGTGCGCGGTCTGGCCGACGCCTGCCGGGCGCTCGACGTGCCGGTCGTCGGCGGCAACGTGTCGCTCTACAACGAGGGCGGCGAGGGCCCGATCTACCCGACCCCGGTCGTCGGCATGGTCGGCGACGTGCCCGACCCGCTGCACGCCGGCCGCACCGGGTTCGCGCGCGAGGGCGACGCGATCGCGCTCGCCGGCCCGTTCCGCCCCTCGCTGCCGGGCTCCGAGCTGGCCAAGCTGCGCGGCGAGCCGCTGCCCGACGGCCTGCCCGAGATCGACGTCGAGGCCGTGCGCGAGGCCCAGCGCGCGGTCCGCGACTTCGTCCGCGCCGGCCGGCTGTCCAGCGCCCACGACGTCGCCGAGGGCGGCCTGCTCGTCGCGGTCGCCGAGGCGTGCCTGGCCGGCGACCTGGGGGCGACGCTCGGGCTCGGCGACGCCGGCGAGGCCGAGCTGTTCGGCGAGGGCGCCGGCGGGTTCGTCGTCTCGGGCTCCGACGCCGCGCTGCGCGAGCTCGGCGAGCGCATCGACGTGCGGATCATCGGGCGCGTCGACCCCGGCGACCTCGACGTCACCGTCGGCGGTGAGGCGTTCGAGGTCACGCTCGACGCGCTGCGCCACGCCCACGCGGCGATGGCCGAGCTGTTCGCGTAGCCGTCAGGCGTCCCCGGGTCGCACCCGCACGTCGCTGACGACGAAGCCGGCGCCGAGCGCGCGCGCCGCCGCGTCGGCCGGCTCCACGCGGCCGATCACCTCGGCGCGGTCGCCGGGCGCCAGGACGCCCTCGTAGATGCGCACGCGGCACGTCGCGGGGGAGCCGTTGCGGTAGCCGTGGTCGCGCAGGAGCGCGTCGGCCCACGGCACCCGGTCGAGCGTGGTGCGCGGCGCCTCGAAGTCGCGGGGCAGCGCGACGCGGCCCCCGTCGGCGGCGCGCACGAGCGCGACCCCGGTCCCGTCGTCGAGCAGGAAGTCGCCGGCCGACTGCATCCCGCGCCAGCTCAGGGGCCCGCTGCCGTCGTGGGCCCCGATGCGCAGGTCGCGGGCGACGTAGGCGCGGCCGCTGGCCTCGCTGACCGGCGGCTCGCCGGCCGCGCGCACCGTGCCGGCCAGGCGGCGCACGCCGGCCGGCTCGGCGGCCGCGAGCGTCGTCAGCGGCACCCGCCGCCAGCCCCGCCGCACGGCGACCCCGCCGCCCGTCGCGCGCTGGATGGTGAGGTAGGCGGCGCCGATCCCGGCGAGCACCGCGGCGGCGACGAGCACGATCTCCATGGCGCACACCATCGCGCGGCGGGGGTCGCGGCCGCATCGTGGAGGCACCACGAACCTGCGCGTACTCCCACGGGAGTACCCCCGCAGGGGGATGTGGGGCCGGCGCGCGCGCAGTACCGTTGCGCCATGCGCGTGCCGCGGGACCAGCTCGTGCGCGACGGCGCGCTGACGGCCGGCGTGTTCGCCGTGCTGCTCGGATGCGTGATCTCGCGCGACGAGACGGCGGTGGACGCCGTCCTCGCCTGCGCGATGCTGAGCGCCCCGCTCCTGTGGCGCACGACGCATCCGATGGCGGTCCTGGCCGCCACCGTCGCCGCCGCGATCGTCGCGTTCGAGATCGTCGACGGGACCGTGTTCCTGCTGCTCCCGCCGGCGATCGCCCTGTTCACGGTCGCGGTGGAGTCCGACCAGCGCACGACGTTCCTCGTCGGCGGCCTGCTGCTGCCGTTCGCGCTCGGGACCACCGCGCTGCTGTCCGAGCACCCGTTCTTCAGCACCGACACGCTGAAGACCGTGGCGACCGTCGCGATGCCGATGGCGCTCGGGATGTGGACCCGCGAGCGCCGCTGCGTGATGGAGGCGATGCGCGAGCGCGCCGAGCGCGCCGAGGCCGAGCGCGAGGAGGAGGCGCGCCGCCGCGTCGGCGAGGAGCGCCTGCGGATCGCGCGCGAGGTGCACGACGTCGTCGCCCACGCGATGGTGGCGATCAACGTCCAGGCCGGCGTCGCCTCCCACGTCGTCGACCGCCGGCCGCAGGCCGCGCGGACCGCCCTGGACGAGATCAAGCGCGTCTCCGGCGAGGCGCTGGCCGACCTCCGCGCGACCCTCGGCGTCCTGCGCGAGGCGCACGCGCCCGCGCCGACCGCGCCCGCGCGCACGCTCGACGCGGTCGAGGACCTCGCGCGCCGCGTGCGCGCCGCCGGCGTCGAGGTCGACGTGACCACCGAGTGCGGCGGGCGGGTGCCCGCGGCGGTCGAGGCCGCCGGCTTCCGCATCGTCCAGGAGGCGCTCACCAACGTCCTGCGCCACGCCCCGCAGGCGACGCGCGCCGAGGTCCGCCTGGCCACCGGCTCCGGCGCCCTCGACATCGAGGTCAGCGACGACGGCGGCGCCGCCCCCGACGCGCCGGGCGACGGCGGCAACGGCCTGCGCGGCATGCGCGAGCGGGCCGCCGCGGTCGGCGGCACGGTCGAGGCCGGCCCGCGCGACGGCGGCGGCTGGACCGTGCGCGCCCGGCTGCCGCTGCCCGGAGCCGTGACGCCGGTCCCGGCCCGATGAGCGTCCGCGTCCTGCTCGCCGACGATCAGGCGCTCGTGCGCGCCGGCTTCGGCGCGCTGATCGAGGCCGAGGACGGGCTCGAGGTGGCCGGCACCGCGGCCGACGGCGCCGAGGCGCTCGCGCTCGCCCGCGAGAGCGTCCCCGACGTCGTCCTCATGGACGTGCGGATGCCGGTCATGGACGGCCTGGAGGCGACCGCGCAGATCACCGCCGACCCCGCCCTCGCCGGCACGCGCGTGCTCGTGCTCACGACCTTCGAGCTGGACGAGTACGTCTTCGGCGCGCTGCGCGCGGGCGCCAGCGGCTTCCTGCTCAAGGACGTCGAGCCGGCCGAGCTGGTCGCCGCGATCCGCGTCGTCGCCGCCGGCGAGGCGCTGCTCGCGCCGCGGGTCACGCGGCGCCTGATCGAGGCCTACGTCGCCCAGCCCGCCCCGGCGCGCCCCGCCGCGGAGTACGAGCCCGACGCGCTCGCCGACCTGACCGCGCGCGAGCGCGAGGTGCTGGCGCTCGTCGGCGCCGGGCTCAGCAACCACGAGATCGCCGAGCGGCTCGTCGTCTCGCCGCTCACCGCCAAGACGCACGTCTCGCGCGTGCTCATGAAGACCGGCTGCCGCGATCGCGCGCAGCTCGTCGTGCTCGCCTACGAGTCCGGGCTCGTCGTCCCCGGGCAGCAGGCGGCCGCCTGAGGCGTACTGCTTCAGGAGGCCGTCAGGAGCATCCTCGGGGCCGACGACACGCGGCCGGCGCGAACGTAGCGTCGCCGCCCATGCCCCATCCCGAACCCACCCCACTGGCCCAGACCCGTCTCGGCCGCCTGGCCGCCTGGTGCGCGCGCCGCCGCGGCCGCGTCCTGGTCGCCTGGGTCGCGGCGCTCGCGGTCGCGATCGCCGGCGGCGGCGCGCTCGCGGGCGAGTACGCCGTCGACTACGGCACGCCCGGCTCCGAGTCCCAGGCCGCCGCCGATCTGCTCGCGGCCGGCTTCCCGGACCGCTCCGAACGCACCGTCGACCTCGTGTGGTCCGCCCCCGACGGGGCCACCGCGCCGGCGGTGCAGCGCAGCGTCCAGGGCGTCCTGGACCGGGCCGGTTCCCTCGAGGGCTTCCAGCCCGGCGCCGACGTCGCCGACGCCGAGATCTCGCCCGACGGCCAGGTCGGCGTCGTGCGGCTCGCGCTCAGCATGCGGCCCGACGAGGTGCCCGAGGCGTCCGGCGCCGCGCTGCGCGAGCTGGCGGAGTCCTCGCCGGGCGGCGTGACGATGGCGCTCGCCGGCAACCAGGTCTCCGGCACCCAGGACGAGGGCGAGGTGTCGGCCGAGCTCGTCGGCATCGTCGTGGCCGCGTTCGTCCTGCTCGTCACGTTCGGGACCGTCGTCGCGGCCGGGCTGCCGATCGGCACCGCGCTGTTCGCGCTCGGCATCTCGGCCTCCGGCGTCGGCGTGCTCGCCGCGGTCATGGACGTGCCCGACTGGGCGCCGCAGGTCGGCGCGATGATCGGGATCGGCGTCGGGATCGACTACGCGCTGCTGATCCTCACCCGCCACCGCGCCGCGCTGGCGCGCGGCCTGGCCGTCGGCGACGCGATCGTCGAGGCGATGGCCACCGCCGGGCGCTCCGTGGTGATCGCCGGGGCGACGGTGGTCGTGTCGATGATGGGCCTGTTCCTCATCGGCCTGCCGTACCTGTACGGCGTCGCGCTCGCGTCGATGGTGGCGGTCGCGGTGGTCGTCGCGGCGGCGCTCACGCTGCTGCCCGCGTTCCTGGCGTTCGCCGGGCGCGGCATCGACCGGCTGCGCATGCCGGGCGCCGGCCGCGCCGTCGCCGAGCCCGGGCACACGCCCGCCGCCGCGTGGGCCCGCGCCGTGCAGCGCCGACCGCTGGCCGCGGCGGCCGGCGCGGTCGTGCTGCTGATCGCGCTGACGCTCCCGGTCACCGGGATGCGGCTCGGCAACCCCGACGCCGGCAACGACCGCGAGGGCACGACCAGCCGCGAGGCCTACGACCTGCTCGCCGCCGGCTTCGGCCCGGGCGCCAACGGCCCGCTGATGGTCGTCGCCGGCACGCCCGACGCCGACAGCCGGGCGGCGGCCGAGCGGCTGCCGGCGGCGCTGGCCGACGAGCCGGGCGTCTCCGAGGTCTCGCCGGTGCGGTTCAACGACGCGCAGGACACGGCGCTGATCTCGGTCACGCCGGAGACCTCGCCGCAGGACGCGCGCACGCGCGAGCTGGTCGAGGACCTGCGGGCCGGGCCGCTGGCCGACGCGGGCCTGGCCGAGGTCCACCTCGGCGGCGTGACCGCCTCGATCATCGACCAGGCCGAGGCGACCGCGAGCCGGCTGCCGGTGTTCATCGGCGCGGTGGTGCTGCTCTCGTTCCTGCTGCTGCTGGTCTCGTTCCGGGCGCCGGTGGTCGCGGTGAAGGCCGCGGCGATGAACCTCCTGTCGATCGGCGCCGCGTACGGCGTGATCGCGCTGCTGGCCGAGGGCGGCTGGGCCGGGCAGCTCATCGGGATCGACACCGACACGCCGATCCCGCCGTTCATCCCGGTGATGATGTTCGCGATCCTGTTCGGGCTCAGCATGGACTACGAGGTGTTCCTGCTGTCGCGGATCCGCGAGGAGCGCGACCGGCTGGGCTCCACGTCGGAGGCGGTCGTCGGCGGGCTGGCGCGCACCGCGCGCGTGATCACCGCCGCCGCGCTCATCATGGTCGCCGTGTTCGGGGCGTTCGTGCTCAGCCCCGAGGTGTTCCTCAAGCTCGTCGGGGCGGGGATGGCCACCGCGATCCTCGTCGACGCCACGATCGTGCGGCTCGTGCTCGTGCCGGCGGTGATGCAGCTCCTCGGCGAGCGGAGCTGGTGGCTGCCGCGATGGCTGGATCGCGCGCTTCCGGCGGGCGGCATGCTGCGCGAGCGCGAGGTGCCCGAGACGGCCTGACCCACGTCCCCGCGGGCCCGCATCCTCCGCCGATCTTCGCGGAGGATGCGGGCTCATCCGTCCACGCGCCGGGTGGCGGCCGCGGGCGGGGCTAGACTGCCCTCGTGACCCCAGATCACCGCGACGGCCCGCGCGACGAGTGCGGGGTCTTCGGGATCTACGCGCCCGAACGCGACGTCTCACGCCTCGCGTACTTCGCGCTCTACGCGCTCCAGCACCGCGGACAGGAGTCGGCCGGCATCGCCGCGGCGGACGTCGGCGGCCACATCATGACCCAGCGCGACCTGGGGCTCGTGTCCCAGGTGTTCGACGAGCAGTCGCTGCGCGCGCTGGCCGGCGAGCTCGCCGTCGGCCACGTCCGCTACTCGACCACCGGCTCCAACGCCTGGGAGAACTCCCAGCCCGTTTGGCGCTCCGACCGCCACGAGATCGCGCTCGCCCACAACGGCAACCTCACCAACGCGGTCGAGCTGCACGCCGAGCTGCGCGAGCGCGGGGTCGCGTTCTCGTCCACGTCGGACTCCGAGATCATCGCCGCGCTGATCGCCACCCACCCGGCCGACACGGTCGAGGACGCGATCGCCGACGTGATGCCGCGCCTGCGCGGCGCCTTCTCCACGGTCGTCCTCACCGGCGACCAGGTCATCGGCTTCCGCGACCCGGCCGGCCTGCGCCCGCTCGCGCTCGGCCAGCTCGGCGATCGCTACTGCCTGGCGTCGGAGTCGTGCGCGTTCGACATCATCAACGCGCGCCTGCTGCGCGAGGTGCTGCCCGGCGAGATGGTGTCGCTGGGCGAGCGCGGGATCGGCACCCGCCAGGTCGTCGAGGGCGCGCGCGAGGCGTTCTGCGTCTTCGAGTACATCTACTTCGCCCGGCCCGACTCGCGCATGGGCGGCCAGGTGCTGCAGGTGTCGCGCGCGAGGATGGGCGAGATCCTGTGGCGCGAGGCGCCCGTCGAGGCCGACCTCGTCATCGCGGTGCCCGACTCCGGCAACGCCGCCGCCCGGGGCCTGGCGCGCGCGTCGGGGCTGCCGCAGGACGACGGCTTCGTCAAGAACCGCTACGTGGCGCGGACGTTCATCCAGCCCGGCCAGGAGCTGCGCAAGCACGGCCTGCGGCTGAAGTTCAACCCGCTGCCCGAGGTCGTGGCCGGCAAGCGCCTGATCGTCGTCGACGACTCGATCGTGCGCGGCAACACCACCCGCCAGATCGTGCAGATGCTGCGCGACGCCGGCGCGGCCGAGGTGCACATGCGCATCTCCGCGCCGCCGATCCGCCACCCCTGCCACTACGGCATCGACATGTCCACGCGCGAGGAGATGATCGCCCACGGGCGCACGGCCGACGAGGTCGCCGCCGAGCTGGGCTGCGACTCGCTGCACTACCTGTCGCTCGAGGGCGTCTACGAGGCGGTCGGCGGCGACCGCGCCTCGCATTGCGACGCCTGCTTCTCGGGTGAGTACCCGCTCGAGGACGGCGACTCGTCCAACGGCAAGTACGCGCTCGAGCTGCCGCTTGTCCGCGCCTGAGCGACAGGGCCCGCGCGTCGACGACGCCGCGCTCGCCGACCGCGAGCGGGCGACCATGCAGGCGTTCTTCGCCGAGGTGCTCGCGCACGACGGCACGGTCGTGCGGCCGGCGCGCGGCGTCGTGGCGGCGGTCGTCCCGTCGGTGCCGCACCGCTCGATGCCCAACTCGGTGGTGTACGAGGACGCGAGGGTGCTCGACGACGACGCCGTGCTCGACGCGATCGGGGCGACGTACGCACAGGCCGGCGTCCACGCGTGGACGGTGTGGGTGCGGCCCGGCGACGAGTGGCTGACCGAGCGGCTGGCGGCGCGCGGCCACGTCCACGACGCCGAGCCGATGCTGATGGCCGCGCCGCTCGACGGGATGGACCTCGAGCCGCGCGCGGCGCTCGACCTCGACCCCGACCCCGACTGGCGCACGCTGGCGATCGTCAACGACCGCGCCTACCGGACGCCCGGCGACCTCGAGCGCGCGGTCGGCGGCCTGCGCGACGTCGAGGGCTGCACGCTGTGGATCGCGCGCGACGGCGGCGAGCCGGTCGCGGCCGCCGCGATCCACCTCCACGGGGGCGACGCCGGCGTCGAGCTCGTCGCGGTCGTGCCCGAGGCGCGCGGGCGCGGCCTGTCCGCCGAGCTGCTGCGCCACGCGCTCACCGACGCGGCGCGCGCCGGGGCGACGACCACCTCGCTGCAGGCGACGACGCTTGGCGAGCCCGTCTACCGGCGCCTCGGCTACCGGGCGCTGGGCCGCTACGGGATGTGGGAGCGGCGCACCCCGGCCCCGTAGCGCCGCTGGCACACTGCGCGCCATGCGGATACGGAGGGCGGAGGCCCGCGACCGGGCCGAGCTGGAGGGGTTCCTGGAGCGCTGGCACTCGCTGCGGGTGGCGCGCACCGGCGCGCTCGAGCACCCGCTGGAGCACCCGATCCTGGTGGCCGAGCGCGACGGGCGCATCGTCGGGGCGCTCACGTACGTCCTCGGCTGGGACGCGTGCGAGATCCTCACGCTCCACGCCGACGAGCGGAGGCGGGGCGTGGGGACGGCGCTGATCGACGCGGTGGCGGAGGTCGCGCGCGACGCCGGGTGCGGGCGGCTGTGGCTGATCACCACGAACGACAACGTCGACGCGCTGCGCTTCTACCAGCGGCGCGGCTTCCGGCTGGCCGAGCTGCGCGCCGGCGCGGTGGACGAGAGCCGCGCGACGCTGAAGCCCGAGATCCCGCGGGTCGGCGACCACGGGATCCCGATCCGCGACGAGCTGCGGCTCGAGCGCGAGCTCTAGCGGGAGGCCAGCGCGTTCAGCCGGACCGGGCCGGCCGTCCAGTGCGGCGCGTCGGGCTGGACGTGCCCCGGCCGCACGAGCTTGGCGCGGGCGACGAGGAACCCGTCGGCGTCGTGGCGCACGACGACGCCCTCCATCTCCGGGGCGCCCAGCCGCGACGGGCCCATGAGCGCGACGAGCTCGTCGATCGTGAAGCGGCCGCGGGCGACCGTCGGCACCTGCGCGAGCCCCAGGTCGCGGCACAGCGCCGCGCAGCGCTCGCGATCCCAGTAGCGGCCGGCCTCGCGGTCGAACACGTCGAACGCCAGGAACCAGTCGGGCAGCGCGTCGTAGCGGATCGCGTGCACGACGCTGCACCACTCGCCGAACAGCACGAGCCGCTCCCCGAGCGCCGCGACGAGCGCGTCCTGGCGCTCGGCGATCCACGACGCCAGGAACGGGTAGCGGCTGACCGACGGGCCGTCCATGTAGTCGCCGCGGTGCTGGACGAGCACGCGGTCGCCGGCGACGCTGAAGCCGACGTTGGCGCCGTCGACCTTCTCCTCGACCCACACCTCGTGGGTCAGGAGCGCGTCGGCCTCCTGCGGGCTGAGCAGCTTGTCGGCCCGCAGCGGCGTGTCGGCCAGCCACGCGAGGTGCGGCGTGCGCGGGAACGGGACGAAGCTCACGGGCGCACCTTGCGCTCGTGCAGCGCGCGGATCGTCGGCTCGTGGACGAACGTCACGACGACCCCGGCCGCCGCCAGCGCGTGGCGCAGCCCCCACCACTTGCTGTCGACGGCCTGCAGGATCGGCGGCGGGGGAGGCTCGTGCGCGAGCGCGGCCGCGACGAACTTGCGGTCGGAGTGGTCGAACTCGGCGAGCGCCGGATCGTCGGGGAACTCGTGGAAGGAGTCCTCGTGCGGGGTGATCGCCACGCGCGTGCAGACCCGCGCGTCGTACTGGTGGTCGAACGCCCACTTGGCGAACGCATGGCCGAGCCCGGGCATGCCGGCGTGCCCGAGCTGGCGCCCGTACTCCTCGAGGATCAGGCCGAGGTCGTCGAGCACGAGCCGCCCGCCGGCCATCGTGTCCGCGATCGCCTCCACGCACGCGTGCACGCACTCGGGGTCCCACTCCGTGTCGGGCTCGAGCGCCGCGTTGGCGACCTTCGCGACGTTCGTGTCGACGATGACCGGGCGCCTCATCCGCGCTCGGACAGCCGTCGCTGCGTGGCGCGCTGCGCCTGCGCGGCGACGTCCTCGATCGGGTCGCCGAAGAAGTCCTGCGGCCAGTTGCGCACGATGCCGAGCTCGTCGACGTCCAGCGGCTCCAGGCGGGACCCGTCGGGGGTGGGCGTGGCGAAGTACATGGCCACGTCGCGCGGGCCGATCTCCTCCTCGGCGATGCGCCGCAGCAGCCGCCGCAGCAGGTGCTCGGAGTGGCTCTCGACGATGAACTGGACGTCGCGCGGGCGGCCGTCCTCGCGCATGCGCACCGCGTCGATCAGCAGGTCGGCCAGGCGGGACTGGACGGCCGGGTGGAGGTGGATCTCGGGCTGCTCGACGATCACGGTCTGGCCGGGGTCGGCGTAGAACGCCTGCGTCACGACCGGCAGCACCTGGGAGACGCCGAAGCCGACGTCGGTCATGAGGACGTCCGCGGCCCGGCCGGGCGCCCGCACCCGCACGAGGTAGCGGTCGTGGCCGGCGACGAGCGGGGCGACCTCGAAGTCCTCGATGACGTCGAGGCGGCGCAGCCACTCGGCGACGACGACCTGCAGCGGCTGCGGCGGGTCGCCGTCGGCACGGGCGAACCGGCGCGCGTCCCCGGCCAGCAGCGCGGCCACGCTCAGCTCGCCGCGCCAGCCGACGCTCTCGGGCTCCTCGCCCGACCACCGGTACAGGCGCTCGGGGCGCTCGCGCAGCGGCCCCAGGTAGGTGATCGACCGCAGCCGGCGCTCCAGCGCGTACGTGAGGTCGGCGGCGCCCTCCAGGTTCTGGAAGCGCAGGCCGACGTCGTCGGGGAACGCGTGGAAGTGCGCCGGCGCCGACAGCGGCGGCGCGTCGCCCGGGGCCGGGACCGGCGCGAAGCCCTCGGCGGTCAGCCGGTAGCCGCCGTCGGCGCGCTCAAGCCCGAGCGCCAGCCGCGGGCGCCCGTCGTCGAGCAGGCGGTATCCGAGGCGCTCCACGTGCGGGCCGGCGGTGCCTGCGCCGGCGCGGATCTCGGCCTCGAAGCGCAGCGCGTCGCCCCGGTGGGCGACGCCGTGGCGGGCGTCGGCGACCGTGACGGGCTCCGGCGGCCGCCACCCGAGCTCGAAGCGCAGCGGCAGGCTCGTGTCGTGGCGGAAGATCAGGTCGGCGAACGAGCCGAGGTCGACCGCCGTGCCCGCGTCGCCGAAGTGCAGGACGCGGCGGCGGTCCGGCGACTCCACGGTCTGGCGCAGGAGCAGGAGGAGCTGGTGCAGGCTCGACTTGCCCGAGCTGTTGCTGCCGAACAGGACCGTGAGCGGGGCCAGGCGGACCGGCCCCGTGTCCCGCCAGCCCTTGAAGTTGCGGATCCGCAGGTCGGTCAGCACGCGGCCAACAGTACCCGCGGGGGGCCGGCCGGTCCCGGCGCTACGGTTCGGCCCCGATGGATCCGCGCGCCGCCCTCCAGGAGCACTTCGGCTTCAGCGCCTTCCGGCCCGGCCAGGAGGAGGCGGTGCGGGCGGCGCTCGAGGACCGCGACGTGCTCGTCGTCATGCCGACCGGCGCGGGCAAGTCGCTCTGCTACCAGCTTCCGGCGCTGATGCGCCGCGACCTGACGATCGTCGTGTCGCCGCTCGTCTCGCTGATGCAGGACCAGGTGGAGGCGCTCGCGCGGGTCTCGTCCGAGGTGGCGCTCATCAACGCGCAGGCGGGCGCCGACGCCAACCGCATCGCGCTGGAGCAGGCGCGGCTGGGCCAGCTCCGGCTGCTGTACGTGGCGCCCGAGCGGTTCTCCTCGCGCGCGTTCCTCGACGGCATCCACGGCGTCGACGTCGGGCTGTTCGTCGTCGACGAGGCGCACTGCGTGTCGCAGTGGGGCCACGACTTCCGGCCCGACTACTTCCGCCTGGCCGACGCCGCCCAGTGGCTGGGCGCGAAGGCGATCGTCGCCTCGACGGCGACCGCGACCCCGCAGGTCGCGCGCGACATCGCCGCGCGGCTGCGGCTGCGCGACCCGGTGCAGGTGTCGACCGGGTTCGACCGGCCCAACCTCACGTTCGCCGTCGTCCCGTGCCGCACGACGGCCGACAAGGACCGGCGCATCGCGGCCGCGCTCGCCGACCCGGCCGCGCGCCCGGCGATCGTCTACGCGGGCACGCGGTCGGCGACCGAGACGCTCGCCGACAAGCTGGGGCGCGAGCTCGACGCCGAGGTGCTCGCCTACCACGCGGGGATGGGGCGCGAGGCGCGCGCGACCGCGCAGCGCCGCTTCATGGCCGGCGAGGTCGACGTGGTCGTGGCGACGAACGCGTTCGGGATGGGCGTCGACAAGGCCGACGTGCGCACCGTGTGCCACGCGTCGGTGCCCGGCTCGCTGGAGGCCTACTACCAGGAGGCCGGCCGCGCCGGGCGCGACGGGAGGCCGGCGCGGGCGCTGCTGTTCGCCGAGAGCCGCGACAAGGGCCTGCACGTGTTCTTCATCCAGCGCGCCCAGGTCGACGACGCGCTGCTGATGCGCGTGGCCGAGCGGCTGCGCATGCGCGCGACCGACGGCCGCTACGACCTCGGCGTCGACGAGCTCACCGCCCAGGGCTGCGAGGAGGAGCAGGTGCGCGCGATCGTCGGGCACCTCGCGCGGGCCGAGGTCATCCGCCCGGCGCCGTCGACGCCCGACCGCCTGAAGGGCCGCGTGCTCGGCCGCTACGACGGCCGCGCGCGGGCGGCGTGCAAGGCCAGCGTCGGGGAGGCCGAGCGGGCGCGCTGGCGCCAGTACCGGTCGATCTGGGAGTTCGTCGAGGGCAACCGCTGCCGCCGCCAGGCGATCCTGCGCCACTTCGGCGACCCGGCCGCGCCGCACGTCGACCCCGGCGTGCCGTGCTGCGACCGCTGCGCGCCGGACGAGGCGGTGCCGCAGGCGGTGCGCGCCGCGGCGGGCGGCCGCCGGCGCGGGGGCGGCGCCGGGCCGGTCGGCGGCGACCTCGACGCCGCGATCGTGCAGGTCGTCACCGCCGCCGAGCCGTCGGTCGGGCGCACGCGCACGGTCGAGATCCTGCGCGGCGGGCGCTCGAAGGCCATCCAGAAGCACGCCTACGACGGGCTGCCCGGCTACGGCGCGTTCGCGCACCTGCGCGCCGACGAGGTGCTGGAGCGCGTCGACGCGCTGATCGCGGGCGGGCGGCTGCGCTCCACCGGCGGCGCCTATCCGACGCTCCGCGTGAACGGCGGCGGGAGCGAGCGCCTCGACGGGGTGGCGGCCTAGTGCTGCGGGTCGGCGTCCTCGCCTCGGGCACCGGCACGAACCTGCAGGCGCTGCTGGACACCGTCCACGGCCGCGAGGCGACGATCGTCGCGGTCGCGTCCGACAAGCCCCAGGCGCAGGCGCTGGAGCGGGCGCGGGCCGCGGGCGTGCCGGACCGCGCGTTCCCGGCCGACGCGTACCCCGACCGCGCGGCGCGCGACGCGGCGATCGCCGACTGGCTGGCGGAGGCCGGCGTCGAGCTCGTCGTGCTCGCCGGCTACATGCAGCTCGTCGGCCCGGCGTTCCTGGCCCGCTTCCCCGACCGCGTCCTCAACGTCCACCCGGCGCTGCTGCCCGCGTTCCCCGGCCTGGACGCGATCGGCCAGGCGCTCGCGTACGGGGTGAAGGTCTTCGGCGTCACCGTCCACCTCGTCGACGAGGGCGTCGACACCGGGCCGATCGTGCTGCAGGCGGCGGTCGAGCTGCCCGACGCCACCGACCGCGACCAGGTGCTGGCCGCGCTGCGCCCGCTCGAGCACCGGCTGCTGCCCGAGGCGGTGCGCCTCGTCGCCCGCGGGGCGCTGCGCCGCGACCCGGCGAACCCGCGACGGGTCCTGCGCTAACCGTCGTCGTGGTCGGCCAGGTCCCCCGTGGCCTGGCGCATCTCGTCGAGCTCGCGCTTGGACTCCTCGATGTCCTCGTCGAGCTCCTCGCGATGGCGCTCGAGGTCCCGGATGTCGTGCTCCATGTCGCGCTCGGCGCGGCGCACCGCGGTGTCGTCGTCGTGCTCCATGGCCCAAGGATGCCCGCGAGCCCGCGACGGCAACCGCGGGGCTTGACCAGTGGAGGTCGTTCGACCTACCCTGCAGCCCCGCCGCGCCACCATCGGAAGGATCCCATGCCCCGCCGCCTCGCCTCGATCGCCGTCACCGGCCTCGTGCTCGCCCTGTCCGCGCCCGCCGCCGCCCTCGCCCAGGGCGAGCCGGTGGGCGGGGTCCTGATCGGCACGAACCCCGACGGCCTCACGTCCGCCGGCTCGGTGAGCTGCACCGGCCAGTGCATCGCGGTCAACACCGGCATCGGCGGCCAGGTCGTGGCGAACACCAACATCAGCGGCACGATCACCCGCTGGCAGGCCGTGTTCAACGGGCCGGGCGTCGCCGAGTTCACCGTCCTCACGCCGGTGTCCGGGACGCCGGGCGCCTACACGGTCGACAACAGCCAGCAGTTCCAGGTCACGGCCGCGGGGTACGCCACGTTCAACACCTCGCAGCCGATCCAGGACGGCGACGTGATCGGCTACACGGTCAACGGCAGCGCGGCGGCGCCGCTCGCCTACGCGACGGTGCCCCAGGGCGGCGTCGCGACGCTCACGCCGGCCGCCGGATCGGGCGCGGTGCCGACGTGGACCGTCACGCCGTACGCCACCGGCAGCGCGATCATGATGCAGGCGCTGGTCAGCGGCGCGACGGAGACGCCGACGGCGCTCGGCTGCAAGGTGCCGCGGGTGATCGGGATGAGCGTCTCCAAGGCGCGGCGCGCCCTGAAGAAGGCCGGCTGCACGCTGGGCGCGATCAAGACCAAGCGGGTGCGGGGCCGGACGAGCCGCCCGCGGATCGTCTCGCAGTCGCTGCGGCCCGGGACGCAGACCACCACCGAGACGGGCACCCAGATCGCGGTGGTCGTGGCGAACACGCGCCGCTGACGACCCGCGCGGTCGCGCGGCCGGCGTCGTCGGATCGCAGCCGATGGCTGGGACCCGCCGCCTGTACGAGCACGGCGTCGAGCTCCTCATCGAGGGGCTGCGCGCGCGCCCGCCCGGATAGGCTGGCGGCATGGCCGACCCCCTCCCGCTCACCGCCCCCGGCGACGTGCAGGTTCGCCGCGCGCTGCTGTCGGTGTCCGACAAGCGCGGCATCGTCGAGTTCGCCCAGGGCCTCGCGGCGCTGGGCGTCGAGCTCGTGTCGACCGGCGGCACCGCGGGGGCGCTGCGCGACGCCGGGCTGACGGTGCGGCCCGTGGAGGACCTCACCGGCTTCCCGGAGATGATGGACGGGCGGCTGAAGACGCTGCACCCCAAGCTCCACGGCGGCATCCTGGCCGTCCGCGACGACGAGGGGCACGTGGCCTCCGCGCGCGAGCACGGGATCGAGTGGATCGACCTCGTGTGCGTGAACCTGTACCCCTTCGAGCGGACCGCCGCCCGCCGCGGCGTCGCCGACGAGGAGGTCATCGAGAACATCGACATCGGCGGGCCGACGATGGTCCGCGCCGCCGCCAAGAACCACGCGTTCACCGCGGTCGTGGTCCGCCCCGAGTCCTACGACGCGGTCCTGGCCGAGCTGCAGCTCTCGGACTGCCGCCTGTCGCTGGACACGCGCCGGGCGCTGGCCGGCGAGGCGTTCGCGCTCACCGCCCGCTACGACACCGCGATCGCGCGCTGGTTCTCCGAGCAGCGCGAGGACTTCCCGCCGCTGTTCCTGCGCGCGTTCCAGCGCGTCACCGACCTGCCCTACGGCGAGAACCCGCACCAGCGGGCGGCCTTCTACACGCAGATCGGCGCGCGCCGCCACCTGATGTCGCAGGTCGCCCAGCTCCACGGCCGGGAGATGTCGTTCAACAACCTCCTCGACCTCGACGCGGCGCGCGCGGTGCTGCGCGACTTCGAGATCCCGGGGTGCGTGATCGTCAAGCACAACAACCCGTGCGGGGTGGCGGTCGCGGCGACGCCGCTGGAGGCCTACCGGCGGGCGTTCGCCTGCGACCCGGTCAGCGCGTTCGGCGGCATCATCGCGCTGAACCGGCGCGTCGACGCGGAGCTGGCCGAGGCGCTGTCGGAGCAGTTCATCGAGGTCCTGATCGCGCCCGGCTACGACGAGGACGCGCTCGGGATCCTGGAGCGCAAGCCGAACACCCGCATCCTCGACGACCGCGAGCGCCGGCGCATCGGCGGGCTGCAGCTCGACCTGCGCCAGGTCGAGGGCGGGCTGCTCGTCCAGGACCGCGACGCCGACGTCGACGAGCGCGAGACGATGGAGGTCGTCACCGAGCGCCACCCCGACGAGGCGCAGTGGGAGGACCTGCTGTTCGCCTGGCGGGTGGCCAAGCACGTGAAGTCCAACGCGATCGTGCTCGCGCGCGACCTGGCCACGATCGGCATCGGCGCGGGGCAGATGAGCCGCGTCGACTCCGTCCGCCTGGCGATCGAGAAGGCGCAGTCGCCGGTCGCGGGCAGCGCGCTGGCGTCAGACGCGTTCTTCCCGTTCGCCGACGGCCCGCAGGCCGCCGTCGAGGCGGGGGTCACCGCGATCATCCAGCCGGGCGGCTCCAAGCGCGACGACGAGGTCGTGACCGCGGCGAACGACGCCGGCATCGCGATGGTGTTCACGGGGCGCCGGCACTTCAAGCATTGAGTGGAACGCTCGCCCAGGGGGCGAGGTTCCATTGCGGGTGTTCGCCCAGGGGGCGAAACCCGCGACCACCTTCAGCTTTCGGATACCGCCGGCTCGGGCGCCGGCGTCACGTGGTCGTTGCGGTACGGGTACGGGTTGGGGTCGGCCTGGTGGTCCTCCTCGTGGTAGACCGACTCCGCGTTCACCGCCCACAGGTCGTGCTCGGTGCCGAGCAGCAGGTTGTCGACCGCCCGCATCGCCGTCAGCATCGAGTGGTCGCTGTTGTTGTAGCGGTGCAGGCCGTTGCGGCCGACCTGTTGGAGGTTGCCGATCCCGCTCAGCCAGCCCTTGATCGTCTCGACGTGGGCGGCGTAGTCGCGGTCGTACATCGGGTAGGCCATCGGCACGCGCACGACGGTCCCGCGGCGCACCTTGGCGGGGTCGCCGAGGCCGAGCTGCCCGAGCTCGCGCTTGGCCATCTCGACGAGCGCGTCGTCGTCGCTGGTCCACAGGTCGTCGCCGGCGAAGCAGAAGTACTCGAGGCCGACCGAGGCGGTGGTCGGGTCGGGCACCATCCACGGCGACCACGAGCGGAAGTTCTGGATGCGCCCGACGCGGACGCCCGGGTCGTGGATGTAGATCCAGTTGTCGGGGAACAGGTCCTCGCCCTCGACGACGAGGGCGATCGTCATGAAGTCGCGGTAGCGCAGGCTGGCGGCGGCGGTGTCGACGGCCTCGGTGTGCTCGGGCCGCGCGAGCTTGACCGTGTCGCGCAGCGCCAGCGAGGAGATCACCGCGCTCGGCGTGTACGTGACGCCGCCGGCGACGACCTCCTTGACCTCGTCGCCCTCGACCTTCAGCGAGGTGACGGGCGACTCGAGCAGCACCTGGCCGCCGTGCTCGCGGATGCGCTGCGTCATGAAGTCCCACATCTGCCCGGGCCCGAAGCGCGGGTAGTTGAACTCGCTGATCAGCGACTTGATCTTGTTGCCCTTGTTGCCGAGGAACGCGGCCTTGGCGGCACTGAAGAACGACAGGCCCTTGATGCGCTGGGCCGCCCATTCGGCGCGCAGCTCGCTGCAGGGCACGCCCCACACCTTCTCGGTGTAGGTCTTGAAGAACAGCTCGTACAGGCGCCAGCCGAAGCGGTTGGAGACCCACTCCTCCAGCGAGTCCTCGTTCCCCTTGCGCTTCATCTGCGCGCGCAGGTACGACGCGCCGGCGCGCGTGAGCTCGACCGGGCCGAGCTTGCGGATGACGTCCATGCCCTCGAGCGGGTACTCGAGGAACTTGCCGTTCCAGTAGATCCGCGACTGGCGCGGGCGGCGCAGGAACTCCTCGCCCATCACCTCGTGCCAGAGGTCGTCGACCTCCTTGACCTTGGTGAAGAAGCGGTGGCCGCCGAGGTCGAAGCGGTAGCCCTCCTCGTCGACGACGGTCTTGGCGATGCCGCCGACCTGGTCCTCGGCCTCCAGCACGACGACGGGCTTGCCGGCCTTGGCGAGGAGGTAGCCGGCGGTCAGCCCGGCGGGTCCGCCGCCGAGCACGACCACGGGACGCTCAGGGGTGATCTGCACTGGGCTGTGGGGAGTCGCGGACATCGAGAAGCGATGGAGGGCTACCCCGCCTTGCGGAACAGCAGCCCCTGCACGGGGTTCGGGGGCAGGCTCCGAGCCTGGTCGGGGAGGGTAGCGACCAGCTCGAAGCGCGGATCGCCGCGCAGCACGCCCTCGTACTCGAGCGTGCGGTCGTAGACGCGGCGGGTCCACGGGGCGCTCCAGCGGGCCTCGCTGGTGATGATCGGCGTGACGAGCAGCACCTGGCCGCCCTCCGGGACGCGGTCGAGCAGCGGGATCAGCTCCTCGCCGACGTTCGATGCGTCGAAGCGCTCGATCCCGTCGCGCCAGTCGGTCACGCCCGTGTCCTCGGTGACGCCCAGCGGCGTCGCGAACGTGAGGTCGTCGTCGCGCGGCAGGTAGTGGCTGAGCACGGGGACCAGCTCCGGCTGCGTGGAGACGACGAGGTCGCCGCGGCGCAGGTCGGGGCCGAGCTCCTCGCCGAGCAGGTAGACGTTGGACTTGGCCGACGGCGCGCCGAACGACGCCCACATGAGGACGATCAGCGCCAGGCCGGCGATGCCGATGCCGCCGGCCCGGCGCAGGCCGACCGCGGCCAGCAGCAGCAGCGGGCCGACCGCGGCGGCGAGGTAGCGGACCGCCCACGCCGGCGAGATCTGCGAGGTCAGCCACGGGATCAGGATCGGCGCGACCGCGAGGACGAGCAGGACCGGGACCAGCACGCGGCGCTCGAAGTGGCCGCTGCGCGCGACGGCGACGACGCCGGCGCCCGCGGCCAGCAGGAGCGCGACGGTGCCGTCGAAGCCGCCGAACACCTGGTCGGGCGCGTGGATCAGCGCGTGGAAGCTCGGGGCGTTGGACCAGGGCGCGCCGGTGTGGAGGGTCTGGGAGACGAGCGTCGGCACCCACGGCAGGTAGAGCACGGCCGCGACGCCGAAGCCGAGCAGGGCGTCGCGCAGGAGCCGGCGCCGCTCGTCGCCGCCCCTGGGCGCGGCGGCCCACACGATCGCGACGCCGATCGCGTACGCGGCCCCGAGGAACAGCGCCCAGTTGTGGGTGTAGAGCAGCAGCGCGAGCGTCACGCCGAACGGGATGCGGTAGCCCCGGTGGCCGCGCACGTAGGCGTGCACGAAGAAGCCGGTCGCCAGGAGCCCGAGGAACGCGACCAGCGAGTACATGCGCGTCTCCTGCGCGTACGTCGTCAGGAACGGGCACAGGGCGGCGAGGACGGCGAGCGTCCAGCCGGTGCGCCGGTCGAACAGCGACGCGCCGACCCACAGGCCGGCGGGGATGCAGAGGACCGCGAAGATCAGCGACAGCCAGTGCGTGGCGACCTCGCCGTCGCCGGCGATGCCCATCCACACGTGCAGCAGCATGTAGTACAGCGGCGGCGACCCGTCCTGGACGAGCACCCCGGGGATGTCGAGCAGCGGGCGGTCGGCGATCCCGACCGAGAGGCCCTCGTCGATCCAGAAGTGGGTGCCGAGCTGGTCGCTGCGGAGCAGCAGCGAGATCCCGATCAGGGCCAGGACGCCGACGGCCTCGAGCAGGCGCGTGCCCACGACCGACCGTGCCCGAAACGCGCCCGGACGGGGCAAGGCCAGGGTTGCCACCGACTGAAGGTTAGTGCGCTACGCGCGGCACGTTTGCAGGACCTCCCACGGGTCGACGTGGGCCGCCGGCCGCCAGCGCGGGTCGCCGACGGTGATCGGCGGCGCACCCGGGATCGAGCGTGGCATCGGGCCCGACCGGAAGACCGTCCCGGGCACCGTCGGCACGAGGTCGATGCGGCGGATGTGGACGTCGAGCTTCCACGCCAGCGGCGTCACCTGGAACGGGCCGGTGGTGATCGACCCGCACGCGCGCACGCGCGCGGGGCCGCCGGCGGCGGCGATCGCGCGGTCCAGCGCCTCCATCAGGTGCGCCTCGTCGCGGGCCGAGCGCCAGTCGCCGGGCAGGCGGTCGGCCGGGGCGAGGAGCAGGGCGGCGGCGACCACGAGCGCGACGACCGTGGCGGCCGCCGCGGCGGCGCGGCCGGCGCGCGGCGCCAGGAGCCGGCCGGCGAGCGCGAACGCCTTCGCCCAGCCGAGGCCGCCGGCCAGGCAGGCCAGCGCGACCGGGGCGATCATGTAGCGCGCGTTCCCGGAGAACCCGCGCTCGGTCATGATCGCGACCTCGAGCGTCCACAGCAGCGCGGCGAGCGCGATCAGCCCGACGCGGCGGTCGCGCCAGCGGCCGCTGATCCAGCCGGCGACCACGACGAGGAAGCCGAGCTTCGCCGGCCAGGGCGTCATCGAGACCGTCCGCTTGATCGCCTCCCAGGCCGGGAAGTCGGCGAACGCGATCGCGTTGGGGTTGGGGTCCTGGGCGCGCTTGCCGGCGCGCAGCGCGTCGCCAGACCCCCACAGCTCGGGGCCGAACCACAGCACGATGCCGCCGACCACCATGCCGATCGTCGTGCGCCGCAGCGCCGGCTCGGCGCGCCACAGCCAGATCGCGTAGACGCCGGCGAACGGCCACGCCTCGGGGCGCAGCAGGCAGGCGCCGAACGCCAGCCACAGCGCGGCGCGGCGGCGGCCGGAGAGGTGCTGGTCGACGGCGGCCAGCAGCAGCGCGACGAGCAGGCCCTCGGAGTCGCCGATGACGGCGAAGCGCAGGTAGCCGGTCGACACGGCCAGGCAGGCGGCCGCGACCAGTCCGCCGGCGAGCCCGCCGCCCAGGCGCCAGACGATCCGCACGCACAGCAGCAGCGACGCGATCGCGCCCGCGCGCGCGACCGCCACCCACAGGTCCGGGGCCGCCGAGGGCACGAGCGAGAACACCGTGGTGAACAGGACCGGCAGCGGCTTCCACGACGGCCCGAACTCGGTGTCGAGGTCGAGATGCAGGATCTCGCGGCCCCAGATCAGCCACGCGTACGGGTCGTACGTGGGCGTGCTCGGCAGCAGCAACGACAGCAGCGCGAGCCCGAGCGACGCGAGCGCGATCGTCCCGAGCCCGCCGGCCGGCATGGCGTGCCGCGGGCGCGCCCAGGCGCGTCGCAGCGAGGGGGCGGACGTCGACATGCGGGAGGCGAGCGTACCGGGCTGACAGCCGGCGCCGTGCGCGGTACCGTGCCGGACGGTGAACTTCAGCGTCGACATCGTGTCGGTGCCGGTCGCCGACCAGGAGCGCGCCCGCCGCTTCTACACCGAGGTGCTCGGCTTCGCCGAGCGCGAGGACGCGGAGCTCGGGGAGGGCCGCCGCTGGGTCGAGCTCGTCCCGCCCGCGGGCGGCGCGTCGATCTCGCTCGTGCCGTGGATCGAGGCGATGAAGCCGGGGTCGCTGCACGGGCTCGTGCTCGGGACCGACGACGCGCACGCCGCCTTCCAGGAGCTGCGGGCGCGGGGCGTCGAGTTCGCCGAGGACGAGGTGCACGACGACCCGTGGGGTCAGTGGGCGAGCTTCGCCGACCCCGACGGCAACGGCTGGGTCCTCGTCGGCCCGGCGCGGTAGCGCTCGGTCGGTGGGGTAGGACCGCGCCCCGCGGGTAGCGGGCGGCCATGAGCATCATCGACAAGATCAGCGGCCGCTTCAAGAAGGCCGCCGGCGACCTGGCCGACGACGCGTCGCTGCGCCGCCAGGGCCGCGACGAGGAGCGCAAGGGCGAGGCGAAGGACGAGCTCGCTCGCGACCAGGAGCGGGCCGAGCGCAAGGCCGACGAGGTCGCCGACCTCGAGCGCCGCACCTCGTAGCGCGCCTCGCGTCTTCCCAGAAAATGGTGTGCTAGGGTCGGCCGCTGTCGGCGCCCCCTGACGCGACGACACGCAGCGGGCCTCGCGGCCCGGCTCGCGCCACCGGGGGCGGCACACCACGGACGGCGAGGTTGCTGATGGCCAGGTTCGTCATCGTTCATGGCGCGTTCGAAGGCGCGTACTGCTGGGAGCCGATCGCGGATCGGCTGCGTCGGGCGGGGCACACGGTGGACAACCCCGACCTGCCCGGCGCGGGCGCGGACACGACGCCGGTCGAGGACGTGACCCTGCAGGCGTACGTCGACAGCACGTGCGAGGTGCTGCGCGGCGACGAGGAGCCGGCCGTCCTGGTCGCCCACAGCATGGGCGGCATGGTGACCACGCAGGCGACCGCGCAGTGCGCGGATCGCATCGCGCAGCTCGTGTACGTGTCGGCGTTCCTGCCCGAGGACGGCGAGAGCCTCAAGTCGCTGGCGAGCCTGCCCGAGGGCGCCGCCGACGGCGTGCAGCGCAACATGGTCGTCGAGGGCGACCCGCCGGTCGCGACGCTGCCCGCCGAGGCCGGGCGCGAGGTCCTCTACGGCGAGTGTCCGCCCGACGTCGCCGACGAGGCCGCCGCCAAGCTCGCGCCCCAGGCCGCCGCGCCGTTCGTCGAGCCGGTGCGCATCGACGACGACCACGGCATCCCGCGGCGCTACGTGTTCTGCACGAAGGACAAGGCGATCCCGCTCGAGCTGCAGAAGCGGATGGTCCGCGAGGCGCCCTGCGTGGAGACCGCCGAGCTCCACACCGACCACTCGCCGTTCTACTCGATGCCCGACGAGCTGACCCGCATCCTCGTCGACTTCGCCTCGCGATCCTGAGCCGGCGCGAGCAACGCGAGAGGAAGAAGGAATGCCGCCGGCAGGATTCGAACCTGCGCGCATTCGCTTAAAAGGCGATTGCTCTGACCTGACTGAGCTACGGCGGCGAGATGAACATGGTTGCACTGTGGGGCGCGGCCACGCACCGGCTCCCGTGCCGGCTCGGGTCGTGCCTACACTCGATCGGTGCCCGCCCCCATGGTGTAGCGGTTAGCACGCGGGCCTTTCACGCCCGTAGCGGGGGTTCGATTCCCCCTGGGGGTACTGTCGCCGGCTCAGATTGAGCGGGTCATGCCGCCGTCGACGCGCAGCGCCTCGCCCGTGATGAACGAGGCGCGCTCGGAGCACAGGAACGCGGCCGCGGCCGACATCTCCTCGACGGTCCCCAGGCGCCCGGCCGGGATCTCCTCGGCGGCGATCGCCTGCGCCTCCTCGAGCGAGCCGTACAGCTTCTCGATGCGCTCGGTGGCGATCCGCCCCGTCAGCAGCGTGTTGAACGTGATCCCGTCGCGGGCCAGCGCGCGCGCCAGCGTCTTGAACGCCGCCAGCGCCGCCGAGCGGCTGGCGTTCGACAGCATCAGGTTGCCGATCGGCTCGCGCACCGCGCTGGAGCTGACGTTCAGCACGCGGCCCCAGCCGCGCTCGCGCATCGCCGGGACCGCCGCCTCGATGAGCGCGATCGGCCCGAGCACGAGCTCGCGGTAGGCCGCCTCCCACTCCTCGCGCGGGAACGCGAGCGGGTCGGGGTTGCTCGGCGGGCCCCCGGTGTTGGTGACGAGGATCTCGACCGGTCCGCCGAGGGCGGCGGCGACGGCCTCGACCAGCCCGGGCGCGGCGGCGTCGTCGCGGCTGTCGAACACGAACCCGGTCGCCCCGATCGCCTCGGCGGCCTCGTCGATGCGCTCGCGCGAGCGGGAGGCGACCGCGACCCGCGCACCCTCGGCGGCGAGCTCGGCGGCGATCGCGCGGCCGATCCCCTTCGACGCGCCGGTGACCAGCGCCACGCGTCCAGTGAGACCCAGATCCATGCGAGCGGGACGGTAGCCTGCCGCGGCCATGTCTCGCCTTCTCACCCTCGTCGCGACGATCGCGACGCTCCTCCTCCTTCCCGCCACGGCCGGCGCGCAGCTCCCCGAGGGGGACGTGCGGCTGGGCGCCGTGTTCTCGATCACCGGCGCCGGCGCCGACTACGCCACGCAGCAGCCCAGCGGCGCCCAGCTCGCCGTCGACGAGGTCAACGCCTCCGGCATGCTCGGCGCGACGAAGCTGGCGCTCGAGATCCGCGACGACGGCTCCGACGCCCAGCGCGCCGCGACGCTGTTCGGCGAGCTCATCGACTCGGGCGCCGTCGCGCTGCTCGGCCCCACGCTGTCGAACTCGGCGCTCGTCGCCGACCGCGTCGCCCAGGAGCGCCGCGTCCCGGTCATGGCCGTGTCGAACACCGGCGACGGGATCCTCGAGATCGGCGACTTCGTCTTCCGCGACTCGCTGCCCGAGCGCGTCGTGCAGCCCCACACCGTCGCGGTCAGCCACCGCCTGCTGCGCTACCGGCGCGCCGCGATCGTCTGGGCCACGCCCGACGCCTACTCGCGCACGGGCCGCGACGTGTTCCGCCAGGCGCTGCGCGAGCGGCGCGGCGTGAAGCTCGTCGCCGACCGCTCGTTCGCGTCGGACTCCGCCCGCGGCTACGTCCGCGCGCTGCGCGCCGTCGCCCGCAAGCGGCCCGACGCGCTGTTCGTCTCGGCGCTCGCGCCCGACGCCGTGAAGGTGATGAAGGCCGCCCGGCGCATGCCGCGGCTGCGCAAGGTGCCGTTCATCGGCGGCAACGCGTTCAACGCGCCCGGGCTCATCGAGCAGGCCGGCCGCGCCGCCGAGGGCGCGATCTCCGGCGCGGCCTGGATCGACACCGCGACGACCCCGGGCAACGCCGAGTTCGTCGCCGCCTACCGGGCCCACTTCTCCCGCGACCCCGACCAGTTCGCCGCCCAGTCCTACACGGGCGTGAAGCTGCTGGCCGAGGCGCTGAAGCGCGCGAACTCGGCCGACCCGCGCGCGGTCCGCGACGCGCTCGCGTCCCTGCGCGACGTCGACACGATCCTCGGCCGCTTCTCGTTCGACCCCGACCGCGAGCCGCTCCACGAGCCGGTCGTGCAGCAGATCCGCAACGGGCGCTACGTGCAGATCGGCTGAGGCGCGCTCACACCAGCTCGGCGTCCAGGTCGCGGTCGACCGCCAGGCGGCCGCACCACAGCCCGAACAGGACGGCTGCGATCAGGGCGCCGAGCCAGTGCACTCCCGCCACGACGGCGATCACGCTCGGCAGGCCGGCGAGCACCGCGCCCGTCAGCGCGCCCACCAGGGGCAGCGACAGCACGCGCGCGGTGAGCGCCGCGCAGGCCAGCCAGCCGACCGGCCCCGACAGCCAGCCCCACTCCTCGAAGAAGCTCTTGGGGAGCGCGAGCGCGAGCACGACCGCGAGCAGCGCCACCGCGACGACCTGCAGCACGAGCGCCTTCACCGCGATCCGCGCGTCCATGCGCCGCAGCATAGGCCGCGCACGCGCGCTCCCGGCCGCGGCTAGCCTGTCGCCAGCGCGGGCGGTTAGCTCAGCTGGCCAGAGCGCCTGCCTTACAAGCAGGAGGTCACAGGTTCGAGCCCTGTACCGCCCATCTCACCGACCGGCGAAGCGCGCCACCTCGGCCGCGAACCGCTCGGCGTCCTGGAACATCATCCCGTGCGCGGCGCCCTCGAAGATCGAGAGGCGGGCGCCCGGGATGCGCCGCGCGAGCCGGCGCGCGTTGGCGGCCGGCACGGCCGGGTCGAGCGCGCCGTTGGTGATGAGCGTCGGCACGCGGATGCGGCCCAGCCGCTTCCACACGACGTTCGTGCGCAGGAACGCGTTCTCGGCGGCGGCCTGGCGGTCCAGCGTCTGCTGGGACACGGTCTCCTGCGGAGTCGCCAGGTAGGACTGAACGAACTGCGCCTGCGCGGCCTCGCCGGCGGGCGTCTTGGGGAACATGATCTCCAGCGCCGCCTGCACGTTGTCGGGGTCGGCCAGCTCCTTGATGAGGCCGGGCGGCGGCGGGATCGTGTGGCGGCTGCCGGCGTCGCCGCCGGAGGTCACGATCCGCCCGATGCGCCCGATCCGCAGCGCGCCCATCGTGAGCGCGATCTCGCCGCCCATCGACCAGCCGACGACGGTCGGGCGGCGCAGGCCGAGCGCGCGGATGAGCGCCGCCGTGTCGCGCGCCATCAGCGGCACGCTGAGGCGCACCGACGGGTCGTCGGTCGAGTAGCCGACGCCGCGGTTGTCGAAGATCGTCACGCGGAAGCGCTCGGCCAGGGGCTGCAGCATGTACGGCAGCCACAGGCTCATCGGCGCCGTGTCGCCGGTGATCATCAGCAGGTCCGGGCCGCTGCCGAACTGGCGGTAGCCGATCTCGATCCCGTTGGCGGGCACCCGGTGCACGGGACCGAGGAACGCGGCCTCGCCCGGGAGGGTGGAGTCGGGGACGAGCTGGGGGGTGGGGCGCGCGGCCCCCGCGGCGGCGGTCGCGCCGAATGCGGTCACGACGGCGGCGGCGAGGACGGCGATGAGTAGGCGGATCGGCACGCCGCCATGTTGCCCGATCGCCCGCGCCGACCGCCACCTCCCCGTCTCCGCCTATGCGAGACTGCCGTGTTTCATTGGGGTCGTCGGGGGTCGGCGCCCGTCAGACCACGAAAGGGGAACGGCATGCGCGGGAACGGATCGGACGACGTCACGGAGGGCGCCGCCGCCGACCCCGCCGGGGAAGGGCTCTCCCGCCGGCGCTTCCTGCAGGGCGCGGGCGCAGCCGCCGCCGCGGCCGGCCTGGCGCCCGCGGCGGCCGCCGACGCCGCGCCCACCGCGCAGGCGGCCGCGGCGAAGGGCGGGCGGCGCCGCCCCAACATCCTCCTCATCATGGCCGACGAGTACCGGTTCCCGCCGGTCTACGAGTCGCCGGCGCTGCGCGACTACCGCGCCCGCCGGTACACGGCCGAGGAGAGCCTGCGCGACAACGGCGTCGAGCTCACCAACCACTACATCATGACCTCGGCGTGCGCCCCCAGCCGCACGTCGCTGCTCACCGGCCAGTACCCGTCGCTGCACGGCGTGTCCCAGACCGACGGCATCGCCAAGAGCGCCGTCGAGAACGACATCTTCTGGGCCGACCCCAACGCGCTGCCCACCCTCGGCGACTACTTCCGCGCGGGCGGCTACGACACCTACTACAAGGGCAAGTGGCACGTCTCGCTCGCCGACCTGCACGTGCCCGGCACCTACGAGCAGGTGCTCACGTTCGACGATCAGGGCCGGCGCGATCCCGCCAAGGAGCAGATGTACCTCGACGCCAACCGGCTCGACGGGTTCGGCTTCGACGGCTGGATCGGCCCCGAGCCGCACGGCGACAACCCGCTCAACTCCGGCTCGTCGGCGACGGCGGGCCCGGGCCGCGACGAGAAGTTCGCCGCCCAGACCGTCGAGCAGATCCACGCGCTGGCCAAGCGCGGCCGGCGCGCGAAGCCGTGGCTGCTGGTGAGCTCGTTCGTCAACCCGCACGACATCGTGCTCTGGGGCGAGCTCACCCGGCGCGAGCCGCAGTGGAACCTCGACGGCCAGCTCGAGGGCAGTGAGGTCCCCGACGACCTGTTCGACGCCGACATGTACCGCGCGACGAGCGAGGAGGACCTGAGCGGCAAGCCGACGGCGCAGCGCAGCTACGTCGACACGTACCCGCGGATGCTGCAGCCGACGGCCAACAGCCTCGAGTACCGGCGGTTCTACTACCAGCTACAGGAGAACGTGAACCGCGAGATCCAGAAGGTGCTCGACGCGCTCAACGAGCACCCGCAGATGGCGCAGGACACGATCGTGATCTTCACCTCCGACCACGGCGACATGCTCGGCGCGCACGGCGGCATGTGCCAGAAGTGGCACCAGGCCTACGAGGAGACCACGCACGTGCCGTTCATCGTGCACAACCCGACGCTGTTCCGCCGGCGCCGTCAGGTCGACGCGCTCACCAGCCACGCCGACCTGCTGCCGACGCTGCTGGGGCTGGCCGGGCTCGACGAGGACGCGCTGCGCGCGAAGCTGGTCAGGACCCATCCCGAGACCCAGCCGCTCGTCGGGCGCGACCTGTCGAAGCTGATCCTCGGCGACGTCGATCCCGCGGTCGTCGACGACCCCGTGTACTTCTTCACCGACGACGACCCCAGCCGCGGCCAGCACCAGGTCTCGTTCCTGAGCCACGAGTACGAGGCGATCGTCCAGCCCAACCACCTGGAGACCGTCGTCGCCAACCTCCCGACGGGGCCCGACGGCGCGCGGGAGAAGTGGAAGTTCACCCGCTACTACGACTCGCAGCAGTACTGGAGCGACCCGAGCGGCGGCGAGGACGTGACGATCCACGTCCAGGGCAACGTCGCGCGCGCGGGGACCCGGCCGGCGGACGTCGCCGTGAAGACGAAGGCGCCGATCGACCAGGTCGAGGTCTACAACGTCACGCGCGACCCGCTCGAGCTTCGGAACCTGGCCCTGAGCGACGACCCGGCGGTGCGCTCGGCGATCCGCCGGCTCGACGCCCTGCTCGCGCAGCAGTGCGCGGCCAAGCGGCGGGTTCCGCGGACCGGCTCGGTGCCGGGGCAGCGCGCCTGCTGAGCAGGCGCGCGCGCCGGCCGCTCAGGACGAGTCGCGGACGATCCCGGTGAACGTCGCGATGTCGTCGGGCTGGAGCTGGCAGATCTCCATCCAGTGCCCGAGCTGGGCCGACGTGTCGACGTACCCGGCCCGGACGCGGCCGGGGATCAGCACGAGCGAGTCGACCTTCAGCCCGGCGCCGGCGAGCACGCCCTCCATCGCCGCCCACGCCTCGTCGCCCGGCTCCATGAACGCGGCCAGGTGGTGGAGGCGCAGGCCGTACGAGCCGTCCTGGGGGAGGTAGTCGCGGTAGAAGCCGACCTCGCCGCCGACCGGCTCGATGATCTCCACGATCAGGCCGCCCCGCGACCCCATCGCGATCCGCGTCTCCCACGGGCGCACCTCGCCGTCGACGACGAACTCGGCCGTGTCGGTCGGCACCTCGATGCAGTGCTCGAGGCCGAGCGTCTGCGCCGCCTCCGCCATCGCGCGGTCGAGGTCGGTCGCCACGTAGCCGACCTGCCACACGTTGGCGAACATGTCGGCGACCGTCTCGATCGGTCGCGGATCCGCGAACAGCCCGCTGGCCGGTCGCGGCGCGTGCCTGCTTGCCGTTGAACCCATGGCGCGACGCTAGACGCGCGCACGACGACGTGCCTGCGTTTGCGCGCAGGGTTCCCCGCCGTCGCGCGCAGCGCGCGGGGCCGGCGGATCAGCGCGTGACCGGGGGCGGCGCGGGCCACGGCGCCTGGCGCGGCATCGTGGCGACGACGGTGGCCGCGACCTCGACCACGCGCGGGTCGAACCGGCGGCCGGACTGCGCGCGCAGCTCCTCGATCGCGTGCTCGGGCGACCGCGGGGCGCCCGGCGCGGTCGTCAGCTCCGCCCACGCCTCGGCCACCGCCACGATCCGGCTGGCGGGCGGGATGCGCGAGCCGGACAGGCCGTGCGGATGGCCGCGGCCGTCCCAGCGCTCGCGATGGAAGCGCACGATCGCGGCGACGCCCTGCAGCCCGGGGATCTCGGCCAGCAGCTCGCAGCCCCAGGCCGGATGCAGACGGGTGAGGCGCCGGTCGTCGCCCGGCGTCGCGCCGCGCGCGGCGGCGCTGGGGACGCGCAGCATCCCGACGTCGTGCAGGCGGGCGGCGAGCTCCAGCTCGGCCAGCCGGCTGCGGTCGGCCGGCAGCAGGCGCTTGCCCAGGCGGGTCGCGATCGCGGCCGTCGCGGCGATGCGCCGGTACTCGTCGGGGTCGCGCGCGTCGAGCGCCGCCCGCAGCCCGCGAAGCTGGCCGCGCACGTCGTCGATCTCGTCCGGGCCGCCGGGCCGGGCGATCGCCGCGGCCACGAGGTCGGCCATCGCGCCGAGCAGCTCCAGCTCGCGCTCGTCGAAGCGGCGGTCGCCGCGCCGCGTCCCGACCGACAGCGTCCCGCGGAGCCCGTGGCGGACGATGACCGGGGCCGCGGCGCCGACCCTGATGTCCTCGGTCTGCTCGCCGCCGATGCGCGCGTCGAGCAGCGAGTAGTCGGAGATCGCCGCCGGCTCGCCGCTGGCGAGCACGAGGCCGGCGACGCCGGCGTCGGCGGGCCAGCGCCGCCCGCGCAGCCGCACGCCGGACTGGCCGGCGGTGACGAGGCTGGACGGGTCGTCGGGCGCCCGCACGAGGACCGCGGACATGTCGACGTCGAGGACCCGGCACGTGAGCTCGCAGAGCCGGTCGATGCTCGCCGGGCCCAGGTCGCGCAGCGCGTCGCGCCGCGGCCGGCTGAAGCGTCCGCCGCGCCGGGCCGGCGCGAGCCCGGCGGTCGGGGCCGGCGCGGGCTCGGGGTCCGGCTCCGCCTCGGCCGGTGGGTGCGCGGCCTCCTCCTCCGCATCCGGCGAGGCGGGCGCGGCCGGCGCGCTCGCCGCCTCGGGCGCATCGGCGTCGCGCGCGGGCCGGCGCGCGGCCAGCGCCCGCACGATCATCAGGAACCCGAGCGGCACGAGCAGCCAGATCGCCACCACCGACAGCAGCGACCACGGGATCGAGCCGAGGGCGCTCCCGCCGCCCTCGCCGCCGCTGGCGAACGTGCGCAGGACCTGCTCGGCCGGCCGGTCGCGCGGCGAGAACGCGTCGCCGACGGCGTCGCGCGGGTCGGCCGGCCAGTCCCACCACCAGATCGCCGTCAGCCGGTCGGAGCCGCCCCACGCGCTCAGCGCCGCCTCGTAGGCGACGGCCTGCGCCGCCGGGTCGACGGGCCCGGGCCGGGCCCCGGCGCCCGACGGGTCGACGGCGGCGTCGGGGCGCGCGGCGTAGCCGATCTCGGTCACCATGAGCGGCCGGTCCCACCGGCGGCTGAAGCGCTCCAGCCGCGCGACGATCGGCCGCCAGGCGTCGCGCAGCGCCTCCGCCTCGCTGCCGGGGGCGCGCGCGAGCGGGTAGTAGGCGTCGACGCCGATCGCGTCGAGGGCGTCCCAGAAGCGCACCTGCTCGACCTCGTCCCAGTTGGCCGCGTAGGTCAGCGTGCCCGGGAAGCGGTCGCGCGCGCGGGCGATCACGGTGCGGAAGGCGGCCTCGTCGTCGGACATCGAGCGCAGCTCGTCGCCCACGACCAGGATCTCGGCGCCGCCGGCCCTGGCGAGGTCGGCGTAGCGCTCCATCATCGCCGTGTAGCTCGCCCACCACACGGTTTCGTCGACCGGAGCGATCTCGCCGCGGAACGTGCCGTCGAGCACGTCGACGTGCGGCTTGAGCGCGACCCGCAGACCGCGTGCGCGCGCCTCGCGGACGAGGCGGAGGACCGAGGCGTCGGAGGGTGTGCGCGCCGGGTCGGGGGCGACCGTCGAGTCGCGCGGGTCGCTCATGTACCACGTGACGACGACCGCCGCGTCGCGGATTCCCGTGTCGCGCAGCCGGTCCAGCGCCTGCTCGGCGGCCGGCGTGCGGTACGCGTCCGGCTGATAGGCCGTCACGTTCGCGCCGAGGCTCGGACCCGAGCCGGCGGCCAGGACCGCGGCCGCCAGCACTCCAGCCCCCATCCCCATATGAACTGTGTTGTACCCGGAACCGCGGCGTCGCGCTGCAATCGCGCCGTCGCCGGTCGGACGCGTGGACGGATGTCCGATTGCGCCCTCGCAGCGCCGATCAGGGGCCTGCGCTACTCATAGTCGGTAGACCGATAGTCATCAATGGACGAGGGTTGCGCCGTGACCCAGCGCTCGCAGGCCTCCGTCGCGCTCGGCCAGGCGGTGCGCGACCTGCGCCGCCGCGCGGAGCTGTCCCAGGAGGAGCTCGGCCACCGCAGCGGCATGCACCGCACCTACGTCGGGGGCATCGAGCGCGGGGAGCGCAACCCGAGCTGGATCAACATCGTGCGGCTCGCGCAGGCGCTGGCGGTCGAGCCCGCCGAGCTCGTGGCCCGCGCGCAGCACTACGGGCCGCTTCGGGACTGACCGGTCAGCGGCCCGACCGGTCGGCGATCGCCTGGTTGGCCTCGACCGGCCCGACGAAGGGGACGAGCGACCAGAACATGAGCTGGTCCAGCAGCTCGGGCACGCGGTGGGCCTCGTCGCGCATGACCCGGGCGCTGATCGTCTCGAGGATGCCGCCGACGAGCGTCTCGGTCACGCTGCCGGGGATCGCGGCGCCCGCCGGCGCGAGCTCGCGCGCCATCTCGAAGAACTCCTCGAACGGCGTCAGCGACGCCTCCCGCCGCCGCACGCCCTCGGGGCCGACGGCGAGGATCTCGATCAGCGCGGCGCGCGCGATCCGCGGGTTCTCGGCGACCGTGCGCAGGAACAGGTCCAGGCCCGACCGGACCGCGTCCTGCCAGTGCTCGTGCCCGCGCAGCGCGTCCTGCACGGCGTCGGTGAGGACCCGCGCGACGTGGTCGTAGGCCTGCAGGTAGCAGTCCTCCTTGTCGGCGAAGTGCTCGTAGAACGTGCGGCGCGAGACCCCGGCGCGCACGAGCACGTCGGCGACGCTCGTCGCGATGTAGCCCTGCTCGCCGACCGCGTCGAGCATCGCGCCCATCAGGCGCACGCGCTGCTGGCGCGCGACCTCCTCGACGGCGATGCTGTGCCGGCCGGGCGGAAGCCGCTTGAGGTCCTCGAAGAAGACCGGGACGGGTGCGGGGATCGAGGCGTCGGTCACCATGGCGGTGGGACGGGGACCTGAGACACGACGATCCTATCGACGCGCTGAGGGGCGCTCGCGCGCGTGTAAGGGGTCGCGTGCCCGGATGCGCTCCATCCTCCCGATGTGCGGCCCGCGTCTTACGCGCAGGATGGTCGCATGCATCCAGGCCTCTCCCCCATCGTCGCCGACCTCCTCACCGACCAGGCCCGCAACGCCCGCCCGCGCCCGCGGCTGGAGCGCCGTCCGCGCCGCCGGCTGCGCTTCGCGCGGTCGCGCCGGCGCGCTGCTGCGCCGGCGCGCCGCGTCGCGCCCACGTGACGCGAACGTGCGAAGCTGGACACGTGGCGCGCCGCGTGTCCAGCCGCAGGTTCGTCGGGCGGGAGTCGCAGCTCGCCGAGCTCGAGCGCGTGCTGGGCGAGGCGGCCGCCGGCCGCGGCTGGCTGGCCCTCGTGGCCGGCGAGTCGGGCGTCGGCAAGACCCGCCTCGTCGACGAGCACGCCGCGCGCGCCCGCGCCGCCGGCGCGCGCGTGCTCATGGGCGACTGCGTCGAGCTGGCCGAGGGCGAGCTGCCCTACGCGCCGCTGATCGGCGCGCTGCGCCCCCTCACCCGCGCCGGCGACCCGGCGCTCGACGCGGTGCGCGCCGAGCTGGCGCTGCCGGAGGGCGAGCAGCGCGCCGCCCAGGGCCGCTTCTTCGAGCTGCTGCTCGACGCGCTCGACCGCCTCGCCGGCGAGGCGCCGCTCGTCCTCGTCCTGGAGGACATCCACTGGGCCGACCGCTCCACGCGCGACTTCATCGCGTTCGCCGCCCGCAACCTCGGGCGCGAGCGCGTCGTGCTCGTCGCCACCTATCGCACCGACGAGCTGCACCGCCGCCACCCGCTGCGGCCGCTGCTGCCGGAGCTGCTGCGCCTGGAGCGCACGACCCTCATCGAGGTCGAGCGGCTCACCCGCGACGAGGTCGCGCTGCTGCTCGCCGACATCCTCGGCGGCGAGCCCGACGCCGCGCTCGTCGACCGCCTGTACCGCCGCTGCGAGGGCAACCCGCTGTTCGCCGAGGAGCTCATCGCCGCCGGTCCCGGCGGCCGGGCCGAGCTGCCGCCGACGCTGCGCGACGCGCTGATGGTGCGCGTCGAGGGGCTGGCCGAGCCGACCCAGGACGTGCTGCGGGCGATGGCCGCGGCCGCGCGCGCCGACGAGGCGCTGCTGGCCGACGTCACCGGCCTGCGCCCGGAGGCGCTGAGGCCCGCGCTGCGCGAGGCGATCGCCCACCACGTGCTCGTCGGCGGCGACGACGGCCGCTACGCGTTCCGCCACGCGCTCCTGCGCGAGGCGATGCACGACGACCTGCTGCCCGGCGAGCACGTCGAGCTGCACCTGAAGCTGGCGCGCGCTCTGGAGCGGCGCGCGGAGGCCGGCGAGGACGACCTCGACACGGTCACCGCGATCGCCCACCACTTCGCGGTCGCCGGCGAGCAGCCCGAGGCGCTGCGCGCGTCGGTGCGGGCGGCCGACGCGGCCGAGCGCACCCTGGCCCCGGCCGAGACGGCCGCGCAGCTCGAGCGCGCGCTGTCGCTGTGGTCGCACGTGCCCGACGCCGAGGCGTGGGCGGGCTGCGATCACCCGCGCCTGCTGGAGCGGCTCGCCGCCGCCGCCCTCGCGCTCGGCGAGTTCGACCGCTCCGGCCACGCGCTGGAGACCGCGCTGGGCGAGGTCGACGCCGACGCCGATCCCAAGCGCGCCGCGCGGCTGCTGGAGCGCCGCGGGAAGGCGCTGTGGGAGAGCGCGCGCGGCGAGGAGGCGATGGCCAGCTACGAGCGCGGGCTGGCGCTGCTGGCCTCCGACCCGGCGCCGAACGTCGCGCGCGCCCTGCTGCTGGCGGCGAAGGCCAAGACGCTGATGCTGCAGGGCCGCTACGCCGAGACGGCCGCGCTGTGCGAGCGCACGCTCGAGGAGGCGGGCGCGGTCGGGGCGCGCTCGCCGCAGGCCAACGCGCTGAACACGCTCGGCGTCGCGCTCGCCGGCCTCGGCGACCTCGCCGGCGGCATCGCGCGGCTGGAGGAGTCGATGGCGATCGACCGCGCCGACCGGCGCCTGGAGAACCTCGACCGCGGCTACGTGAACCTGTCCGACGTCCTGTTCCTCAACGGCCGCACCCGTGAGGGGCGCGACCTCATCGTCCAGGGCGTGCGCGAGAACGAGCGGCGCGGCATGCGCGCGGCGTGGATGCGCGTCCAGGCCGCCGAGATGTCGCTCGCGCTCGGCGACCTGCGTGGCGCCGACGAGTGGCTGCGCTTCGAGCGGGCGTCGAGCTACAGCGGCGCGCTCGGCGGCTACTACCGCATGGTCTCGGCCGAGCTGGCGCTCGCGCGCGGCGACCCGGAGGGCGCGCTGCGGTGCCTGGAGGTTGCGCGCGAGATGGCGGCCGGGGCCCTGGACCCGCAGTGGCACGCGCCGCTGTCGGCGCTGACCGCGCAGGCGCTGCGGCGGCTGCGCCGCTTCGAGGAGGCGCGCGAGGCGATCGCCGACGGCCGCGCCCGGCTGGCGATGATCAGCGGGATGCAGGACTCGACGCGTGCGGCGCGCCTGGCCGCCGCCGAGGTCGCGCTCGAGGCGGACGTCGCCGAACGCGGACGCGACCTCGGCGACGCGGCGGCGACCGACGAGGCCCTCGCGCGCGCGCACGACGCGCGCGAGCGGGCGCGCGCCGAGACCGTGGGCGCGGAGGCGCGCGGCTGGGTGGCCTACGCCGACGCGCAGATGACGCGCGCGCTGGGCGAGGCCGCGCCGGTGGCGTGGTCGGCGTGCGCGCAGGCCTGGGAGTCGGCCGAGCGCCTGCTGGCCGCCGTCGACGCGCGCTGGCGCGAGGCCGAGGCGCTGGTGCGGGCCGGCGACCGCGCGGCGGCCGAGGCGGTGGCCTCCGCCGCCCATGCGGCCGCGAAGGAGATGGAGGCGTCGTGGCTGGTCGGCGAGCTGGAGTCGCTGGCGCGGCGCGCGCGGCTGCGGCTGGGCGGCGTCTCGGCGGGCGGCGACGGGGCCGAGCCGGGCGGCGGCGAGCCCGACGCCGCGCTCGGGCTCACCCCGCGCGAGCGCGAGGTGCTCGCGCTGCTGGCCGCGGGGGCGACGAACCGCGAGATCGGCGAGGCGCTGTTCATGGCCGAGAAGACCGCCTCGGTCCACGTGTCGCGGATCCTGGCCAAGCTCGGCGTGCGCAGCCGCACCGAGGCGGCCGCGGTCGCCCATCGGCTGGGGCTCGTCAGCGAGCCCGCACGATGACCGGCATCCCGTCGCGCGGGCCGATCGTCGGCATCTGACGGATCACCAGCCGGAAGCCGGCCTGCAGGTCGAGCGTGAAGTCGCGCAGGATGCGGCTGACGATCGCCTTGATCTCGAGCTGGCCGAAGCGCATCCCGATGCAGATGCGCGAGCCGCCGCCGAACGGCACGTACGCGCCCTTGGGGATCGTGGCGCGCTGGTCGGGCGCGAAGCGGTCGGGCCGGAACGCCTCGGGGTCGCCCCACACGTCGGGCAGGTGGTGGCTGGCCCATGACGAGTAGTTGACCGGCACGCCGGCGGCGACGCGGTGGCCGGCGAACTCGAACTCGCGCGCGGACTGGCGCGGGCCGATCCAGGCGGCCGGGTAGAGGCGCAGGGTCTCGTCGAGCACGAGGTCCAGGCGCGGGAGCCGGCCGCCCATGAGGTCGTCGAACGTCGGCGCGCGCTCGCCGAGGGCCGCGTCGCGCTCCTCGAGCACGAGCCGCTCCTCGTGCGGGTGGCGGGCCAGCTCGTAGAAGAGGAACGCGATCGTCGACGTGCTCGTGTCGTGGCCGGCGAACAGCAGCGTCATCACCTGGTCGCGCACGTGGCGGTCGTCGAGCGTGGTCCCGTCCTCGTCCTGGGCGTCGAGCAGCAGCGACAGCACGTCCTCGCCGCGCTCGCCGGTGCGCCGCCGCCGGGCGATCTCGTCGTAGACGATCGCGTCGAGCCGCCGGCGCGCCGCCTGCATCCGCCGCCACGGCGTGCCCGGCCCGCGCAGGATCTGGAGGATGTACTCCTGGGCCCAGAAGCCGAGCGCGTGCTCGAACTGGGTCGCGGCGTCGGCCTCCCGCGCCAGGCGGCTGTCGGGGTCGAGGCCGAACAGGGCGCGCATCGCGATCCGCAGCGCCAGGCGCCGCGTCCACGCGTACAGGTCGAGGCGCAGGCCGTCCTCCCAGCGCGCGAGCGCGGCCTCGATCTCCGGCGTCATCGTGTTTAGCGCGGCGGCGATCCGCTCGCGGTGGAAGGCGGGCAGCATGATCCGCCGCGAGCGCCGGTGGAACTCGCCGTCGATCGTCAGCAGCCCGTCGCCGAGCAGCGGGATCAGGTCGCCGAGGTGCCCCTCGCGCCACGTGAAGTGGTCGGCGTGGGAGACCGTGATGAAGTGGTTGGCCTCCGGGCCGAGCATGAAGATCACGTTGCCGTGGAAGATCCGCAGCGAGAAGATCGGCCCGTAGCGCTCGTAGGCCTCCAACAGCACCGGCAGCGGGTCGTGGTTGAAGCGCCGCGTGCGCTCCAGGCTCGGCCCGTGCTCGCCCGGCGGATAGGGCGCCTTCGCCCGCGCGACCCGCTCGTCGCGCAGGTCGCGCAACAGGCGCCGCAGCGAGCTCTGCGGGACCGGGGCGGGAGGCGCCAGCGACATCCTCCGGCACGCTACCGCGTGACTGGCCGGCTGGCCAAACCGCTCGCGCGCGCGAGTGGCTATCCTGCGTTCCCCCTGAATCCAGGGGGCGTAGCTCAGTTGGTTAGAGCGCCGGCCTGTCACGCCGGAGGTCGCGGGTTCGAGTCCCGTCGCTCCCGTCCTTCGCGGCGCCCGGGTACTTCCACCTCGACTGGACCCTGCGCGACGATCCTGCCGGCCCGCGGCCGCGTGTCACGACCGTCCGCGCCGCCGGCGCGGTCCCAGCCTTCGGTGAACCGTTGTCGTCTGGCGGTCGCATAGCGATCTCGATCCGACAACGATGCGGCGAGTGGGCCGGGCCGGAAGCGAGCAGCCGCGTGGCTCGGCCCCCGCGCGGATCGGTGTCGTCGCGCGGTCGCCGTGCGCCCCAGATTCGGGGAGAACCACGCAACCCGGATCCGTACAAAGCACGGAGGCAATCGTCCTCCAGGTGATGTTTGGATTTCCTATAGGATCTGCGTTCCCGGAGACGAGAGGATGAGATGAGCCGTGTCGAGTCGTTGATCGGCGAGGTCAAGCATCCGCCGTTCGACATCCTGCGCGCCGCGCACGTGGAGTTGGTGGTCGCCGACCTGGAGGCGTCGCTGGCCTTCTACGAGGGGCTGTTGGGGATGATCGTCACCGAGCGCGACGACCGGGTGGCGTATCTGCGCGGGTGGGAGGAGTACCTGCATCACAGCCTGGTGCTCAGGCAGGGTGCTGAGGCGGCGGTCGATCATGTCGGGTTGCGGGTGCGCGAGGAGGAGGACCTGGACCGGCTGGCCGCGGAGTTCGAGCGGCGCGGTTGCCCGGTGCGCTGGAGCGATGGTGAGACGGGGATGGGGCGGGCGTTGCGTGTGCAGGACCCGTTCGGGTTTCCGTTGGAGTTCTTTTGCGAGATGGCCCATGTGCCCAGCCACACGCAGGAGTTTCACCTGCATCGGGGCGCGCCGGTGCTGCGCTTCGATCATCTGAACTTCCACGTCAACGACCCCGAGTCGGCGTTTCGGTTCTGGCAGGACCTCGGGTTTCGCGCGACGGAGTACATCTCGACCGACGGCGAGGAGGAGCGGCTGACCGGCGCGTGGCTGCGGCGCAAGCCGACGGTGCACGACGTCGCGCTGACCGCGGGGACCGGCCCGCGGTTGCATCACTTCGCGATGTGGCTGCCCGAGCCCGCCTCCGTCCTGAAGGTGTGTGATCAGCTCGCCGCGGGGATGCATGTGCACGCGATCGAGCGCGGCCCGGGCCGCCATGGGGTGTCCAACGCGTTCTTCGTGTATCTGCGCGATCCGGACGGGCATCGCATCGAGCTGTACACGTGCGACTACTACACCGGCGATCCGGATCACCCGCCGCTGCGCTGGTCGGTGACCGATCCGCGCTGCCGCAGCTTCTGGGGCACCAGGGCGCCGGACTCCTGGTACGACGAGTCCTCGGCGCTGCTGGATCTGGACGGCAACCTCGTCCCGCTCGCCCCGGCGACCGTCGACGAGCGCACCGAGATCATGGCCTGACGGCCGCGGGCGGACCTAGCAGCCCGGGGGCATGGCGTTCGACCCGCTCCAGGCCCCCGGGCACCTGATCCGCCGCGCCCAGCAACGCCACACCGCGATCTGGGCCGAGCTGGTCCCGGCCGAGCTGACCAGCGTCCAGTTCGCGATCCTCGCCGCGCTCGACGCGACGCCGGACATCGACCAGAGCACGCTCGGCGCGCGGACGTCCTTCGACAGCTCGACGCTCGGCGAGGTCTGCGGCCGGCTGATCGAGCGCGGCCTGATCGAGCGCCACCGCGACCCCCGCGACGGGCGGCGCAACCTGCTCGCGCTCTCCGACGAGGGCCGCGCCGCGCTGGCGCGCGCCGTGCCGGCGGTCGAGCAGGTCGGCGAGCGGCTGCTCGAGGACCTCGACGCCGATGAGCGCCGCACCTTCGTGGCGCTCCTGGCGCGCGTCGTCGGCGTCTGACGGCGGTTCGGACCGCCGGTCCGGCAGGACTGCGACCGGCGGGCCATACCGCGCGCCCGACCCGCCGCGCACCATTGCCGCCGAGGTCGCCGCAGGGCGAGCATCCGACCCGACAGGAGGGCACGCGTGGCCGTCGAGCCGAAGCTCAGCGAACAGGAGATCGCCTCGCTGATGGAGATCCCCCACCCGACGAAGGACGTCGGGGAGTCGATCTACGGGGCGACGAAGGTCTTCCCCGACTACCAGGCGGAGCCCGGCGAGACCTACCTCGGGATGGTGCACGGCATCGTCCACGAGTCGTCGGTGAGCTTCGTCGCGGTGCTGCTGGCGATCCGGGCGCTGAAGAAGGGTTTCGACTCGGCGCTGTACTTCTTCGGGATCGGGTCGCTGAACTGCCTGGCGACGCGCGGCTTCCCGACCGTCGGCAACGAGCTGTTCCCGGGCATGCGCAACGAGAACGCGCAGCTCGCGCGGTTCATCGAGGACGGCGGCAAGGTGTACGCCTGCCGGCTGGGCCTCGCGCTGCACGGCGCCCGCGAGGAGGACCTCATGGAGGGCGTCATCCCGTGCCATCCGCTGGACATGCAGGACGCGATGATCGAGTACGCCCGCAAGGGCGCGATCATCAACACGACCTGGATGTTCTGAGCGGTGGCGGACCCGCTCGACCTGCGCGCCGAGCTCGCCGTCCACGGCCTGCGCTCCGCCCCGCCGCTCGTGCGGCGGGCCGGCGCCGGGCCGTCCGACGACGGCCACTGGCGCCTCGACGGCGCGGCGGCGACGCTGCCGCTCGCGCCCGAGTCGCCGTTCGAGCTGCTCGACGGCGGCGTCCTCACGCGCGACGGCGTCGTCGTCGAGGACGCGCTGCTCGAGCCGATCCTGCGCCCGCGCTTCTACGACCTGGAGACCGCCGGCGGGATCCCGTACGAGCGGCTCGCGCGCCTCCACGGGACCGACGTGCTCGCCACGACCGTCGTGCAGACCTGCGTGCGCTACGGCGACGAGGCGACCCGCTGCCGGTTCTGCACGATCGAGGAGTCGCTGCGGGCGGGCGCGACGACGCAGGTCAAGACGCCGGCGCAGCTCGCGGAGGTCGCGGCCGCCGCAGTCCGCCTCGACGGCGTGCGCCAGATGGTGATGACGACCGGCACGTCCAACGGCGCCGACCGCGGCGCCAGGCACCTCGCGCGCTGCGTGGCCGCGGTCCGTGAGGCGGTGCCGGACCTGCCGATCCAGGTGCAGATCGAGCCGCCGGTGGACCTGAGCTGGATCGGGCGGCTGCACGAGGCGGGCGCGGCGGCGATCGGCATCCACGTCGAGGCGCTCGACCAGCAGGTGCGCGACCGGTGGACGCCGGGCAAGGCGACGGTCCCGCTCGCGCGCTACGAGGAGGCGTGGCGCGAGGCGGTCGCGGTGTTCGGCCGCAACCGCGTGTCGACCTACCTCCTCGTCGGGCTCGGCGAGGACCCCGACGAGCTCGTCGCCGGCGCGCGCCGGCTGATCGACATGGGCGTCTACCCGTTCGTCGTCCCCTACCGCCCGCTCGAGGGCTCGCTGGCGTGGGCCGACGGCATCGGGCCGCCGGAGCCGCGCGTGCTCATGGACGTCACGCGGCGGGTCGCCGCCGCGCTGCGCGACGCGGGCATGCGCGGCGCCGACCAGACCGCGGGCTGCGCGGCATGCGGGGCCTGCTCGGCGCTGTGCGGAGCAGGGGCATGAGCGCGCCGACGGCCGCGCCCGCGCGCGCCGAGACGGCGATCGCCGAGGTCGTCCGCGCCGACGACGACCCGCGCCTGCGCGCCGCGTACGCGGCGCTGCGCCGGCGCGCGTTCGTCGAGGAGCAGGGCCTGTTCGCCGGCACCGACGAGGACGGCTGGGACGCGCACCCCGACACGCGCGTGCTGTGCGCGGTCGACGCCGCCGGCGAGGTCCTCGGCGGCGTGCGCCTGCACCCCGCGACGGACGACGCCTCGCTCGGCTGGTGGCGGGGATCGCGGCTCGTGTGCGCCGGGCTGCTGGGCGCCGCGCGCGGCGCGGTCGGGGCGGCACTCGTGCGGCGCGCCTGCGAGGAGGCCGTCGACGCGGGCGCGCTGCGCTTCGACGCGCACGTGCAGGACCGCCACCGGCGCTTCTTCGCGCGCCTGGGCTGGGACGACGTGCGGGCCGTGGAGGTCGCCGGCGCCGAGCACCGCCTCATGCGCTGGCCGGTCGGGCGGATCGCCGCGCTGGCCGAGGCGACGAAGGCGCCGCTCGGCGCGCTGTGGAACGGCCTGCTGGGCACCCCGCCGGCCTGGCGCGGTGACGACGGCGTCCCGGTGCCCGGCTCGGCGCTGGTGGCCGCGACCGACGCGATCCTCCCGTCGATGGTCGCCCACGACCCCGAATGGGCGGGCTGGTGCGGGATGCTCGTCACCGCGCACGACCTCGCCGCGATGGGCGCGGCGCCGGTCGGCGCGCTCGACGCGCTCGCGGCGCCGGACGCCGACCACGCCGCGCGCGTGGCGCGCGGGCTGGCGGCGGGCGCCGACGCGCTGCGGCTGCCGCTGCTCGGCGGCCACACGCAGCTCGGCGTGGGCGCCGCGCTGTCGGTGACCGGCCTGGGCCGCGCGGCCCGGCCCGTCCCCGCCGGCGGCGGGAGCGCCGGCGACGCGCTGCGCGTCACCGCCGACCTGGCCGGCGCCTGGCGTCCGGGCTACGGGCGCACGCAGTGGGACTCGTCGACCGGCCGCTCGCGCGAGGAGCTCGCGCTCATGCTCGACGCGGTCCGCGTCGCCCAGCCGAAGGCGGCCAAGGACGTCTCGATGGCCGGGATCGCCGGGACCGTCGGGATGCTTGCGGAGGCCTCGGGCTGCGGGGCCGAGCTCGACGTCGCCGCGGCCCCGCGCCCCGCCGGCGCCGGCGCCGCCGACTGGCTGACGTGCTTCCCCGGCTTCGCGATGGTGACCGCCGACCGCCCGGGCGCGCCGCCCCTGCCGGCCGGCCCCGCGACCGGCGCGGAGTGCGGGCGGCTGACCGCGGACCGCGGCGTGCGGCTGCGCTGGCCCGACGGCGACGTGACGACCGCGCTCGAGGGTCCGGTGACCGGCCTGGGCGCGACCGGAGGGACGACCCGATGAGCGAGCTGACCATCGCCGCCGCGGCGGCGCCGTTCGACCGCGACCTCGAGGCCTGCTTCGAGCGGATCGCGGGGATCATCGACCGCGCGCGCGACCAGGGCGTCGGCCTGCTGGTGCTGCCGGAGGCCGCGCTCGGCGGCTACGTCGAGAGCCTCGACGGCAGCGCGCCCAGCGGGCCGCCCCCGCCGTTCCTCGACGCCGACGGGCCCGAGCTGCGCCGCGTCGCCGAGCTGGCCGGCGACATGGTCGTCTGCGTCGGCTTCTGCGAGGACGGCGGCGACGGCGTCGTCCACAACGCCGCGGCCTGCGTGTCGGGCGGCGAGGTGCTCGGCGTCCACCGCAAGGTCCACCTGCCGCTCCAGGAGGGGCGGCTGACGACCGCCGGCTCGCTGCTCGGCGCGATCGACACGCCGGCCGGCCGGATCGGGATGCTCATCTGCTACGACAAGGCCTTCCCGGAGGCGGCGCGCACGCTCGCGCTCGACGGGGCCGAGGTGCTGTGCTTCCTGTCGGCGTGGCCGTGCTCGAAGACGAACCCGGCGCCGCGCCTCCAGGACGACCGCCAGTGGCGCCGCGCGGAGCTGTGGGACCGGGCGCGGGCGGCCGAGAACTCGCTCATCGTCGCGTCGGCCAACCAGACCGGGACGTTCGGCTCGCTGCGGTTCCTCGGTGGCGCGCGGATCGTCGCGCCGAGCGGCGACGTCGTCGACGCG
>Ga0180220_1000416_pt1 | contig 49386 bp, 40 predicted proteins | sample eDN5th37CBELigBY_FD_151335 | JGI IMG/M metagenome (GOLD analysis project Ga0180220, IMG submission 151335) | Enriched backyard soil microbial communities from Emeryville, California, USA - eDNA 5th pass 37_C BE-Lig BY (version 2) (version 2) | ecosystem: Environmental > Terrestrial > Soil >...
GAGAACGGCAAGCCGATCGTCCAGACCCGCGGCGAGGTGGGCGCGGCCGTGCGCATCTTCCGCGGCTGCGGCGAGGAGGCCAAGCGGCTGTTCGGGCGCCAGATCCCGCTCGACGCCGTGCCCGGGCTGGAGCGCCACCTGGCCGTGACGTTCCGCGAGCCCGTCGGCGTCGTGGCGGCGATCGTCCCCTTCAACTACCCGGTCGAGCTGTACGCCCACAAGGCCGCGGCCGCACTGGCCGCCGGCAACGCGGTGATCGTCAAGCCGCCGGAGAAGTGCCCGCTGGCCGTCCTGCGCGTCGCCGAGCTGGTCGAGGCCGCCGGCGCGCCTGCGGGCGCCCACCAGGTCGTGCTCGGCGGGCCGGAGGCCGCGCAGCGCCTGGCGGCCAGCCCCGGCGTGCGCCTCGTCGCGCTCACCGGCAGCACCGCCGCCGGCCGCGCGATCAGCGAGCTGGCCGCCGCCCACCTCACGAAGGTCAGCCTCGAGCTCGGCGGCAACGACCCGATGATCGTCTGCGCCGACGCCGACCTCGACCTCGCGGTCGACGCGGTCGTCCTCGGCCGCCTCGCGCGCGGCAACGGCCAGATCTGCTGCGCGGTCAAGCGCGTGTTCGTCGAGGACGCGATCCACGACGCGTTCGCGGACCGCCTCGCGCAGCGGGCCCGCGCGCTCGTCGTCGGCGACCCGCTCGACGAGCGCACCGAGGTCGGCCCGCTCATCACCGAGGAGGCCGCCCGCCGCGTCGAGGCGCAGATCGCCGAGACCGTCGCCGCGGGCGCCGAGGTCCTGGCCGGCGGCCCGCGCGACGGCGCGTTCGTGCCGCCGACCGTGCTGGCCGGCGTCGCGCCCGTCCCGCCCGAGCGCGAGACCGAGGTGTTCGGCCCGGTCGCGCCGATCCTGCGCGTCGCCGATCCCGAGGAGGGGCTGCGCCATGCCAACGCGTCGCGCTACGGGCTGCAGGCGGCGGTGTTCACGCGCGACGTGAGCCGCGCGCTGTCGCTGGCCAAGCGGCTGGAGGCCGGCGGGGTGATCGTCAACGGCTCCACCGCGCTGCGCGCCGAGAACCTGCCGTTCGGCGGCGTCAAGCTCACCGGCGGCGCGCGCGAGGGCATCCACGACACGCTGCTGGAGATGACCGAGCAGAAGACGGTCGTCGTCATGGAGGCGTTCGCATGACGCTCGTCCTCGAGGGCGTGCGCAAGTCCTACGGCGGGGTCGAGGTCCTCCACGGGATCGACCTCGAGGCGCGCGCCGGCGAGGTCGTCGCGCTCGCCGGGGCCAACGGCGCCGGCAAGTCGACGCTGATCAACATCCTGTCGGGCGCGGTGCCGCGCGACGCCGGGCGGATCCTGCTCGACGGCGAGGAGCTCGCGCTGCGCACCCCGCGCGAGGCGCAGGACCACGGGATCCGCACCGTGCACCAGGAGCTGAGCCTCGTCCCCGACCTCACGGTCGCCGAGAACGTGCTGCTCGGCGCGCTGCCCGCCCGCGGCGGCCTCGTGTCGTGGCGGCGCGCGGAGCGCCGCGCCCGCGAGCTGCTGGAGCGCGCCGGGTTCGGGGCGATCGACCCGCGGGCGATCGCCGGGGACCTGTCGGTGGCGCGCCAGCAGATGGTCGAGATCGCCAAGGCGCTCGCGTCCGAGCCGCGCATCCTGATCCTCGACGAGCCGTCGGCCGTGCTGGCCGGCGACGACCTCGAGCGGCTGTTCGCGCTGATCGCCGGCCTGCGCGCCCGCGGCGTGCTCGTCCTCTACGTCTCGCACCGCCTCGAGGAGGTCATGCGCATCGCCGACCGCGTCACGGTCCTCAAGGACGGGCGCCTCGTGTTCGACGCCCCGCCCGCGCAGACCAGCGAGGGCGAGATCGTCCGCCACATGGCGGGCCGGCGGCTCGACGAGGTCTACCCGCCGCGCGGCCGCCGGCCCGGCGACGTGCTGCTCGCCGCCGAGGGCCTGCGTCGCGAGGGCGTGTTCGAGGACGTGTCGCTCGAGGTGCGCGCCGGCGAGGTCGTCGGGCTGTTCGGGCTCGTCGGCAGCGGGCGCAGCGAGCTGGCCGAGTGCCTGTTCGGCGCGGCGCCGACCAGCGGCGGCGAGATCACGATGGAGGGCCGGCCGCTGCGCCTGCGCTCGCCCCGCGACGCGATCCGCGCCGGCGTCGCGCTCGTCACCGAGGACCGCAAGCGCACCGGGCTGGTCCTCGACCTGTCCGTGCGCGACAACGCCTCGCTGGCCACGATGGGCGCGGTCAGCCACGCCACGTTCATCGACCGCGGCGCCCAGACGCGGCGCGTCGACGCGGCGATCGACGACCTCGACGTGCGCCCGCGCGACATCGAGCGGCCCGTGTGGCAGCTCAGCGGCGGCAACCAGCAGAAGGTCGTGCTGACGAAGTGGCTGCTGGCCCGGCCGCGGGTGCTGATCCTGGACGAGCCCACCCGCGGCGTCGACGTGGCCAGCCGCGTCGACCTGTACCGGCTCGTCGACGACATGACGCGCACGGAGGGCGTCGGCGTGCTGATGATCTCATCCGACCTGACCGAGGTGCTCGGCCTCAGCGACCGCGTGCTGGTGATGCACGAGGGCGCGATCGTGGCCGACGTCCCCGGTGCCGAGGCGACCGAGGAGTCGGTGCTGGCCCACGCGATCGGAGTCGCCGCATGAGCGCGTCCGCCGTCCCGGCGCAGACGCCCGGCGGCCGGCGCCGGTGGCTGACCGCCGACCGCGGCCGGCTCATCAACCTCGGCTTCTTCCTCGCGTTCGTGGCGCTGATCGTCGTCGCCTCGACGACGACCGACGCGTTCCTGACCGAGAACAACGCGACGAACCTCCTGCGCCAGTCGGTCACGACCGGCCTGCTGGCGCTCGGGATGCTCGTCGTGATCCTGACCGGCGGCATCGACCTGTCGGTCGGCTCGATCGTCGCGCTGGCCGGCGTGATGGCCGCGGGCATGGCCGCCGACATGCCGATCGCGCTGGCGATGGCCGTCGCCATCGGGGTGGCGATGGTGTGCGGCCTGGTCAACGGCGTGCTCATCGCGCGGTTCCGGCTCGCGCCGTTCGTGGTCACGCTCGCGGCGCTGACGACGATCCGCGGCCTCACGTACGTGTACTCGGAGGTGCCGATCACGCCGACGAACGCGAGCTTCCTCGCGCTCGGCAGCGACCGCGTCGGCTTCGTGCCGGTGGCGACGATCATCATGCTCGTCGCGTTCGCGATCGTGTGGGTGTTCCTCACGCGCACGACGGTCGGGCGCGCGATCGTCGCGATCGGCGGCAACGAGGCGGCGGTGCGGCTCGCCGGCATCTCCGTGCGCCGCCACGTCGTCCTCGCCTACGTCATCAGCGGCTTCTGCGCCGGCCTGGCCGGCGTGATCCTCGCCTCGCGCGTGGGGATCGCCCAGCCGAGCGTCGGCGTGGCGTTCGAGCTGAACGCGATCGCCGCGTGCGTCATCGGCGGGGCGCGCCTGTCGGGCGGCAAGGGCAGCGTGCTCGGCACGCTCGGCGGCGTCGCGCTGCTGACGCTGATCGACAACCTGCTGACGCTCTACGACGTGCAGAGCTACTGGCAGCAGGTGCTGAAGGGCCTGATCATCGCCGCGGTGGTGCTCGCGCGGCGCCAGGAGGAGGGACGATGAGGGTCGGCGCCCGGTTGGACGCCTGCGCCGACCCCCATCGATCACAACAACCATCGACGAGGAGGATCGCCATGAGGCGACTCATCGCCATGTGCATCGTAGGGGTGCTGGCCGTCACGCTCATCGCGTGCGGGTCCGGCGACGACGACGACGCGACGACGTCGGCGCCGGCCGCCACCGAGGCGGCGGCGACGGCCGAGTCCGGGGAGTCCGGCGAGACGTACACGATCGGCGTGGCCAACTTCACGCTCGGCGCGCCGTACTTCATCGGCATCTCGGAGACGATCAAGGCCGAGGCCGAGGCCGACGGCAACGAGGTCAACGAGACCGACGCGCGCGGCGACGCCGCGGCGCTGACCGCCAACGTCGACGAACTGCTGCTCAAGGACGTCGACGGCATCATCATCTCCGGCGGCCCGCTGGAGAACGCCCCGGCCGCGCTGAACGCGATCAAGCAGGCGGGCATCCCGGTCGTGCTCGTCGACCGCAAGTTCACCGGCGAGTACACGAGCTGGGTGGGCCCCGACAACGAGGCCATCGGCCGTCAGGACGGCGAGTACATCGCCGAGCACCTGAACGGCGAGGGCAAGGTCGCGATCATCCGCGGCGGCCCGGCCGACAACTCGATCGGCCTGGCGCGCAGCAACGGCGTGAAGTCGGTGCTCGAGCAGCATCCGGGCATCGAGATCGTCACCGCGCCCGACTTCGGCGAGTGGAGCAGCGACGGCGGCCTGAAGGTGGCCGAGAGCCTGCTGTCCAAGCACCCCGACATCGACGTGATCTTCTGCGAGAACGACTCGATGTGCCTGGGCGCGCAGAAGGCGGTCGCGGACGCGGGCAAGACCGACCAGATCATCCTGGCCGGCGTCGACGGCCAGAAGGAGGCCCTGGCGGCGATCAAGGAGGGCGGCAACTACAAGGTCACCGGCCTCAACGACGCCGTCGACATGGGCACGGCCGCCTACGAGCGGCTGATCGAGATCCTCGAGGGCGGGACGCCCGAGAAGGACACGGTCGTCCCCTCGCCGCAGATCACGCAGGAGAACGTCGAGGAGTTCTACGACCCCGACAGCGAGTTCTGAATGCTCGCCTCCTCAGGGCGCCGACCGGTCATCGGCGCCCTGGGCGAGGGCCTGCTCGAGGTCGGGGTCCATCCCGGCCTCGAGCAGGACACCCTGGCCCGGGGCTTCGGCGGCGACGCCGCCAACGTCGCGGTCATGGCGGCGCGGCTGGGCGCCGACGCGCGCCTGCTCAGCCGGGTCGGCGCCGATGCGGCCGGCCGGCTGCTGCTCGACTTCTGGCGGCGGGCGGGCGTGGACGTCGCCGGCGTCCGCGTCGACCCGGACGCGCCCACCGGCGTCTACATCAACGAGCGCGACGACCGCAACGTCCACGCGTTCAGCTACCACCGCGTCGGCTCCGCCGCGACGGGGCTCGACGCCACCGACGTGCCCGACGAGGCGATCGCGCCGCTCGACGTGCTGCACGTCACCGGCATCACGCTGTCGATCTCGCCGGGCGCGCGGGCCGCGGCGGAGCGGGCCGTCGACGCCGCCCGGCGGCTCGGCGTCCTCGTGTCCTTCGGCGTCAACCACCGCGAGGCGCTGCGGCCGGAGGTGCCCGTGCTGGCGGCGATGGCGCGCCGCGCCGACCTCGTGTTCCTGTCGGTCGACGACGCCCGGCACGTGCTGGGCGAGACCGCCCCGGACGCCGTCGCGGCGGCGCTGCGCGAGGCGCGCGAGGTCGTGCTCACCGCCGGCCCGCGGCCGGCGACCGCGCTGGCCGGCGGCGAGGCGGTCGTGGTGACGCCGCCGGCGGTGGCGCTCGTGGACGCGGCGGGCGCCGGCGACGCGCTCGCGGGCGCGTACCTGGCCACGCGCCTGGGCGGCGGGACGGTCGCCGACGCGCTGGCGGCCGGGGTCGCCGCCGGGGCGCTGTCGTGCCGGGCGGGCGGCTGCGCGCTGTCGTACCCGTCGGCGGCCGAGGTCGCCGCCGCGCTGGCCGGCCTGGCCGACGCCGACCGGGCGGTGGCGCCGTGACCGCGCCGCTGCCGCTGGCGGCCGGCGCGGCGCCGGTCGTCGCGGTCGTGCGCGCCCCCGACCCCGGCGGCGCGGTCGCCGCCGCCGAGGCGCTGGTCCGCGGCGGCGTGCCGGCGGTGGAGATCACGATGACGACGCCGGACGCCGCGGCCGTGATCGCCGAGCTGCGCCGTCGCGGGCTCGGCCGCGGCGGGAACGGCGGCGCCGCCATCGGCGCCGGGACGCTGCGGTCGCCGGCCGAGGTCGAGGCGGTCGTCGCGGCGGGCGCCGCCTTCCTCGTCTCCCCCGGCCTCGACGACGCCGTGGCGGCGGCGATGCGCGACAGCGGCCTGCCGGCCCTGCCGGGCGTCTACACCGCCGGCGAGGTCATGCGCGCGCGGCGGCTCGGCTTCGCGGCCGTGAAGCTGTTCCCGGCGAGCGCCGGCGGCATCGGGCTGCTGCGCGCCCTGCGCGAGCCGTTCCCCGACGTCGCGTTCGTCCCCACCGGCGGGGTCACGCCCGCCAACGCACGCGAGTGGCTCGACGCGGGCGCCGCCGCGCTCGGCGCCGGCGGCGCGATCTGCCCGGCCGAGGCGATCGCGGCCGGGCGCTTCGACGAGATCGAGCGGCGCGCCGCCGCGCTGGTCAGCGCGGCAGCCGCGGCGCGATGATCCGGTAGGCCTTCAGCCCCAGGCCGAGGCGCTCGCGGTCCTCGGACTGCATCGGGTCCAGGCCGGTCAGCTCCTTCACCCGGTCCAGCCGGTAGGCGACCGTGTGGCGGTGGGCGTAGATCGTCGCCGCGGTCGCGTTCATGTTGCAGTTCTGGTCGAGGTAGGCCTCGAGCGTGCCGACGAGGTCGGTGCGGTACTGGTCGTCGTAGCGGACGATCGGCGCGACCGTGTCCTCGTAGAACGAGCGCACCTCCTCGGGATGGGAGGCGAGGACGCGGAACAGCAGCCGGTAGGTGCCGGTGCCGATGTCCTCGGCGATCGGCGCGTCGGACTGGCGCAGGACGTCGAGCACGAGCTCGGCCTCCTGGATGGCGCGCGAGAGGTCGGCGGGGTCGGCGTAGAACGACGACACGCCGACGGTCCCGTGGCGCTGCAGGCGGGTGGCGAGGCGGCGGGCCGCCTCCAGGGTGCGCTCGGGCGCGTCGTCGCCGCCGACGGCCGGCAGCAGCGCGTACACGCGCTGGTCGTCCATGTGCTGGGCCAGCGCGCCCGGGTGCTCGCCCGCGATCGTCGCGACGACGTGGCGCGGGCGGTCCGTGGTCAGCTCGGCGCAGAGGATCACGGCGCCGCGGGCCAGGTCGCAGCCGAGGCGCCCGGCGCGGCGCACGACCTCGCGCGGGTCGAGGTCCGGCCGCGAGCGCAGCTCCTCCAGCAGCGAGCCGCGGAGGTTCTGCTCGACCTCCTCCTTGGCCTCCTCGACGGCGACCTCGGTGAGCGCGGCGACGGCGGCCAGGTGCAGGAACTCGGCGGCGTCGGGCGAGGGCTCGCCGGGGGCGGCGAGCAGCGCGACGACGCCGACGACGTCGTCGCCCGACGCGATCGGCGCCTCGGCGACGAGGTTCTCGGGCAGCGGGGACGGCCGGTCCTTCACGCGGTCGGCCGCGTAGCGGCGCAGCGCGCCGATCTCGGCGTCCTCGGGGAACGCGACGGCGACGGCCAGCCGCGGGACGAGGATGGCCACCGGCCCCCCGGCGGCGCCGGCGGCGAGCTGAGCCACGCGCCCGAGCCCCTCGCCGCCCAGCACGGCGTCGACCATCTGGAGGTGGAGCTCGCGCAGGCGGGTGACGAGACCAGCGGACTCAGGCTGAAGTTGAGGTTCAGGCATCGCTCGGGGCAGTGAGGGGCGGTGGGCCGGGGGCGCCGGCGGCGGGGCGATCCGTGCCCCGCCGCCGAGCGTCCTCGGATGTGGCGTCAGGCCGACGCGGCAGCCGCCGCGTCGGGGTGCGACTGCAGGATCTCCTCACCGGACTCGCCGGTGCGGACCCTGAACGCCTGCTCGACCGGCAGGACGAACACCTTGCCGTCGCCGACCGCGCCCGTGCGGCCGTGCTTCAGCACCGTGTCCACGATCGTCTGCACGTCGCCGTCCGCGACGACGCACTCGATCTTCACCTTCGGTCGCAGGTAGTTGGTCAGCTCCGCGCCGCGGTAGCGCTCGGTGATCCCCTTCTGCCGGCCGGACCCCTTGACCTCCGTGATGGAGATCGACGGGAAGCCCAACTCGAGCAGTTCGGTCCGGATCGGCTCGAACGCCTCGTGCCGCACGTAGGCGACGACCATCTTCATGCTGTGACCTCCTGGGTCGTCGGGGCGACGCTCGCAGGCGGCGTCCTCTTCGAGAACGCACCGTAGCCCTCGAGCTCGGGCGCCGGGATGAACTGCTCCGGATACCCGTACATGCCGTGCTCGGTGATGTCGAGACCGGCCGCCTCGACCTCCTCGGAGACCCGGAGCCCGATCGTCGCCTTGATGATCGCGAAGGCGATCAGCGACAGCACGAGCACCGTGATGAACGTCAGCGCGACCGCGGCCGCCTGGACGCCGAGCTGCTCCAGCCCGCCGCCGTAGAAGAGGCCCTCCTTGCCGACGCCGAGCGACTCGACGAGCCGCGGCGAGGCGAAGAAGCCCAGGGCGACCGTGCCCCAGATGCCGGCCAGGCCGTGCGCCGACAGGGCGCCCACCGGGTCGTCGATCTTCTTGTCGATGGCCAGCACGCCGCCGACGACGATCAGGCCGCCGATGAAGCCGATGATCGGCGCGGCCCACATCTCGACGTAGCCACAGCCCGCCGTGATCGCGACGAGGCCCGCGATCGCGCCGTTGCCGATCATGCCGACGTCCAGCTTGCGGGTCAGCAGGTAGATGAGCAGCGAGGCGCCGATGACGCCGCCGACCGCGCCGAGGTTCGTCGCGGCGATGACCTCGGCCATCGAGCTGCCGGCCGTCCCCAGCGTCGAGCCGCCGTTGAAGCCGAACCAGCCGAGCCACAGGATCAGCACGCCCAGGCCGAACAGCGGCATGTTGTGGCCCGGGATCGCCCGCGGGCGACCGTCGGGGCCGTACTTGCCGCGACGCGGCCCGAGGAGCAGCAGCGCGGCGAGGCCGCCGGTGGCGCCGGTGAGGTGCACGATCGACGAGCCGGCGAAGTCCTGCACGCCGCTGCCGATCTCGGCGAACAGGCCGCCGCCCCAGCCCCAGTGGGCGATGAGCGGGTAGATGATCGCCGCGAAGACGATCGCGAACGCGATGTACGCGCTGAACTTGATGCGCTCGATCGTGGTGCCCCAGACGATCGCCAGCGAGACGCAGACGAACATCGTCTGGAAGATGAAGAAGCCGACGTCGGTCGAGCCGGCCGACGTCCCGGCCACGTCACGGCCGAACTGGAACACGAAGCCGGAATCGCCCGCGAGCCATCCACCACCGCCGAACGCGATGGCGAAGCCGATCAGCCACCACATGATCGAGGCGATCGAGAAGTTCACGAGGATCTTGGCGATCCCCATTCCGGCGTTCTTGCCGCGCGAGAAGCCGATCTCCAGGAACGCGAAGCCGGCCTGCATGAAGAACACCAGGACGGTCGCGACCATGATCCAGGTCGTGTTCAGCTCGTCGGTGAGCGATCCGACGCCTTGGGAGAGGCTGTCGAGCGTGGGCGCTTCCTGCGCCAGTGCAGCGGCCGGAAGCAACAGGGAGCCGAGCACGCCGAGTGCGGCAGCTCGACCCCAGCGGGGGTGAGGCATGGACCCTCCTGAACTCGTTGTCGATCCGTCGGTGATGCTCGACGACGGCCGGCGGGGGGTCATTGGACCGGTGTCGAAAGATCGCCGGACCCGCCTTGTCCACCCGGTACAGCGGGGTTGGCCCGGGGTGCGAAACCCGTGCGCGCATCTTTAGCCACCGGGATAAGGTCGGTGGACATCGGCCCGCGTAGGCTCGACGTCTCACGGCCGAACCCGAAGAGACTTCCGAGGAGGACACCCTCACCCATGCCCGCCCCGAGGACCCGCCAGCACAACGTCACCGCAGCCCAGTGGGCGGCGAACGGCGCGCTCGGCGCGATCGACCTGTCCGAGTCCATCGACTACTACGGCGAGAACGTCTTCTCGCCCGCCGTCCAGAAGGAGCGGCTGTCGCCCGAGACCTACGCGCGCCTGCAGATGGCGGTCGCGCACGGCGAGGGCCTCGACCTCGACCTCGCCAACGAGGTCGCGGAGGCGATGAAGGAGTGGGCCCTGGAGAAGGGCGCCACCCACTACACGCACTGGTTCCAGCCGCTCACCGGCCTCACCGCGGAGAAGCACGACTCGTTCTTCGATCCGCAGCCCGACGGCACCGCGATCACCGAGTTCAAGGGCAAGGAGCTGATCCAGGGCGAGCCGGACGCGTCCTCGTTCCCGACCGGCGGCATCCGCGCCACGTTCGAGGCGCGCGGCTACACCGCGTGGGACCCGACGTCGCCCGCGTTCATCATGGAGAACCCGAACGGGGCGCTGCTGTGCATCCCGACGGCGTTCGTCTCCTGGACCGGCGAGGCGCTCGACCAGAAGATCCCGCTGATCCGCTCGATGGATGCGCTGTCGCGCTCCGCGGTGCGCGCGTGTGAGCTGCTGGGCGTCGACGCCAAGCACGTCTTCACCACGGTCGGGCCCGAGCAGGAGTACTTCCTCGTCGACGAGCAGTACTTCTTCGAGCGCCCCGACCTCGTCAACACGGGCCGCACGCTGTTCGGCGCCAAGCCGCCGAAGGGCCACGAGCTCGACGACCACTACTTCGGGTCGATCCCGGAGCGCATCCTGGCGTTCATGATGGACGCCGAGCGCGAGCTGCAGCGCCTCGGGATCCCGGTCAAGACGCGCCACAACGAGGTCGCGCCCAACCAGTACGAGATCGCGCCGATCTTCGAGAGCTCCAACGTGGCGTCCGACCACCAGCAGCTCACGATGCAGATCCTGCAGAACACCGCGCGCGACTACGGGCTGGTGTGCCTGCTGCACGAGAAGCCGTTCGCCGGCGTCAACGGCTCGGGCAAGCACAACAACTGGTCGATGGGGACCGACACGGGCGTCAACCTGCTCGACCCCGGCGACACGCCGCACGAGAACGTCGTCTTCCTGTTCTTCTGCACGGCGGTCATCCAGGCGGTCAACAAGCACCAGGCGCTGCTGCGCGCGTCGGTCGCCAACGCCGGGCAGGACCACCGCCTGGGCGCCAACGAGGCGCCGCCGGCGATCATCTCGATCTTCCTCGGCTCCGAGCTGACGAAGGCGTTCGAGGCGATCGAGAGCGGCTCGGGCGAGGGCGGCTCCGTGAAGGAGACGCTGGCGCTCGGCACGCCGCTGCTGCCGGTGCTGCCCAAGCACGGCGGCGACCGCAACCGGACCTCGCCGTTCGCCTTCACCGGCAACAAGTTCGAGTTCCGCGCGCTGGGCTCGTCGATGTCGCTGTCGCTGCCCAACACGGTGCTGAACACGATCGCCGCCGAGGCCATCGACGAGCTCGCCAGCAAGCTGCAGGCGCAGCTCGACGGCGGCGCGTCGGTCGGCGAGGCGGTCCTGTCGATCGTCAAGGAGTCCTACGCCGCCAACAAGCAGGTCTGCTTCGACGGCGACGGGTACTCCGAGGAGTGGCACCAGGAGGCCGAGCGGCGCGGGCTGCTCAACCTCCCGGCCACGCCCGACGCCCTGCCGTGGCTCACGGCCGAGCAGACGGTGCGCGCGTTCGAGAACTACAACGTGCTCAGCCACCGCGAGCTCGAGGCGCGCCAGGAGGTCCTCACCGAGCAGTACGTCGTCAAGCTCAACATCGAGGCCGAGACGGCGGCGAGCATCGCCCGCACCCAGATCATCCCGGCGGTGGTGCGCCACCTGACCGAGCTGAAGGCCGCGGGCAACGAGACGCTGATCGGCGAGACCGACGAGCTGCTCAAGGAGCTCGTGTTCGCCGTCCAGAAGCTCGAGGAGGTCAACGCCGTCCACGACGACGACACGATCGAGCAGGAGGCCCGCTACATGCTGGAGACGGTCATCCCCGCGATGACCGCCGTCCGCGAGGTGGCCGACAAGCTCGAGCGGATCGTGGCCGACGACCTGTGGCCGCTCCCGAAGTACTGGGAGATGCTGTTCATCAAGTAGCCCCGCTCGTCGTCTTTCGAGATGGCGCGAGAGCCCCGCGGTCGCGGGGCTCTCGTCGTTTCCGGGGGCGGTGGGGCCGTGGGGGGGCCGTGGCCGGGGGCCGCTGCTATGGTTTTTCTCTACGGTTTCTGTGTAAAAAGGAGACGATGCAGCAGTGACCCGTGAGGCGGCGGACGTCCAGGCCACCCCGACGACGCGAGCGCGACGGAGCCGCGCAAGGGGGGACAAGACCGCCGACTCCCTCCTCTTCACGCTGTGCGGCGCGATGTTCGTGATCGCCGCACTGGTCTCGACGCTGATCGTCGAGCCCAACACGGCGCTGATGGTCGCGACGTTCGGGCTGCTGGTCGTCCTCGTCGGCGCCGTGGGCCTGTTCCTCGTGCGCTTCATCGACGCCGAGCACTGACGGGCGCGGCGCACCGAGGACGGTCGTCCCCCACCCGGACGTGTGGCACTTGGCGTCCGCATAGCGGCTGCCATGTGCCACACGTGCCCCGGCCGGGCGACCGCGGTGCCGGCGCGGGCGCCTACCCGGCGCCGGCCACGCCGAACGTGCAGTCGGACCCCACCGTGTTGCCGCCGCCGTCGGTCACCGCGCCGAGGAACAGGCAGTTCGGCGTCGGGACCGGGGAGCCGTTGCTGTTGGCGTTGCCGGTGATCGTCGAGTACGCGACCGCGCCGCCCCACAGCGACAGGCCGGCGGTGCACCCGTTGTCGCTCTCGCACTCGAACGGGGAGTCCGTGATCGTGTTGCCGGTGATCGTCACCGCCAGCAGGTAGCCGGTCTGCGCCCCCACGCCGGCGTAGTCGGGGGCGGTGTTGCTCTCGATCACCGAGTTGCTCAGGTCGAGCGTGCCCTGGACGCGGATCGCGCCGCCGGTGTTGCTCGTGACGTGCGTGCCGCTGATCGTCACCGTGCCGCTCGACTGGGCGTCGATCGCCGCGCCGTCGCCGCTCGCGACGTTCCCGCTGAAGTTCGACGAGCTCACCGACAGCTCGCCCGACCACAGCTCGATCGCCGCGCCGATGGTCGCCTGGTTGGACGTGAACGTGGAGCCGGTGATCGTCACCAGCGTGCCGGCGTCGGCCTCGATCGCGCCGCCGTGCGTCGTCGCGGCGTTCCCGGAGAACGTCGAGCCCGACACGGTCAGCAGGCCGCCGTCGAGGTAGATCGCGCCGCCGCTGGTGGCCTCGATGCCACCGCTCGCGTGGTTGGACGTGAACGTCGAGCCCGTGATCGTCGTCGACGTGCCGTCGGCGTAGATCGCGCCGCCGTCGTTCCCGCCGCCCGACGTGTTGCCGGTGAACGTGACGCCGCTGACCGTCAGGTCCCCGGCGAGCTGCTGGATCCCGCCGCCGCCGCGCTGGTCCAGCGGCGAGTCCGACGAGGTGCCGTTCTGCAGCGTCAGGCCGCTCACCGTCAGCGTGCTCGCCTGGTCCTGGATGATCCCGTCGCTGACGCCCGCGGACCCGTCGATCGCCAGCGCCGACGCGCCGGGCCCCTGGATCACGAGGTCGTCGGTCACGGTCAGCGTGCCCTGCGTGAGCGCGATCGTGCCCGTCACCGACGGGGCGAACTGGATCGTCTCCGGGCCGGCCGCCTGGTTGGCGGCCGCGATCGCGCCGCGCAGCGTGCACGTGTTCGTGGACTGCAGGCAGTCGGCCACGTCGGCGGGCGTCGGCGACCAGTCGCCGGCCGAGTTGACGGTGATGACCGCGCCGCCGGCGAACGCGGGCGCGACCGCGCCGGCGACGAGCGCCGCCAGCGCGGCGACCGGGGCGAGAAGGCGCATCGTCCGTGTGCTCCTAGAGGTCGAGGATCTTGCCGGGGTTGAACAGGTCGTCGGGGTCCAGGGCCTGCTTGATCGCGCGCATCCACCCCACGCCCGCGGTGCCGTGCTCGAGCGGGAGGTACGGCGCCTTGCCGTAGCCGACGCCGTGCTCGCCGGTGCAGGTCCCCTCCGCCTCGATCGCCCGGCGCACGAGCCGGTCGTGGAACGCCATGCCGCGCGCGACCTCGTCGCCGTCGTCGACGTCGAGCATGAGCGTGACGTGGAAGTTGCCGTCGCCGACGTGCCCGACGATCGACCCGTTCAGACCGTGCTCGTCGAGGTCGCGGCGGGTGTCGAGGATCACGTCGGCCAGGCGCGAGATCGGCACGCACGCGTCGGTCGTGAGCGCCTGGCGGCCCGGATGCATCGCGCGGACCGCGTGGTAGGCGTCGTGGCGGGCGCGCCACAGCGCGCGGCGCTCGGCCTCGTCGGTCGCCCAGCGGAAGCCGGCGGCGCCGTGGCCCTCGGCGATCCGGCCCGTCTCCGCCGCCTGCGCCGCCACCTCCGCCTCGGTGCCGTGGAACTCGAAGAACAGGGTCGGCGCGACCGTCATGTCCAGCTCCGAGTACGCGTTGATCGCCTGGATCTGGGACTCGTCGGCGAGCTCCATCCGCGCGACCGGGATCGCGTTCTGGGCGACCTCGATGCAGCACTCGACCGCGTCGCGCAGCGTCGGGAACACGGCCACCGCCGCCGACATCGCCTCCGGCGTGGCGTGCACGCGCAGCGTCACCTCGCACACGAGCCCGAGCGTCCCCTCGGCGCCGACCAGCAGGCGCGTGAGGTCGTAGCCGGCCGACGACTTGCGCGCGCGCGAGCGCGTCTTGAGCAGCTCGCCCCGCGGCGTCACGACCAGCAGCGACAGGACGTTCTCGCGCATCGCGCCGTACCGGACGGTCATCGTCCCCGACGCGCCCGTCGAGACCATGCCGCCGATCGTCGCGTCGGCGCCCGGGTCGACGGCGAAGAACACGCCCTCGGGCCGCAGGCGCGCGTCGAGCTGGCGCCGCGTCACCCCCGCCTCCACGGTCACGTCGAGGTCGTCGAGCGACACCCGCAGGATCCGGTTCATCTCGCGCATGTCGACGCTCACCCCGCCCTGCAGCGCGCCGATGTGGCCCTCCAGCGACGTGCCCGCCCCGAACGGCACGACCGGCGCGCCGTGGCGGCGGCAGACGCCGACGATCGCGACCGCCTCGTCGGTGCTGCGCGGCGCCACGACGACGTCCGGCGGCGCGGGGGCGTGGAACGACTCGTCGCTCCCGTGCTGGCGGCGCACGTCCTCGCCGGTGTGCACGCGGTCGGCCCCGAGCAGCTCGCTCAGGTCGGCCACGAGCGCGCGGACCTGGCCCGCGGTGAGGCGCGGGCGGACGATGGCGGAGGCGTCGGCGGCTGGCACCGGCGCCGCAGTATCCCAGGCGTCGCGGGCACCACAAGCATCCTCCGTAATTCCCACTTTGTAGGTTGAGAAGATGAACAGCGGCGCCGGCGGGTTCCGCCCGGACATCGAGGGCCTGCGCGCGGTCGCGATCGGCGCCGTGGTGCTCGCCCACGCCGGCGTCGCCGCGGCCGCCGGCGGGTTCGTCGGCGTCGACGTCTTCTTCGTCATCTCCGGCTTCCTCATCACCGGCCTGCTGCTGCGCGAGCTCGAGGCGCGCGGCGGCGTCTCGCTGACGCGCTTCTACGCCCGCCGCGCCAAGCGCCTGCTCCCGGCCGCCGCGCTCGTGCTGCTGTGCGTGTCGGTGGCCGGCGCGCTCCTGCTGGACCCGGTCCGGCGCGACCTGCTGGCCGGGGACGTCGTGGCGGCGGCGCTGTCGGTGGTCAACTGGCGCTTCGCCGCCCAGGCGGTCGACTACTTCGCGGTCGGCGTGGACGTCAGCCCGGTGTGCCACTACTGGTCGCTGGCCGTCGAGGAGCAGTTCTACCTCGCGTGGCCGGCGCTGCTGCTCGCCGGCACCTGGTGGGCGCGCCGGCGCGGGCGGTCCGTCCATCGCGCCGCCGGCATCCTGCTCGCGGTCGTCGGCCTCGCCTCGTTCGCCTACGGCGTGCGGCTGACCGCCGTCGAGCCCGACCTCGCCTACTTCTCCACCCTCACCCGCGCGTGGGAGCTGGCGCTCGGCGGCCTGCTCGCCCTCAACGCCACCGCGCCGGCGCGCATCCCGCCCCGCGCCGGCGGCGCGCTGGGCTGGCTGGGCCTGGCCGCGATCGTCGCCGCCTGCGCCTGGTTCGACGGCGCCACCCCGTTCCCGGGCGTGGCCGCGCTGCTGCCGACGCTCGGCACCGTCGCGCTGATCGCGGGCGGCGCCACCGCGCCGCTGCGCGTGCTCACGCTCGCCCCGGTGCGCTACGCCGGGCGCATCTCGTACTCCTGGTACCTGTGGCACTGGCCGCTGTGGGTGTTCGCCACGACCGAGCTCGGGCCGCTCACCGCCTGGCAGGGCCTCGCCGTGATGGGCGTTTCGCTCGTGCCCGCGATCGCCACCCACCACCTCGTCGAGGCGCCCCTGCACCACGCGCGGCGCCTCGCCGTCCGGCCGGGCCTCGCCCTGCGCCTGGGCGCCGTCTGCATCGCGGTCGCCGTCGTCGCCGGCGTGCTCGTCTCCAGCACGGCGCCGACCATCCCCACGGCCACCGACGTCGACGGCGCGCGGGCGATCGAGCCCGCCCGCTTCGTCCTCCAGCGCGAGGCCGACGCGCTGCGCCCCAACCCCCGCGACGCCGACGCGGACCAGCCGCGGATGTACGACGACGGCTGCTGGCAGACCCGCTCGGGCACGCGCTCGCCCGACTGCCGCTACGCCGACACGGACGCGCGCGCCACGATCGTCCTCTTCGGCGACTCCCACGCGGCGATGTACGCGCCGGCGCTGGAGGCGATCGCCCGCCGCCGCGACGCCGCCCTGCTCGTCCTCAGCAAGCAGGGCTGCCATCCCGCCGAGATCCCGCTGTGGAACGGGCCGCTGGGCCGCCACTACGACGAGTGCGACGCGTGGCGCGCCGACGCGCTCGCCCGCATCGAGCGCGAGCGCCCGCTGCTCGTCGTCACCGCCGGCGCCAACGGCTACGCCGCGATGGCGCCCGACGGCGGCAGGCGCCGCGCCGTCGACAGCGTGAGGCCGCTCACCGACGCCTACGCGGCCACGCTGCGCCGGCTGGCGGCGACCGGCGCGGAGGTCGTCGCGCTGGCCGACACCCCGTACGCGCCGTTCGACGTGCCCTCCTGCGTCGCCGAGCGCCCGAAGGAGCTGGCCGAGTGCGCGTTCGACCGCAGCGCCGGCTTCCGCTTCCCGCCGATCAGCGCCCGCGCGGCCCGGGCCGCCCGCGACGCCGGCGTGCGCCTGATCGACCCGACCCCGGTCGTCTGCCCGGACGACACCTGTCCGGCGGTCATCGGCGACGCCCTGGTCTACCGCGACGACAACCACCTCACCGCGACCTACGCCCGCACGATCGCCGGGTGGCTGGCGTCGCGGCTGCCACCTCGCCGCTGATCCCCTCCAGTAGCCTGCGCCGCATGGCGCTCGACCCGACGACCACCGCGCTCGGGTCCTGGTCCGGCGGCCGCTTCATGCACTTCGGCGAGCCGCTGGACGACGACCGGCTCGTGGCGCTGCTGCGACCCGGCGACGGGATCGACACGGTCATCACCGCCGACGTGTACGGGCAGGGCGAGGCCGACCGCATCGTCGGCCGCGCGCTCGCCGGCCTCGACCGCGACGCCTACTGCCTCGTCGGCGCCGTCGGCCACGACTTCTACGAGGGCGAGCGGGCCGGCGCCAAGGGCTTCCCGCGCTTCACCGCCACGCGCCCGCCGGAGCGCTGGGGCGACTACCTGCGCGAGGCCACCGAGCGCTCGCTGGAGCGCTGCGGCGTCGACGCGTTCGACCTCCTGCTGCTGCACAACCCCGACCGCGACGGCTACCGCGACCCGCGCGTGTGGGAGGGGATGGCGGAGCTGCGCGACGCCGGGCTGACCCGGCTGCTGGGCGTCGCCCCGGGCCCGGCGAACGGCTTCACGCTGGACCTCATCGACTGCTTCGAGCGCTTCGGCGACGTCGTCGACTGGGCGATGGTGATCCTCAGCCCGATGGAGCCGTGGCCGAGCTCGCTCGTGCTCGACGCCGCCGCCCGCGAGGGCGTGCGCACGATCACGCGCGTGGCGGACTACGGCGGGCTGTTCTGGGACGACGTCCGCCCCGGCCACGCGTTCCGCGAGCGCGACCACCGGCTGTTCCGGCCGGACGGCTGGATCGAGGCGGGCTGCGAGCGCCTCGACGAGATGCGGCCGATCGCGCAGCGCCACGGCCTCACGCCGCTGCAGCTCGCCGTCCAGTGGAACCTCGCCCAGCCGAGCGTCTCGTGCGTGGTCCCGACGCTCATCCAGGAGGCGGGCGACGGCGCGCGGCCGATCGAGGACAAGCGCGCCGAGCTCGCGGCCACGCCCCACGAGGTCGTGCTCGCCCCCGAGGAGGTCGAGCAGCTCGGCGCGATCGGCGACAACACCGGCTGCATGGACCTCAAGGGCGCGTCGGTCGCGCACGACGGCGAGCCGCAGCCCGACGCCTGGCCGCTGGACGAGGAGCTGGCCCGGGTCGCGTCGCGCTGGGCGATCGACCCGGCGCGCGACCTCGTCAAGACGGCGTAGCCAGCGCGTGCAGCGGCGCCGGGCCGCGCCGCCCGGCGGGCTCGACCAGCTCCAGCGCCCGCAGGCAGTACAGCGTCCGCTGCGCCAGCACGCGGCCGCAGCCCATGAGCGCGGCGAGCTCGCGGGTGCTGAACGGCTCGGGCGGCAGCGGCGGCAGGACGGCCAGCAGGTCGGCGGGCTCGCGCAGCACGACGCGGTCGAGCACCTCGACGAGCCGGCGCTCGCCCGGGTCGCGGGTGCGCCGGCGGCGCCGCACGGGCTCGGGGCCGCGGACGTGGTCCTCGCGCAGCAGCAGGACCTCGAGCGTCAGGTGCTCGTGGCCGAGCAGCGTCGGGAACGCGACGAGCCGGTCGAACACCTCGGCGGCCGTGGCGCGCTTCGGCGACAGGCGGGCCGAGAGCACCTCGCCGTGCTCGTCGACGCGGACGATCCGCCGCTCGGCGGCGACCGGGTGGACGATCCGCATGCGGTGCTCGTCCAGCAGCGCGTCGAGCTTGCGGCCAAGCGCGCCGAACCCGCCGGTCTGGACCTCGACGAGCTCGCCGTCGGCGCGGACCAGGTCGATGACGAAGCGGCCGACCCGGACCTCCGCGCGGTCGCCCGGCTCGGCCAGGAGCGCCTTGACCGCCGCGTGGAGGGACCCCTCGCGCAGCTCGCCGATGCCTGCCACGGCGCGGCACGCTAGCGCCCGCCCCGGCTGCCGTTGTCGTTCTGCGCTCGCATGGCGATCGCAGACTGACAACGGCGGGGTCAGCGGGGCTCGAGCACGATCACCGGGATGCGCCGCGACGTGGCCCGCTGGTAGCTCTCGTACGAGCGGTAGAGGCCGACCATCATCCGCCACAGGCGCTCGCGCTCCTCGCCCTCGGCGACCCGCGCGCGGACCGGGCGCGGCTCGCGCTCGCCGGGCAGCTCGACCGTCGTGTCGGGGTTGGCGCGGAGGTTCGCCACCCACGCCGGGTTCTCGTCGGCGCCGCCCTGGGAGGCGACGATCACGAGGTTCTCGCCGTCGCGCCCGAACAGCAGCGGCGCCGTTCGCGCGCGCCCGGTGCGCGCCCCGACGTGGTGCAGGATGAGGATGTCGGCCTTCCCCCACCGGCCGCCCACACGGCCGCCCGTCGTGCGGATCAGCCACGTGTGGAAGTCGGTGAAGCGCAGCCACGCCGTCCACAGCGGCGTCCCGGGTTCGGGCAGCTTCCCCATCGGCCCGGGAGCGTACCGGTGACCGGCGACCGGCCAAACCTTGCCACATCTTTGTCAAGGTTGCGCTAGACTGCCGGCGCGATGCGGGACTACGCCAAGACCATCCGTGAGCGCGTCGTCGTCTTCGACGGCGGCATGGGCGCGACGCTCGAGCAGTTCGACCTGACCACCGAGGACTACGGCGGGCTGCCGGGCAAGTGCCACGAGGCCCTGATCCTGCACCGCCCCGACGTCATCGCGGGCGTGCACGACTCGATGGTGGCCGCCGGCGCCGACGTCGTGCAGACCGACACCTTCCAGGCGAGCCGCCTGAAGCTCGACGAGTGGGGCCTCGGCGACCACACGCTCGAGATCAACCAGGTCGCCGCGGAGATCGCCCGCCACGCGATCGGCGGCGGCGACGAGCGCTTCGTCGCCGGCTCGATCGGGCCGACCGGGTTCCTGCCCGCCTCCGACGACCCCACGCTCGGCCAGATCCCGTTCCGCAGGCTCGTCGAGGTCTTCGAGGAGCAGGCCCGCGGCCTGCTGCTGGGCGGCGTCGACCTCGTCGTCATCGAGACCGTCCAGGACATCCTCGAGGCCAAGGCCGCGATCTTCGGCGTGCGCGAGGCGTTCAAGACCGTCGGCCGCCGCGTGCCGATCCAGGTCTCGGTCTCGCTGCTGCCCAACGGCGGCAAGATGCTGCTGGGCACCGACATCGACGCCGCGCTCACCACGCTCGAGGCGCTGAAGGTCGACGTCATCGGCCTCAACTGCTCCACGGGCCCCGAGGACATGCGCGACGCGATCCGCTTCCTCGGCGAGTTCTCGCCGGTGCCGGTCTCGTGCGTCCCCAACGCCGGCCTGCCGATCCAGGGCCCCAACGGCGAGACGATCTTCCCCGAGGAGCCCGGCCCGCTGGCCGAGACGCTCGGCGAGTTCGTCGAGCGCTACGGCGTCACGGTCGTCGGCGGCTGCTGCGGCACCACGCCCGCGCACATCAACGCGATCGCCCAGCGCTGCCGTCCGCACCGCATCGGCCCCCGCCCCGCCCCGCGCCCGCCGCGCGTGTCGTCGATGATCGCCGCCACGCCGCTCGTGCAGGAGCCGCGCCCGACGCTCGTCGGCGAGCGCGTGAACTCGCAGGGCTCGCGCAAGGCCAAGGAGCTGCTGCTCGCCGACGACTACGACGGCCTCGTGCAGGTCGCCGAGGACCAGGTCGAGGGCGGCGCGCACGTGCTCGACCTGTGCGTCGCGCTCACCGAGCGCACCGACGAGGACGAGCAGATGCGCACGGTCGCCAAGCGCGTCTCGCTGACGCAGCCGGCGCCGATCCAGGTCGACTCGACCGAGCCCGACGTCATCGCCAAGGCGCTGGACCAGATCCCGGGCCGCGCGATCGTCAACTCGATCAACCTCGAGGCCGGCCGCGCCAAGGCCGACGTCGTGATCCCGATGTGCATCGAGCACGGCGCCGCGCTGATCGCGCTGACGATCGACGAGGTCGGCATGGGCAAGACGGCCGAGCGCAAGCTCGAGATCGCCAGGCGCATCCACCAGATCGCCTGCGAGGAGCACGGGCTCGACCCGCAGCTGCTGATCTTCGACTGCCTCACGTTCACGCTGACCACCGGCGACGAGGAGTGGCGGCCGTCGGCCGTCGAGACGATCGAGGGCATCCGCGCGATCAAGCGCGAGATCCCCGACGTGAAGACCTCGCTCGGCGTCTCGAACGTGTCGTTCGGCGTCTCGCAGACCGCGCGCGCGGTCCTCAACTCGGTCTTCCTGCACCACTGCGTCGAGGCCGGGCTGGACCTGGCGATGGTCAACCCGAACCACATCACGCCGTACGCGGAGATCGACGAGACCGAGCGCGAGCTGGCCGACGACCTCGTCTTCAACCGCCGCGACGACGCGCTCGAGCGCTTCATCGCCCACTTCGAGGCCAAGGGCGCCGTCGCCGAGGAGGACAAGGCCGACGCGACCGCGGGCATGGAGCCCGAGGAGGCCCTGCACTTCCACATCCTGCGCCGAAAGAAGGACGGCGTCGAGGACTGGATCGACCGCTCCGTCGAGAAGATCGGCGCGGTCCCGACGCTGAACGACGTGCTGCTGCCGGCGATGAAGGAGGTCGGCGACAAGTTCGGCGCCGGCGAGCTGATCCTGCCGTTCGTGCTGCAGAGCGCCGAGGTGATGAAGCGCGCCGTCGCCCGCCTGGAGCGCTACCTCGACAAGATCGAGGGCTACACGAAGGGGACGGTCGTGCTGGCGACCGTGTTCGGCGACGTGCACGACATCGGCAAGTCGCTCGTCAACACGATCCTCACGAACAACGGCTACACGGTCGTCGACCTCGGCAAGCAGGTGCCGATCGGGACGATCCTCGAGGCCGCCCAGGAGCACGACGCGACCGCGATCGGCCTGTCCGCGCTGCTCGTGTCGACGTCCAAGCAGATGCCGCTCGCCGTGCAGGAGCTGCACGAGCACAAGATGCAGTTCCCGGTGCTCGTCGGCGGCGCCGCGATCAACCGCGACTTCGCGCTGCGCGCCCTGTACCCCAAGGGCCAGGAGTCCGACGAGGTCTACGAGCCCGGGCTCTTCTACTGCAAGGACGCCTTCGAGGGCCTGGCCAAGATGGACGCGATCATCGACCCGGAGGCGCGCGAGCGCCTCGTGGCCGAGACGCGCGAGCGGGCGAAGCGGCTGCGCGAGAAGGGCCCCGAGCCCGAGCTCGGCCCGACCGACGACGACAGCGTCCGCTCGGCCGCCCGCACCGACAACCCCGTCCCCGAGCCGCCGTTCTGGGGCGTGCGCGAGCTGGAGGTCGACCTCGACGAGGTATTCCCCCACCTCGACACGCACGTGCTGTTCAAGCTGCACTGGGGCGGGCGCGGCGTGAAGGGCGAGGAGTGGGAGCGCCTCGTCGGCGAGGACTTCCAGCCGCGCCTGGAGCGCATGTGGCGCGAGCAGGACTACCTGCGCCCGCGCGCCAAGCTCGGCTACTTCCCCTGCTACAGCGAGGGCAACGAGCTGGTCGTGCTCGACCCCGGCGACCGCGAGACCGTGCTGGAGCGCTTCGTGTTCCCGCGCCAGCCGGGCCACTCGCGGATCTGCCTGGCCGACTTCTACCGCCCGCGCGAGTCCGGCGAGCTGGACGTCGTCGCCTTCCAGGCGGTCACCGCGGGCGACGAGGTGACCGAGCTGATGGCGCGGCTGGAGCGCGAGGGCGAGTTCGCCGAGCAGCTCTTCGTGCACGGCCTCGGGGTGCAGACCGCCGAGGGCATGGCCGAGTGGCTGCACGCGCGCATCCGCTCCGACCTCGGGATCCCGGAGACCCAGGGCCGCCGCTGGTCGTGGGGCTACCCGGCCGCGCCGGAGCAGTCGGAGCTGGAGAAGCTCTTCCGCGTCATGGACGCGCCCTCGATCGGCCTGCGGCTGTCGGGCGGCTACGCGCTCGAGCCGGAGCAGTCGACGGTGGCGATCGTGTCGCATCACCCGCAGGCCGTGTACTTCGGCATGAAGTCGGGCTTCCTGCCGGAGGAGAGCGCGCCGGACGACGTGATCAAGGGCTCCGATCGCGACGCGACGGTGGGCGCCCCGCTCAGCTCGTGACCCGCAGGGCTTGACTTCAAGTGCACTTGAAGGCGTAGGTTCGGGCGCCGCAGCCTCCGAACCCGACCCTTCGAGGAGCACGCGATGTCCGGCCTGGCCCACGCCACCTCTCCCCCGATCGACCTGCGGCGCCTGCGCGACGACGTGCGCGGCGCCATGCTGACCCCCGCCGACGCCGGGTACGACGAGGCCCGCGAGGTGTTCAACGCCGCCGCCGACCGGCGCCCGGCCGCCGTCGTGCGGCCGGCGGACGCCCGCGACGTCGCCGCCGTCCTGACCCACGCGCGCGAGCAGGGCGCGGGCGTGGCGATCCGCGGCGGCGGCCACAGCTTCGCGGCCCACGGCGTCGCCGACGGCGTCGTCCTGCTCGACATGCGCTCGATGGGCGCCGTCGAGATCGACCCGGACGCCCGCGTCGGCCGCGCCCAGGGCGGCGCGACCGCCGGCGACTACACGGTCGCCGCCGACGCGCACGGCCTGGCCACCGGCTTCGGCGACAACCCGGGGGTCGGCATCGCCGGCCTCACCGTCGGCGGCGGCATCGGCTACCTCGTGCGCGAGCACGGCCTCACCGTCGACAGCCTCCTGGGGGCCGAGCTCGTCACCCCCGACGGCGAGATCCGCACCGTCGACGCCGAGCGCGAGCCCGACCTGTTCTGGGCGCTGCGCGGCGGCGGCGGCAACTTCGGCGTCGTCACCGAGCTGCGCTTCCGCCTGCACCCGATCGGCTCGGTGTACGGCGGGTTCCTCGTGCTGCCCCTCGACGCCGCGGTCCTGGCCGGCTTCGCCGAGCACGCCGCGGCGGCGCCCGAGTCGCTGTCGATGATCGGCCGCGCGGTGCCGGCGCCGCCGGTGCCGTTCATCCCCGCCCAGCATCACGGCGAGCTCGTGCTGATCGTCGCGCTCGTCCACGACGGCGACGCGGAGTCCGGCCGGCGCGCGCTGGCGCCGGTGCGCGCGCTGGCGGAGCCGATCGCCGACCTCGTGCGGGAGACGACCTACGCGAGCATGTTCGCCGAGGAGGGCGGGCCGGAGCGCGCCGCCGTCGCGATGCGCACCGCGTTCACCGACACGATCGACGCGGAGGCGATCGTCGAGGGCCTGCGGACGGCCACCACCCCGTTCAAGGCGGCCGAGATCCGGGCGCTGGGCGGCGCGATGGCGCGGGTCCCCGCCGACGCGACCGCGTTCGGCTTCCGCGACAGCGCGTACATGGTCAGCCTCGGGGCGATGAGCTTCGGGCCCGAGAGCGACGTGGAGGCGCTCGAGGCGTCCGTCGTCGAGCGGGCGGCGGCCGCCGGGCTGGACGGGCGGCCCGGCTACGTCAACTACATGGGCGCGCCGCAGCCGGTCGAGGCCGCCTACCCGCCGGCGACGCTCGCCCGGCTCGCCGAGGTCAAGCGCCGCTACGACCCCGACAACGTCCTGCGCTTCAACCACAACGTCGCGTCCGCGGCCTGAAGGCCGGGTACCGTGTCGCTCGTGGCCTACCACGAGCGACCGGCCGCCCGCCCGTTGCTGCGCGACCGCGTGGCCTGCGTCTGGCGCCACGCCGCGTCCGGCGACGCCGCCGTCCTGCCCGACGGGTGCATGGACGTCGTGTGGACCGGCTCGCGGCTGCTCGTCGCCGGGCCCGACACGCGCGCCACCCGGGCGGGCAGCCCGGCCCCCGGAGCGGCGGTCGCCGGCGTGCGCCTGCGGCCCGGGGCCGGCGGCGCGGCGCTCGGCGTCGCGGCGTGGGAGCTGCGCGACACGCGCGTCGACCTGGCCGACGTGTGGGGCCGCGACGGCGCCGAGCTGACCGAGCGCGTGGCCGCCGCCTCCGGGACGGCCGAGCGCGAGGCGCTGCTCGAGGACGCGGTCGCCGCCCGGGTCGCGCCGCTCGACGAGCTCGTCGTGGTGGCGGCCGCCCGGGTCGCCCGCGGCGAGCGCGTGGCCGACGTGGCGCGCGAGGTCGCGCTCTCCGAGCGCCAGCTCCGCCGCCGCTTCCACGACCAGGTCGGCTACGGGCCCAAGACGCTCGGTCGCGTGATGCGCCTGCAGCGGGTGCTGCGCCTGGCGCGCGCCCGGCCGGCGGCGGGGCTGGCGGAGCTCGCGTACGCGGCCGGCTACGCCGACCAGGCGCACCTGTCGGCCGACGCGCGCGCGCTCACGGGCCTGACCGCGCGCGCGCTGATCGCCTCGCGGCGCTGACGCGTCCGGTTTTCCCAAGACCGCCGGGACGGCCCGCGCCTACGGTCCGCCCATGCCCGACGTCGACGCCGCCACCACGTTCGTCTGGACCCACGCGCGGGTCCTGGACCGCCACCGCTTCGCGCACCGCTTCCTGGGCGCGCCCGCCGAGCCCGTCCTCGCCGCGCTGGCCGCCTACGCGACCGGCGACGGCGGGTACGGGCATGCGCTCGAGCCCGACCTGCGCGGTCCCGACGCGCAGATCGGGGCGATGGAGACGGCGCTGTCGGTGCTGGCCGAGGTCGACGCCCTCGACGGGCCGGAGGGGCGCGCCGCGATCGGCTGGCTGGAGCGGATCGCGCCCGACGGCGGCGTGCCGTTCATGCTCCCGTCCGGGCTGCGCTTCCCGCGCGCGCCGTGGTGGCAGACCGACCCCGACCCGCCCGGCTCGCTGGTGGCGACCGGCTTCGTCGCCGACGCGCTGCTGGGCGGCGGCGTGCGCCACCCGTGGCTCGACCGCGCCGCCGAGTGGTGCTGGCGGGAGATCGAGGCGGCCGAGTCGCTGGCCCCCTACGGCGCGCGCGGCGCGCTGGCGTTCCTGGACGCCACGCCCGACGCCGAGCGGGCGCAGCGCGCCCTCGCGCGCCTCGCGCCGCTGGTCGACGCGGTCGTGACGCGCGACCTCGACGGCTCCGGCGAGCACCACGGCCCGCTGGACCTCAGCCCGCGGCCGGACGGCCGCTCCCGCGCGCTGTTCCCCGCCGAGCTCGTGGCAGCCCAGCTCGACCACCTCGCCGCCGCCCAGCAGGACGACGGCGGCTGGCCGTGGCGGGCGGCGGACTGGAGCCCGGCCGCGACCGCGGAGTGGCGCGGGATCGTGACGCTCGAGGCGCTCACGACCCTGCGCGACCACGGCCGGCTGGACGCGTCCTAGCGGTCGACGCGCAACAGGCTCGGCTCGCCGCCGGCCCGCGGCATGCGCGACACGAAGACGGCCCGCTCGTCGAGCGCGGTGTCCAGCAGCCGGTGGGCGGCCGGGCGGATCGGCCCGTGGCGGTCCACCGGCCGCCGGCCCTGGCCGGTGCGGCCGTGCGCGCGGCCGCCGTCGCGCCCGGCCTGGCCGCGCAGGCGCAGGAGGACGCGCCCGCCGCGGCCGCGGGTCGCGGGCGCCAGCCGCAGCTCCTGGGCCAGGCCGGTGACGCGGATCCAGGCCATCGCGCCGCCGTGCAGCGACGGGCCCGCGAGGACCGCACCGCGCTCGCTCCGCAGCGCGACCGGCCGGGCGCCGGGCGTCGCCAGGTCGAGCGCGACGATGCGGCTGCCGCGCCGGGTCGCCACGGCCCATGCCACGCGGTCGCCGTCGAGCGCGGGGCGGCTGAGCGTCCCCGGTGCGGACACGCGGGCGACCAGCCGCGGGGGCACCGCGGGATCGGCGAGGTTCGCGACGACGATGCGGTCGGGGCCCGGGAGGCGCCAGGCCAGCCAGCGCGCCGACACGGCCAGCGCGTCGGCGCCCGCCGCCGCCGGCACCGCGACCGTGGCGGCGCTCGCGCGCTCCACCACCGTCGGCGTGCCGTCGAAGGCGACGTAGGCCAGGCGCCCGCCGCCGACCGCGGGCAGCCGTCCGCCGACCGGCCCGGGGTCTCCGCCCGCCGGGAGCAGGACGCCGTCGCCGCCCGGCACGCTCCAGGCCAGCGTCGCGGCGTCGGCGCTCGGCAGCCCGGCCGGCTGCGCGACCTGCTGCACGGCCGCGCTGGCGGTGCCGCCGGCCAGCGCCGCCGCGACGGCGAGCAACGCGACCGCGTCGATCAGGCGCGCGCCCCGCAGCAGCCCCGGCCGCGCCGCCATCGCGTCCAGCGCCCGCGCCCCGACCTCGCGGTCAGCGACCGGGGCCAGGGCGACGATCGGCAGCGCCCGCCCGATCCCGAACGCGACGCCGAGCACGAGGCCCAGCCCGACGTCGGCGACGACGAGGCTCACGGCCGCCAGCGCCGGCAGCGCGAACGACAGCACGTACGTCGTGAAGCCGAGCCCGAGGAGGATGCCGTAGAGGAACGCGGCGACCGGCAGCGGCAGCACGCGCCGCCACGACTCGGGCACCTGCCGCCGGAGCTGGGGCGCGATGCGCACCCCGAGCGCGTCGAGCGCGGCGGAGGCCACGGCGATCGCCACCGCGATGCCGATCGCCACGTCGCCGCCCGGATGCGACTGCGCCAGCGCGCCGAGCGCCGCCAGGCCGCCGAACGTGACCGCGCCGCCCAGCGGCGCCCCGAGCGCGAACGCCGCGCAGGCCGCGACCGTGCGCCGGCGCCCGCCGGGATGCCCGTTGGGCCCGAGCGTGTCGATCATCGAGAACCCGCACGGCGACCACGTCCCCGTCCAGCCGGCGGCGAGGCCCGCGGCGGCGAGCGCGACGGCGGCGAGGCTCAGCACGGCACCTTCGTCTGGAAGTACATGACGCAGAACACCTTGCGTCCGCGGTAGCAGTACCCGGTGAGGGCGGCGTCGCCGTTGATGCGGCGGTTGTCGGTCGTGCAGCAGTCGACGAGCTTGCGCACGTGCCCGCCGCAGCAGCGGTACCAGGACCCGTCCACGTAGGGCCGGAAGCCGAAGCGCTCGCCGGTGGCGTCGCAGACCTTCGTGCGCGTCGCGACGGGCAGCGGGCGCCCCTCGGGGTCGCGCAGGAGCTCGCCGTCCTCGCCGACCGGGCGGCCGCGGCGGTCGATGCGGCGGCCGAGGTCGTCGACCGGCGCGCCGTCGCGCGCGCGGATCGGGTAGCCGCGCGCGTCGATGCGCGGCAGGCCGGTCGGGTGCGGGCAGGAGCCGGTCGTGTAGATGTGGCCGCAGAAGTGGTAGGCGTCGGCCTCGCCGGGCTTGACGACGTCGCGCACGAGGCTCGCGGCCGAGCCGACGACGAGCGCCTGGCCGACGCGCGACAGCAGGCCCCGCCGCGACGTCCGCGCGGCCAGCTCCTCGGTGAGGCGGCCGGCGCCGCGGCGCTCAGCCACCGGCCACCACCGCCTCCGCGGCCGGGCCCGCGTCGCGCTGCGCGGCGCGCCGCTCGGCGGTCGCGAGCACGCTCTCGAGCTGGCCCAGGCCGTTGAACGTGCCCTTGGCCAGCACCGTGCCGTCGCCGGGATGCAGCGCGACCGCGTACGGGCTGCCGGGGATCGCGGCGGCCGTCCACGCGTCGTGGTCGCGCACCTCGTCGAGCACGACGACGGCGAGGTCGGGCTCGCGGGCGAGCATCGCGACGGCCGGGGCGACGGCCTGGCACAGCCGGCACCCCTCCGAGGAGAACACCGCCAGCGCCAGGCGCACGGTGGGCGCGCCGTCGCGGCCGCGCAGCGCGCGGGCGGCGAGGATCGGCGCCGGCTCGCCGAGCGGCGGGCCCTCGTCGGGGATCTCGAGCGCCTGCTGGGGGCCGAGCGCCATGCGCAGCACGCCGATCTCGCGGGCGAGCGCGACGACGGCGACGGCCAGCCCGGCGATCGCCAGCGCGCACACGCCCAGCCCGAGCGCGAGCCAGGCCTCGGTCGAGGCCGAGCCGCGCGGCAGCAGCGGCAGGACCGCGAACGCCACCGCCAGGGCGCCGGCGCGCGCGACCGCCCACGGGCCGACCGTCGAGCGCGCGCCGAAGCACGCGCACGGGGCGCCCCGCCGGCCGCGCCGCAGCACCAGCGCCTGCGCCGCCGCGAACAGCGCCATCAGCGCCGCGCCGGCGTACGCGGCGACGTCGGACCCGAGCGCGACGCCGACCGCGATCGCCACCTCGGCGGCGACCACCGACGCCAGCAGGACCGCCTGGGCCGCCGGCGCGCGGACGCCGAACGTCGAGAGCGCCCGCGCGCTCGCGACGGGCGCCGCCACCTTCATCCCCGCCGCGGCGACCAGGATCGCGGCCAGCAGCAGTCCGACGACGTCGTGCGGCATCGCCGGGGACGCTAGCGCGACCGTCGCACCGGCGACCCCGCCGCCGGTAGGCTGGCGGCGGGTCCGATGCGAATCCTGAGCATCGACGGGGGCGGCATCCGCGGGATCGTGCCCGCCACGGTCCTCGCCGCGCTCGAGGAGCGCGCCGGCCGTCCGACGCACGCGCTCTTCGACCTCGTCGCCGGCACCTCGACCGGCGGCATCATCGCGCTGGCGCTCACCCGTCCCGGCGACGACGGCGCGCCGCGCTGGACGGCCGCCGAGGTCGTGCGGCTGTACCACGAGGAGGGGCCGCGCATCTTCCGCCGGTCGCTGGGGCGGCGCATCGCGACCGTCGACGGGCTCATCGACGAGCGCTACCCCAGCGACGAGCTGCGCACCGTGCTGGAGCGCTACCTGGGCGAGACGCGCCTGGACGCCGCGCTCACGCCGGTGCTCGTCACCGCCTACGACCTGGTGGCGCGCCGCCCGCGCTTCTTCAAGAGCTGGCGGGAGGACGCCGACGTCCCGATGGCGCTGGCGGCCGAGGCGACCGCCGCCGCGCCGACCTACTTCGAGCCGGTCCGCGACGGCGACGCGGCGCTCGTCGACGGCGGCGTGTACGCCGGCAACCCGGCGATGTGCGCCTACGCCGAGGCGGTGCGCCTGCGCCCCGGCGCCGAGATGCGCCTGCTGTCGCTCGGCACGGGAAGCCAGACGCGCCCGATCCCCTACGACGAGGCCAAGGACTGGGGCGTGCTGGAGTGGGCGCGCCCCATCCTCGACGTCGTCTTCGACGGGTCCAGCGACACCGTCGACTACCAGCTCGACCAGCTCCTCGAGGACCGCCACCTGCGCCTGCAGATCGAGCTGACGCAGGCCAACGACGACATGGACGACGCGTCGCCGGCCAACCTCGCCGCGCTCGCGGCGACCGGCCGCGAGCTCGTCGAGCGCAACGCCGGCGCGCTGGACGCGTGGGCGCAGGTCCTGGCGGCCGGGTGAGTCCTACGCCTTGCTGCCGACCTGGCCGCGGCGCGGCTCGCGCAGCGGGCGCAGCTCGACGGGCGCGGTGTGCAGCGCCCGCAGCCGCACGTCCTTCCACGACAGGCCCTCGCCGACCAGCGCCGGCGCGCCCATGATGAACGCGGTCGCGATCTCGACGGCCTGCAGGATGATCCCGAAGGCCAGCGCGTCGGCGTACCCGACCCCGTAGCCGCCGGTCAGCACCGCCACGCAGGCGGCCTGGAACACGCCGATGTTCGACGGCGTCACCGGCACCGCGGCGGTGACGTTGACCGCGAACAGGACGGCGGCGGCCGCGCCGAGCCCGGCGCGATGGTCCAGGCCGAGCGCGACGAGCAGCACGTAGCACGACACCCACTGGATCGCCCACGCGCCGAGCTGCATGACGACGGCCTCGGTGGCCAGCCGCGGGCGGCGGAACACGACGAGGCCGTTGCGCACGCGCGTGAGCGCGGCCCGCACCTTGGCGGCGGCCATCCGCACGCGCCGCGAGCGCGACGGGGCCCCGGCCCGCACGAGCGCCGGGGCGAGCAGCACCGACAGCAGGATCGCCGCCGGCGCGATCGCGAACGCGATCAGCGCGCCCTCGTGGCCGCTGAACAGGCCGATCGTCGAGAACATCACCATCCCGAGCACGATCAGCGCGAGCACGTTGAGCAGCGTCTGGGAGACGATCGTGCCGACCACGGTCGGCAGCACCTCGCGCGTGCGCCCGCCGATGCGGCGGGTGACGACGAGCGCGCGCGACGGCTCGCCGAGGCGCGCGGGCAGCGTGGCGGACATGAGCACGCCGATCGACGTGCCGCGCAGCACGTCGCGCCGCCCGACGCGCACGCCGGGCAGGGCGGCGCGCAGGATCGCGCGCCAGGCGACCGACCGGGCGACCATCGACAGGCACATGAGCGCCAGGCCGAACAGGACCCAGGCCGGGCTGGAGCGCCAGAGCGCGTCGCCGACGCGGTCGATGCCGATGCGCTGCAGCGCCAGCCACGACAGGACGACGCCGAGCGCGCCGGCCAGCAGGATCCCGGCGCGGCGCGCGAAGGCGACGGCGGGGCGCCGGGGGCGCAGCGGCTCCGGCTCCAGGCTCGGCATCCGGCGGGCGCGCACGGCGGGCTGCCCGTCGGCGGGCACGAACCCGCGGCGGGCGGCGAAGCGGGTGACGCGCGACGGCGACGTGCGCGCCGGGGCGGGCGCCGCGATCGCGTCCTCGTAGCTGCCGAGCACCTGGTCGGCGATGGTCGACCACGCGAAGCGGCGGGCCGACTCGGCGGCGGCCTCCCCCATGCGCGCCTCGCGCGACGGGTCGAGCGCCAGGTCGCGCAGGGTCTCGGCGAGCGCGGTCGCGTCGCCGCGGGGCAGCAGGAGGCCGTCGACGCCGTCGGTGACGACGTCGCGGTAGCCGGCGATGTCGGAGGCGACGACCGGGGTCCCGGCCGCGAACGCCTCGGTCAGCACCATGCCGAACGACTCGCCGCCCAGCGACGGCGCGCAGAGCACGTCGGCCTCGCGCAGCACGGCGAGCTTGCGCTCGTCGTCGACCTTGCCGAGCACGTTGACGCCCTCGAGATCCTCGAGCAGGGCCGACACGTCGCGCAGCTCGGCGCCGACGACGTCGAGCTGGGCGGGGACGTGATCGCGCAGCGCCTCGAAGGCGCGCAGCAGGATCGGCAGCCCCTTGCGCTCGACGGCCTGGCCGACGAAGGCGATGCGCAGCGGCTCGCCGGGCGCGCGCGGGGCGCGCGCGGGGATCTCGCCGACGTCGACGCCGTTGGGGATGACGCGGTAGCGCCCGCCGTAGAACCGCTTCCCGGTCCAGGCGGCGGCCTCGGAGACGGCGATGCGGACGGCGAGGCGGTTCATGCGCCGGCGCGAGCCCAGCAGGGCGGCGGCGCCGTGGGTGACCGCGTTCTCTGAGTAGGTGTGGAAGGTGCCGACGAGCGGCAGGTCGGCGGCCAGGAGCGCGTCCCAGCAGAGCGTGGGCGCCACCGGCTCGTGGAGGTGAGCGACGTCGTAGCCGCCCTGGCGCAGCTCCCGGCGCAGCGTCGCGACGCCGTAGGCGCCGGCGGAGAGGTTGGACACCGCGCCGTTGGCGGGGAACCCGACCGTGCGGCCGAGCGGGACGAGCCACTCGGGGATCGGGCGCGGCTGCGGCCGCGCGCCACGGTGCAGACGCGCCGAGAGGCGGTCGTCCGGGTCGTAGGGGGCAAGCACGCGGACGTCGTGGCCGAGCGCCCGGTACTCGCGCGCGAGGGCCTCGATGTGACGTGTCACGCCGCCCGGGTACGTCCACGAATATGGCGACACCAGGGCGATGCGCATCGTCTGTTCAGCCTAGAGGATCGATCGGCTCGGCCCGGTTCGGCCTGCCCCCGTGCAGGTATGCGGCCAGCCACCCGGTGGCGAAGGTGGCGAACACCAGCAGGATCGGCCCGGAGTCGTTCGTCAGCGCCCCGACGACGCCCGCGGCGGCGCCGCCCGCGAGCGCCGCGCCCCATGCGTCCGCGCCGGGCAGGCGGGCCAGGAGGCGGTCGCGCCGCCAGACGCCCCAGGCGATGAGCGCGATCGACAGCGCCGCGAGCAGCGGCATGATCCCGGCGCGCAGGTTGTTCCAGGCCAGCTCGTAGCGGCGCTGCAGGATCTCGCCCAGGTCCTCGCCGTCCCCGCCGCGCAGGACGGTCCGCGTGAAGTGGCCGTCGCCGCCGGTGGCGAGGTCGAGGAGCGCGAGCGCGCCGACCGCGAGGACCGGGACGGCGACGACGGCGGCGATCCGGCGGGCGGTGAGGCGGCCGGGCAGGGCGAGCACCGTCGCCAGGCCCGCGCCCGCGCCGACCGTGATGACGCCGCCGACGTCGGCGCCCAGCCGCCCCCACCCGAGCACGACGCCCAGCGCGAGGCCGGTGAGCGCGAACGCGCCGGCCAGCCGGGGCGATCGGCGCGCGATGCCGGTCGCGCACGCGACCGCGGCGACGGTCGCCAGGGCGAGGACCGGCAGCGTCGACTCCAGCTCGTTGCCGATGCCGTAGAAGCGCGAACCGGCGAGCGGGTTGGGCCCGAGGATCGAGCGGACGATCAGCGGGGACCCGGCCGCGAGGTCGATCGCGTACGCGGCCAGCCCGATCGCGCCGGGAACCGCCGGCCCCAGCGGCCAGCGCACGAGCGCGCCGGTGATCGCGCCGAGCGCGAGCGCGCAGGCGGCGACCCCGGCCTCCTCCAGCCGCGCCGACGGCGCGCCGACCGCGAACGCGAGCAGCAACGGCAGGATCCACAGGACGGCCAGGCCGCCGGTGCGCAGCGCCCAGCGCCACCCCTCGCGGCGGCGGACGGCGACCGCGCCGAGCGCCAGCAGCGCCCAGCCGGCGCCGAGCATCCCGAGCGTCGGGTAGCGGCGCCCGCGCACGACCTCCAGGCGCTCGCGCAGCTCGGTGAGCGCGACGACGTCGAGATGGCCGCCGAGCTCGATCGGCTCGCCGGTGAAGTCGTCGGTGCCGTCGAGCCAGGCCGTGATCGTGGGCGCCACGTCGATGGCGGTCACGAGGCCGCCGGTGCGGGTCGTGGCCGACGTCAGCGCGCGCCCGCCGCCCAGGCCGGCGACGCCGATCGCGAGCACGCGCGCGTCGGCGGGCGGCGGGGCCGTGATCGCGACGAGCAGCGTCGTCGGCGGGCGGGCGGCCAGCAGCTCGCGCAGCGCCGCGTCGTCGGGCAGCGTCGCGACGACGAGGCCGTGGCCCTCGGACCGGGCGAGCGCCCGGTCCACGACGTCGGGGGCGGCGACGAGGTCCACCGCCGCGATCCGCCCGTCGGTGTCCGCGGCGACGATCGCCGGGAGGCGGTCGGCGCCGGCGCGGCCGACGTAGGCGGCCCCGCGCGGCCCGACGCTCGAGCCGAGCAGCCCGGGCGTGACGTCGGCAGGCGCGGCGTCGGCCCGGGCGACCGCGGCGTCCCAGCCGGCGACGCGCCCGTCGCGCTCGACGAAGAGGCGCGGCGCGGCCGACGGCTCGTAGGCCGACTGCGACGTGCGCGCGCCCTGCGACATGTCCAGCAGCATCTGCGTGCGCCGGTAGCGCCCCTGGTTGGGGTTGAGCATGCCGGCCGACACGTCGGGCAGGCGCGCGAGCGACTCGATCGTGGCGCCCGGCACGAAGGCGACGATCGCGCGCCGGCCGGCGTCCTGGGCGTCCGCCGCGGGCGCGAGGGCCAGGGCGGCGAGGAGCGCGAGCAGGGCGCCAGCGCCTATCCTCGCTGCATGGCCGACGAGCGTCATTTCGTGAAGTACACCTTCCTGAAGGTCGATCCTGCGTGGCGCCGTCTGGACGCGTCGGAGCGGGCGGAGCACAAGCGGGAGTTCCTCGCCGCCTGCGAGGACTTCGCCACCGATCACCTGCTGCAGGCCTTCAGCCTCGTCGGCACGCGGGGCGACGCGGACATGATGCTCGTCGCGGAGGCGGAGAACCTCGACCGCATCCACGAGTTCCACGTCGTCCTGGCCCAGTCGGGCCTGATGAAGTGGTCCTCGACGCCCCACTCGTTCCTGGGGATGCGCAAGGGCTCGGAGTACTCCGACGAGAAGCGCCTGGTCCCGCGCCCGTTCCGCGGCAAGTACCTGTTCGTCTACCCGTTCGTGAAGACGCGGGCGTGGTACGGCCTCTCGCGCGAGAAGCGCTGGGAGGTCATGCAGGAGCACATCCGCGTCGGCCGCGAGTTCCCCGACGTCGACAACCACACGACGTACTGCTTCGGCCTCGACGACCAGGAGTTCGTCGTCGCGTTCGACACCGACGACGTCGGGAGCTTCCTCGACCTCGTCCAGCGCCTGCGCACCACGGAGGCGTCGGCGTACACGCTGCGCGACACGCCGTCGTTCACGTGCATCGCGGCGTCGCTGGAGCGCGCGCTGAACGCGCTCGACGGCGAGGCGCTGGCGCGCGAGCCGCTGGCGGGCTGAGGCCGCCGTGGCCGCGCGGACCGCGCGGCGGGTCGAAACATCTCATCGAGGGCGCGTGGGTGGTGGTGGCTGCCCGCGACCGCGCACCAGCGCCCGCCGCCCGGCCGCTCGCATCGCGAGTGGCGAATTGCGCCCGCTCAGCGGGCGTGAATCGCCATTCATTTCTTCGCCGGCGCGTTCTGCCACCGTCGTCCGCTACCGCAGGTCCCCGAGCACCCCGGCGACCAGCTCGTCGCTGCGCTCCAGCGCGTCGGGGTCGGCGAACTTCGAGCCGGGCACGAGCACGAGGTGGTCGAGGCCGAGCGAGATGAGCTCGGCGAGGCGGTCGCGGACGGCGCCGGGCGGCCGACGACGGCGAAGCGGTCGAGCACGTCGTCGGGCGGCTCGACGTGGTGGCCGGCGGAGAAGCCGGCGAAGATCCCGGCGCTGCCGCGAACGAGCGTCCGCGCGACCGCCGGATCCTCGGCGCAGCCGACGTTCACGTAGGCGCCGACCCGGGCGGGGCCGGCGGCGCGGGCCGCGGCGATCGCCGGGCGCAGCCGCTCGGGCTCGGCGCCCACGCAGAGCGTCACGCGGTCCGCGGCCTGCGCGCCCGCCGCGATCGTCCGCGGGCCGGTGGCGGCGACGTCGATCTCGACCGGCGCCAGCGCCGGGTCCAGCCAGCTCAGGCGCCCGGCGTCGGTGGTCTCGCCGCGCAGCAGCGCGCGCAGCCGCAGCACGTGGTCGCGCAGCTCCTCGGGCGACGCGGGGCGCAGGCCCGGCTCGGTGACCGCGGTGTCGCCGCGTCCCAGCCCCAGGATCGCGCGGCCGCCCGACTCCGCGTGGATCGTCGCGATCGCCGACGCGGTCACGGTGGGATGGCGCGTCACCGGGTTGGTCACGCCCGGCCCCAGCCGCAGCGTCCTCGTGGCCCGGACCGCCAGCGCCAGCCCCACGTACACGTCGCCCTGGAGGCACTGGCTGTCGGCCAGCAGCAGCCCGTCGTAGCCCCACGCCTCGGCCTTGCGCGCGAGATCGGCGCTGTTGCCGACGACCGGGAAGCCGTGGAGCCACAGCTCAGCCACGGCGCACCGCCACCGTCCGGTCGACCTCGGCGACCACCGTCCACCCCGGCGGCGGGCCGCCGGGCCCGCGGAACAGCTCGTCGACGACCGCGGTCGGCCCCGGCAGGCCCCGCCCCTCGGGCCGGCCGTCGCGCGCGTCGTGGAAGAGGACGTGCCCGCCGGGCGCGACGAAGCCGTGCCAGTCGTCCCAGTCGCGCCGCACGGCCTCCTCGGCGTGGTCGCCGTCGACGAACAGCAGGTCGATCGGCAGCGTCCAGTCCGGCGCGACGTCGTGGCTGAACGCGACGTGCCACACGACCCGCGGGCCCTCGGGCCGCGCGGCTCGCGCCACGACGCGGCGGGTGGCGCGCTCGGTCGCGCCCCAGCCGCTGGGCAGCGCGCTGGGGTGGTGGCCGAACGGGTCGATCAGGTGCAGCTCCTGGCCGGGCCCCATCACCCGCGCCAGCGCGACGGCGGAGCTGCCCTCGTACACGCCGATCTCCACCACGCGCCGGGCGTCGCGGGCGAGGCCGACGAGCAGCTCCCGCTCGGGCTCGGAGTGCATCGTCCGCGGCGGGATCACCCCCGTGCCGACGGCGAGCGCGCGCAGCCGCGGGTCGTCGCGCAGGCGGTCGGGCGTCAGGCGGCGCAGGGCGCTGGGCAGCGGCACACGCGCACTCTACGGCGCGCAGGCGGCGGCGAGGTCGTCGCGCTCCTCGGCGCGCGCGAGCCAGGCGGCGTAGGCGGGCTCGAGCCGCGTCAGCCCCGCGTCGGCGAGCCCGACCGGGAACGCCGTGTCCTCGCGGAACGTGTACTGGAAGGCGGCCTGCACGCGCGGGTCGTCGCGCCAGGCCGCGAGCGCCTGCGCCATCGCGCGGCAGCCGGCGGCGCCGGTCGCCGGGTCGGTGCCCGTCTCGGTGATCCAGATCGGCGGCGGGCCGTCCGGGCAGTCGTGGCCGGCGAGCGCCTCGGTGACCGCGTCGAGCACGTCGATCGATCCGGGCGTCGCCGCGGCGCCGGCGTCGGCGGCCAGCTCGTCGTCGACGCGCACGTACGCGTGCTGGCCCCATGCCGCGCCCGCACAGGCGACGTCGCGCGGCAGCGCCGCCGCGAACTCCGCGGCGCCGACCGCGTTGTCGCGCGGCGCGTCGAACCCGGCGACCTCTCCGAGCACGATCCGCTGGTCGCCGGGCGCGGCGTCGAGCTCGGCGCCCATCGCGCGCGCCAGGTCGGCGTACAGGTCCGGGGTCAGCGCCGGCTCCTCGTCGTCGCAGGTCGGCCGCTGGGGGCCGAGGAACAGCGGGTGGTTGGGCTCGTTCCAGGGCGCCCACCACGGCAGCTCGATCCCCTCGGCCCGCCCCAGCTCCAGCAGCGCGCGCACGAGCGCGCGGTACGCGTCGAGGTCGGCGGGCATGCGCGCGGCCGCGCCGGCGTCGCGCGCCTCGCACCCGCGGGCCGGGGCGGCCGCCCACTCGGGCGTGTTGAGCACGACGATCACCGGCGTCATCCGGGCGGCGCGCGCGGCCCGGAGCTGGTCGGCGATCCCGGAGAACGCCGCGCACGGCGGCTGCCCGCGCAGGCACCCGTCCGCGGGCTGGGCGAAGTCGGGCGGCGCGTCGGACGACGGCTGCACGCGCCGCCAGTCGACGAGGACGCGCAGGTAGGTCATCCGCAGCGCGGCGGCGCGGTCGCGCCACGGCGCGAACTCGGGCGGCTGCTCGCCGGGCGCGATCAGGTGCGGGTTGGCCTCGGTGATGCCGGCGACGAGCGGCGCCTGCCCGGCCTGCGGGAGCGGCGGCGGAGGCGGGATCGTGGGCGTCGTCGGCGGCGGGACGGTGGGCGCGGGCGGCTCGGCGTCCTCGCGCAGGACGAGGACGAGCACGACCGCGGCGACCAGCGCCGCCCCGGCGACGGATGCGACGAGAGCGCGACCCCGCCTAGACAGCGCTCACGTGCTCGTCCTCCGCGACGCGGAACGACGAGCCGCAGCCGCAGGCGGCGACGACGTTGGGGTTGTTGACCTGGAAGCCGGCGCCCTGGAGCGAGTCGATGTAGTCGATCGTCGACCCGGTGACGTACGGGAGCGCCTGCTGGTCGCAGAGGATCTTCAGGCCGTGGGTCTCGAAGACGGCGTCGCCCTCGCGGACCTCGTCGAAGGCCAGGTTGTACTGGAAGCCCGAGCAGCCACCACCGCGAACGCCCACGCGCAGACCCGCGGTCTGCACGTCCGCGTTCTGACTGGCGAGGAACTCGTGCACCTTCTCGGCGCCCTTGTCGGTGATGAGGATCATGGTCGGATTCGCTGCCTTCCTGCGTCGAGCAACGGGAGTCGCTTCAAAAAGGATAGCGCTCGCTACGCTGTTCGCAGGATGCCCACTGCGGACGAGATCAAGCAGCGCATCGAGGCCGCGATCCCCGGCGCCCAGGCGGAGGTCGAGGACTGGACCGGCGGCGGCGACCACTTCCGCGCGGTCGTGGTCTCCCCCGCCTTCAAGGGGAAGACGCGCATTCAGCAGCACCAGATGGTGTACGCCGTGTTCGGCGACGAGATCGGCGGCCCGATCCACGCCCTGTCGCTCAAGACCCAGGAGTCATGATGTCCGAGAACCCGCTGCGCGACGCGATCGAGGAGGCCATCAAGGAGAACGAGGTGATCCTCTTCATGAAGGGGACGCCCGAGGCGCCCGCGTGCGGCTTCAGCGCGCGCACGGCCGCCGCCCTCCAGGCCCTCCAGGCCCCGTTCGCCGCCGTCGACATCCTTCCCGACCCGCGCATCCGCCAGGAGCTGTCGGCCCTGTCGGGCTGGCCGACCATCCCCCAGCTCTTCGTCAAGGGCGAGCTGATCGGCGGCTGCGACATCGTGATGGAGCTCTACGAGTCCGGCGAGCTGGCCGAGACCCTCGGCGTCGAGCCCCCGGCGGACGCGCCGCAGCCCGCGGCGTCGTCGACGCAGAGCCCGCCGCTGGGCATCGAGAACCGCCTCGGCTGACTACCGCACGACCCGGGCGAGGTAGGCGGCGTTGCCGCTGATCCGCACGTCCGGGTCGCGGTAGAGCCGCCGCGGCTTCCCGCGCCCGCCGCCGTCGGGCCGCCGGAAGGTCACGCGCACGCCGTCCCAGCCGTTCATGGCGGCGATCCGGCGCGCCAGCCCGGCGAAGGTCTTCGGGCCGCTGGCGCCGCCGTCGTCGTCGGCGCGGCGGCCGATGACGATCTCGATCTCCTCCGAGGAGACCGCGCCGTCGAGCGCCGTGCCGGTCAGGCGGATCATCCGCGGGCCCAGCGGCGCGTCGCGCGGCACGCGCAGCGGCACGCGCCGGGTGAAGCGCTCGCCGCGGTAGTGGCGCAGCGACAGCGTCAGCGTGGCGGTCGTCCCGCGGCGCAGCACGCGCGGGCCGCGCACGCCGAGCAGGAGCGCCTGGCGCAGGCCCGGCTCGACCGCCAGGTCCACGTCGACGGCGGTGACGTGCGGCAGCCCGTACGGGAAGCGGTCGATGAGCGCGAGCGCGTCGGCGAGGTCGGTGACGTACGGACCGCCCACGTTGCCGCCGCCCCCGAACTGGCCGACGTAGCGCCGGCAGAACCGGGTCGCCCGCGGCAGCTCGCGCAGCTTGATCGCCGCGCACATCCGCGCGCTCTGCGACGCCGGGCTGCCGTCCAGCAGCGCGTACGCGGCCTGCGCGACGGCCACGGGCGCGACGAGCGGCAGCGGCGAGGAGCCGTCGGGGAGGCCGACGGCGGCCTCGTCGGCGACGTGCGCGGTGGCGTCGTCGCGCGCGCCGGTGGCGGCGTTGCGGGCGACGATCCGCAGCTCTGTGCGCGGCGGCAGCGGGCCGACGATGCCGTTGACGCCGTCGCGCCCGTCGTAGGTGATCGTCCCGAGGTCGTGGCCGGGGCTGGCGAGCTTCGCCGAGACGGCCGGGTCGACGCCGAGGGGGTTGTCGATCACGGTGTGGACCCACGCGTCCTGCAGAAGCAGCGACCGGCGGCCGGTGCCGGCGAACGCGTGGCCGAACGCGTACACCTTCGCGCCGTCGACGTAGGTGACCGTCCCGACCGCGCCGGCATTGATGTCGCCGCTGGCCAGGCCGACCGACACCGACGAGCCGGGCGCGAGCTGCTGCGGCGGGAAGCGGTCGCCGGCGGGCGCGGCGGGCACGGCCTGCAGCGGGAGCCCGGCGCGGGCGGCCGCGCGCGCGAACGGAGCGAACACGGCCGGAGCGACGCCGCCGATCGCGATCGGGGTCGCCAGCGGACGCGCGCGGCCCACGGCCGGTTCCGGCTCCAGGTCGGGCGGCTCGGGGACCGGCTGGCCGAGCATCGCCTCGATCGGCGTCGCGAGCCCGAGCTGGTTGCCGTAGTCGCCGGTGCCGTAGGCGATCGCGCCGGCGATCCGCCCGTCGCAGACGATCGGCGAGCCCGAGAAGCCCGAGGCGATCCCCGTCGGATCGATCGCCGGGCCGGAGACGGTGACGAGCAGCAGCGGCTGGCGGGCGATCGGATCGCCGGGGACGACGTCGACGATCTCGACGTCGAACGACGAGATGTCCAGCCCGCGCACCACCGACAGGCCGGTGCAGCGCATCCCGGGCTGCACCTCGCTCAGCGGCATGATCGGCGCGGCCGCCGCCGCGGGGGCCGCACCGACGAGGGCGGCCGCGACGACGAGGGGCAGGGCCGTGGCGGCCAGACGCCGGATCATGGTGGGCGGGCACGCTAGCGGGTCGCGCGCCCGGCGCCGCCAGCCGCCATGATGGCCCGCGATGGTGCGCCTCATCGCCACCTGCGCCACCGGCCTCGCGCTGGCCGCCGCCGCAGCCTGCGGCGGCGACGACGGGGGCGGCGCGCCGAACCGGATCGCGGCGCCCGGCGCGACCCAGCCCGGCGCCGCGACCGCGCCCAGCCGCCAGAACGCCGACCCGGTCGCGGGCCTGACGACCGCGCAGCTCGCCGGCCAGCGGCTCGTCGCGTCGATGCGCGGCACCGCCACCCCGCCCGCCGCGCTGCGCCGGCGGATCGCCCGCGGGGAGCTGGCCGGCGTGATCCTGTTCGCCGAGAACGGCGACACGGTGGCGGCGGCGCGTCGCCTCGCCGACCGCCTGCAGGCGATCCGCCGTCCGCCGGGCCTGCGCGACCCGCTGCTGATCATGATCGACCAGGAGGGCGGCGCGGTCCGGCGCCTGCGCGACGCCCCGCCCGCGCAGTCGGCGGCGCGGATGGCGGCCGCCGGCCGCGGCGCGACCCGGGCCGCGGGCGCGGCGACCGGCCGCGCGCTGCGGCGCGCGGGCGTGAACGTCGACCTCGCCCCGGTCGCCGACGTCGCCGGCCCGGGCTCCGCGCTCGCCCGCGAGCGGCGCACGTTCGGCCGCACCCCGGCCCGCGTGGGCGCGCTGGCGAGCGCGTTCGCGCGCGGCCTGCGCGCCGGCGGCATGGCGAGCGCGGTCAAGCACTTCCCGGGCATGGGCGCCGCGCGCGCGAACACCGACGACGCCGTCGTGCGCATCGGCGCCTCGGCGGCGCGGCTGCGCGCCCGCGACGAGCCGCCGTTCCGCGCCGCGATCGACGCGGGCGCCGAGCTGGTGATGCTCGCCAACGCGATCTACCCGGCGCTCGACGACCAGCGGCCGGCGAGCCTGTCGCGGGCGATCGCCGTCGGCGAGCTGCGCGACCGCCTCGGCTTCGACGGCGTGACGATCACCGACGACCTCGAGGCGAACGCGCTCAAGCCGTTCGGCGACCCGGGCCGCCTGGCCGAGCTCGGCGCCGCCGCCGGCGTCGACCTGCTGCTGTTCGCGCGCAGCTACGAGGCGACCGAGCGGGCCGCCGCGGGGCTGGAGCGCGCGGTCGCCGCCGGCCGCCTGTCACGGGCGCAGCTCGAAGCGGGCGCGCGGCGCGTGCTCGCCCTGCGCGCGGCGCTCGCGCGGCGCGAGACCCTGGCGCTCGAGCCGGTCTCCGCCACCGCCGCGGGCCCGCCGGCGTTCACGTTCACCGCCCGCCGCCTCACGGCCGCCCAGCGGCGCGCGATGACCGGCGTCTCGTGGCGCCCGGGGTGCCCGGTCGGGCTCGGCGCGCTGCGCAGCCTGCGGATCGCGCACTGGGACTTCCGCGGGCGGCGGCGCGTCGGGCATCTCGTCGTCCACCGCGACGCCGTGGTCGCGATGCGGGCCGCGTTCGCGCGGCTCTACGAGGCGCGGTTCCCGATCCGCCGCATGCGGCCGGTCGACCGCTACGGCGGCGACGACTTCGACTCGATCGAGGCCGACAACACCTCGGCGTTCAACTGCCGGCCCGCGACCGGCCAGACCCGCTGGTCCCAGCACGCCTACGGGCGGGCGATCGACGTCAACCCGATCGAGAACCCGTACGTCCACGCCGACGGCACCACGTCGCACCGGCGCTCGATCCCGTACCTGGACCGCTCGCGCGTGCGGCCGGGCATGGCGGTCCCCGGCGGGCCGCTCGTGCGCGCGTTCGCGGACGCCGGCTGGGAGTGGGGCGGCACCTGGCGGTCGCCGCGCGACTATCAGCACTTCTCGGCGACCGGCTCCTGAGCCGCGCGCCAGCGCAGGTGCTCGACGATCCGCCGCGAGTCGCAGATCGGCTCGCCGTCGATCACGAGCAGCGGCACCACCCGCTGCCCCGACAGGCGCTCGACCTCGTCGCGCCCCGAGCGGCGGAACGGCACGCGGACGGTCTCGAACGCGATCCCGGACCGGCGCAGCTCCCGCGCGACGCGCCCGCACGCGCACAGGCGGTCGGTCGGCGTGGGGCAGCGGTAGAGCGTCGCGCTCATCCGAGCGGGATCCGGTGGGCGATGCCGCGCAGCTCGCCGAGCGCGGCCCCGGCGACGCGCAGCGCCAGCGGCTGGCGCGCCCCCACGGGCGCCAGCCGCTGCGGCTCGCGCTCGCGGTACCAGTCGATCGTCGCCTGCAGCGTGTCCTCGTGGTGCGACGGGGTCCAGCCCAGCTCCCGGCGCGCCTTGTTGGAGCGCACCGTCCACCAGTGGGAGGCCAGGCGCACCTCGTCCACGGTCAGCAGGGGCCGCCCGGGCAGCCGCTGCAGGGCCTCGGCGAGCGCCAGCGCGGCGGCCACCGGCAGCTTGACCGCCGGCGGCTCGACGCCCGACAGGCGCGCGAGGTCGGCGAAGAGGCGGTCCCAGGTGAAGTTGCGGTTGCCCAGCAGGTAGCGCTCGCCGGGCGCTCCGCGCTCGTCGGCGAGCAGGTGGCCGCGGGCGACGTCCTCGGCATCGACGATGTTCAGCGCCCCGTCGACGTAGGCGGGGATCTCCCGGCGCAGGAAGCGGCGCACGACGTCGGTCGACGAGCGGTTGACGTCGCCGCGCCCGAACGCGTGGGCGGGGTTGACGATCACGACCGGCAGCCCGCGCGCGGCGATCCGCAGCGCCTCGACCTCGGCCTCGCGCTTGGAGGTCACGTACGGCACGCGGGCGGCGTCGCCGGAGAAGCGCTGGTTCTCGTCGGCCGTGGAGCCGGGCGCGGCCGGACCGACCGCCACCGCCGAGGACGTGAACACGACCCGCTCGACGCCGGCCCGCAGCGCCTCCTCGAGCACGATCCGGGTGGTCTCGACGTTCGCGCGGTACAGCCGCTGGCGCGACGCGCGCAGGTTCGTCATCCCGGCGACGTGGAAGACGCGGTCGACCCCGCGCATGGCCCGCCGCACGGCGGTGCGATCGAGCAGGTCGCCGGTGATCAGCCGGGCGTCGAGCCCGTCGAGGTTGTCGCGCCGCGTGGTGCGGCGGACGATCAGGCGCAGGTCGTCGCCGCGCTCGGCCAGCAGCCGCGCGACGTGGGAGCCGAGCAGACCGGCGCCTCCGGTGACGAGCGTGCTCACGGCGGCCAGGCTAGCTCCGTTCGTGCCTTCGCGAGCCGGAGCGGGTAGGGTCGGCGCGCATGTCCGGGGTCGCCATCGTCACCGATACGACGCACTACCTGCCGCGGGAGCTGGTGGAGCGCCACGGGATCCACGAGGTCTCGCTCTACGTCAACTGGCCCGACCAGCAGCAGCGCGAGTCGGAGATGGCGTCGTTCGACGCGTTCTACGAGCGCCTGCGCGCCGCGCGCGACCTGCCGACGACGTCCCAGCCGTCGGTCGGCGACTTCCTGGCCGTCTACCAGCCGCTGCTGGCCGAGGGCAAGGACATCATCTCGATCCACCTGTCCGGCGGGATCTCGGGCACCGTCGAGTCGGCGCGCCAGGCCGCCGAGCAGTGCCCGGCCGGCCGCGTGCAGGTCCTCGACTCGACGACCGCCTGCGGCGGCCTCGGGCTGATGGCGCTGGCCGCCGCCAACGGCGCGCGCGAGGGCGTCGGCGTCGAGGCGTGCCTGGCGCGGGCGCGCCAGGCCCGCGAGCGCCTGACGCTGTGGTTCGCGATCGACACGCTCGAGTACCTCGTGCGCGGCGGGCGCATCGGCAAGGCGCAGGGCATGGTCGGCAGCGCGCTGAAGATCAAGCCGATCCTGTCGGTGCAGTCCGACATCGTCCCGATCGAGCGGGTGCGCACGTCGGGGCGCGCGTTCGACCGGCTCGTCGAGATGTTCCGCACGCTGAAGGCCGACGGCGTCGACGGCTGGGTCGTCCAGCACATCCAGGCGCCCGACGTGGCCGCGCGGATGGTCGACGCGGGCCGCGAGATCTTCGGCACCGAGCCCGTGTTCGTGTCGGAGATCGGGCCGGTCATCGGCGCGCACGTCGGGCCGGGCCTGATCGGCGGCGGCGGCGTGCCGCGGTCGCTGCTGCCGTCGTAGCGGAGCCGGTCCACTACGTTGGGCGCGCCATGAACCGCCCCAGCCCACGCCGCCTGCTGCTCCTCGGCGCCCTCCTCCCCCTCGCGCTCGCCACGGTCCCCGCGACGGCGTCGGCGGCGAACCTCTACGTCCAGCAGGCCGCCGGCGGCTCGCTGTCCGGCGACACGCTCGTCCTGCGCGGGGTGTCGCCGCGCACCACCTCGTTCACCGACCGGCCGCAGCGCAGCACGAGCACGCTCGCGACGCGGTCGTTCGTCGCCTCCTGGCCGGCCACGTTCGGCGACGACCCGCCCAACGCCGCGCTCGAGATCGCCGGGGCGCCGGTCGGCCGCGACGTCGCGATCCTCACGCTCCGCGCGCCACGCTACGACGCGCGCCGCCGCACGCTGACGTTCCGCGTCACCCGCGTCCGCGAGGCCGGCGGTGCGCTCGCCCCGCTCGACCGCCGCGCCGACGCCCGCGTCCCGACCCGCTTCGGCCGCGCCGCGCTGTTCATCGACGACGGCGGCGCCGCGGGCGCGCAGGTGCTCGTGACGCTGTCGGCCCCGGACGGCCTCGGCGTCGAGCTCGCGTTCACCAACGGCAGCGGCCTGGAGATCGGCCAGTCGGCGCCGTACACCGCGTCGGTGACGCCGTTGAACCAGACGGGCCCGCAGGTCGTGATCGCCCAGAACGCGCTGCTCGTCCAGGGCAGCGTCGGCCCCGGCAGCGTGCTGATCCAGGCGTGGGCGACGTCGCCGAACGGCACGCTCACCGGCAACGCGTCGGTCCCAGCCGGCGGCAGCGCCACGATCAGCGTCGGCGGCGGCGACGCGATCCCGATCCCCGCCGGGCCCTTCAGCATCCCGCTGAGCTAACCGGCGCGCCCGCGGCCCGGCCGGCCCGCGCGGCCGGCCGCGTCGCGGGCCACGACCGCGGCGCGCCGGACGGGGCCGGCGAGCCGGACGCGGCGAGCGCGGCGCCCGGCGACCGCGGCGACCGTGCGGCCGCTGCGCAGGGTCGCGGTCACGACGTAGCCGCGCGCGCCCGCCACCGGGCGCCACGACACGGTGCGCCCCCGGACCCGGACGCCGCGCGGCGCCGCCGGGCGCCCCACGGTCGGCGCCGTGTAGGTCGCCACCGCGATCGGCGCGCCCGGGAGCCCCTCGCGCTCGGGGATCGCCTCGATCGTGCGCCGCCCGCCGCGACCCGGCGCCGGCGCGATCCGCAGGGTCCCGCGCGCGCCGGTGGCGCGGCCGAGCTCGCGCAGCGACGCGCCGCCGCGCTCGACGAAGCGGATCGTCGTGCCGGGCGAGGCCTGCACCGTGTAGCGCAGCACCCGCGCGCGGCCGCGCCGCTGCACCCGGCCGCGCACGCGCGGCGGGCCCGTGCTCTGGGCCACGAGGACGCCCGCGATCGCCGGCGAGCCGTCGCGCGGCGCGATCTGCCAGGCGCCCGCGGCCGGGCGCTCGAGGACGACGATCGTGCGCCCCGCCTCGGGCATCTCGACCGCGCTCACCGCCGGGTCGCCGCCGGGCGCGCCGGGCGCCAGCGGCGTGATCCGCCGGCCGTCGGGGGCGATCACGTCGACGAGCGGGGCGCCGCCGTCGCCGTCCACCTCCACGTTGGCCCACCGCAGCCCGCCGCGCAACGAGAACGCGGTCCCGCCGGCGCTCGCGGCCTGGCGCGTCGCCGCCCGGCCGGCGGGCGCGGGGACCGTGTACGGCGCCAGGTCGCACGTCTCGCCGAACAGGATGCGCACGTCGCCGCCGAACTCCCAGCCGACGCCCGCCTCGGTGCTCTTCAGCGTCCGCGGCGGCAGCGGCGGTGCCTTCACGCACGCGCCGACCCCGCGTCGCGAGATCGCGCCGCGGCCGCCGCTGATCGGCACGCCGAACAGCCGCGTGGTGGCGTCGAACGTCGCGCCGAACTGCTCGCTGGGCGCGTCGGCGAACGCGTCGAGCGTGCCGTCGAAGCCGGCGATCCCGAGGTCGAGGTCGTAGCCGCCGGTGATGCGGGCGAAGCCGTCGGTGTTCATCAGCGCCGTCCACTGGCCGACCTGGGCGCCGTACAGCCGCCCGACGCCGGTGAACGCGAGCTCGGCGGTCCCGGCGCGGACCGTGAGCGTCAGGCGCCCCTCGACCTCGGCCAGGAACACGTCCGCGGGCGGCGGGTGGTAGCCGAAGCCGAACGTGGCGCCGGCGCTGACGCTGAACGCGGGCTCCAGGCGCAGCGCGCCCGAGACGCCGGCGAAGTACGTCTCCTTGAAGACGAGGATGCCGGGCCGCGGCGGGCGCAGGTCGAACGAGCCGCCGGTGAACGCGCCGCGCTCGAACGTCACGTCCGCGCGCAGGCTGCCCAGCGGCAGCTTCAGGCTCGCCACGCCCGTCCACCGCTCGGTACCGCCCTCGTAGGCGATCGTCAGGCCCTCGAGCGTCACCGGGCCCAGCGGGATGAGCGGCGCCGACAGGCGGAACGAGTCGAGCACGGCGCCGCTGCCGGTGCGGGCGCGCAGCGTCGCGCTGCCGCTGAGGCCGCCCAGCGACGGCGGCAGGCGCAGCGACACCGGGATCGTGACGCCGTCGGCGGCGAGCTTGACGTCGACGTCGGCGTCGATCGGGAAGCCCTTCACGCGCGGCCCGGCCGGCAGGCGGATGTCGCGCAGCAGCGACTCGCCGGCCTGCGACCCGAGGCGGGCGTGCAGCTCCACGTGGGCGAGCTCGACCTCGCCGATCCCGGGGCCGCGCAGCAGCACGCGCACCAGGCCGGTCGTGTCGAGCGTGCGGGCGCGCGGGTCGAACAGGATCGACACGCCGGCGTCGGGCACGAGCACGAGCCCGTTGAGGTCGACCTCCGAGCGGGAGACGAGCACGCCGCGCCGGCTGGGATCGGCGCTCTCCAGCAGGCAGCCGGCGCGCGGCGCGAGGCGCAGGTCGCCGAAGCCCGCCTCGCGGCAGCCCGCGTAGCCGCCGGGGATGCCCTCGCCTGCCAGGCCGCCGGCGCCCCGGCGCCCGGTCGGCTCCAGCGTCCCGAACGCGCTGACGGCGATCGTGGCGCCGTCGCGCCGGTGGGCGAGCACGCCGCCGCCGTCGTCGAGCGCGCCGAGCGCGAGGTCGTCGATCTGGTTCGCGCGCGCGACGGGCGCGCCGCCGCCCCACGCGGCGCCGTCGCCGCGGCGCAGGAGCACCGTGCCGGGCTGGTCGCGCAGCTCGTAGGCGGCGTACAGGCCGCCGGCGGGGTCGGCGGCGAACGCGCGCTGCTGCGTCACGCCGGCCGGGCTGATCCCGACGGGCGCCTGCGGCGTGCCGCCGTCGACGCGCCGCACGCGCCAGCCGTCGGGGCCGCGCGTCAGCAGGTGGGCGCCGCGCGGGCCGGACGCCAGCCGCGGCAGCTCCTCGCCGGGGATCGCCGCGCTCGACCAGGCGCCGGCGTCGGCCCAGGCGTCGGCGCTCGCGACGCGCCGCACCGTCACGCCGCCCTCGCGGTGGGCGAACGCGGCCAGGATGCCGGCGCCGTCGGCGGCGATCGTGCCGCTGTAGGCGTCGTCGGGGCCGCCGAGCTGGACGGTCGCCGAGGTGAAGCTGCCGGCGTCGAGGACCTGCACGAACGTGCCGGGCGTGAACGTGTCGGTGATCGTGGCGATCCGCGGCGGGTCGCCGGCCACGAGCGCCGCCTCGTCGGGGAGCTGGGTCCCGACGATGCCCGGGCCGGTCCACGTGTCGCCGCCGTCGCTGGACGTCCACGCGTAGGTGGTGCGGTCGCGCTCGTCGCCGTCGGGGTGCCCGACGACCGGCGGGTAGCGGTGGGTGAGCACGACGAGCTGGTCGCCGAGCTGGAAGATCCGCGGCCCCGCGTCGTCGGACGCGTAGTCGATCGCGATCGGCATCGGCGTCCCGTTGGGATTCGCGCAGGCGCGGGCGCCGCGCGGCAGGCGGCAGTAGTGCGTGACGTCGGGCGCCGGCGGGTTCACGTCCTCGTTGAAGACGACGTGCGCGGTGCCGGCGGCGTCGACGTGCACGTCGGGCCACTGGCCGGGCCCGAGCAGCACCGGATCGGCGATCGGCGGCGGCTGGGTCCGGGGCGCGCGCCGCACGCCGCGATAGCCGCGGGTGGTGAGGACGCGGCGGCCGCGCTGGGCGACGCGCGCGGCGACGGGATCGCCCTCGACGACGATGCGGCCCGTCTCGGGCGCGACGGCCGGAACGGGGGTCGGGGTCGCGATCGCGGGCGCGCCGGCGATCGCGACCGTCGCCGCGGCTCCCGCTCCCAGGACGCGCCCCCACCGCATCTCGGCGCGACCCTACCCGGACGCGCGCGGCTCGTGGGACTTTGTCGTCGCGGGCGCTAGCTGTAGGCAGCAGCAGTCTTGTTTCTCTCGGCCAGACGCTGGAAGGGCGTCTGGCCGTTGAGTGACCGGTGCGGGCGTCGTGTGTTGTAGCGCTCTAGGAAGGCGGGCAGCGCCGCGGTCCTGGCGCG